>JACLAC010004931.1_pt1 | contig 17408 bp, 6 predicted proteins | sample 8027881 | NCBI WGS metagenome assembly JACLAC01 (sample SAMN15725517, study PRJNA655200) | protist metagenome | isolation source: fluorescence activated cell sorting (FACS) single amplified genomes of... | place: Spain: Blaines Bay Microbial Observatory, Mediterranean Sea | collected 2016-01-19
TGGAAATCAGAGGCAGGCAAACGCATCGTCTACACTCGATGAAGAATTGAAGGGACCCGATGCTGAATTTGTCAACAAATCCGTTGAACGCATTAAAGAAGATGCCGAGGCAGCAGCTGTAGAACGTAAACTGAATGCCAATGTCAAAAAGGTTGAGCTCGCTTCTGAAATGAGCCAGGATGCGTTAATGCGCAATTTAGTTCATAGTACAAAAGATGCCTTGGTCGCAGACACAGCGTTACATAGGGGCCCCCATAATGCAACGGTGTATTCATTCAACGTGCCAAAGTCTAATTGCTTGACTTGTAAGAAGCACAAGGAAGCGATGCGGATGTCTCGAGGTGCCGCGAAAGCCAGTGAACTTGCGGAGGCCGCTGGCCTAACTTCCCGCAGCGTTGACCATCGTATGCAAGTTGCCAAAATGCAAGTGGAATTGAATGCTCGTCGCGCCCAGACAGAGCTCGATGAAGCAGTTGCATCGCAGGTTAAGAGGCTCGAAGTACGTGTCAACACTTCCAATGACAAGGCAGACAAAGCATTACTCTTGAAAGACCCGGCAGAGACAAAACTGGCAGATGCCGAGTTGACCGAGAAAGAAATGAGAATAGCCGCCGCGAAGGCTAAAGTTGTCTTCGCCGAGGCACGTGGTAAATATCAAGTTGCTCGTAGTAAGGAGGAGGCTCAAAAAGCTTTCTTGGCGAAGAAAGAACGTGAATGGAAGGAGCAAATTGATGCGAAGAAAAAAAGAGTGGCTAAAGATCGTGCCGCAGTTTCGGATGCTCAAACATCTGAAGAAGGAAAAAAATCGATAAAATTTCAGAAGCGAACTGAAGTCCTGAAGTTTAAGAATCCTTTCCGTATCGAGCATGCACGCGCAAAGGTCAATGCTTCAATTGCCGAAGGCATAGTTGGCGAAGCCAGGCAGGCTGTACTTGAAGCGAATAAGGAACTATCAGCGGTAACTGCTGAATTTAAATCCGCTCAGTATCACCACAGTCGATGGAGTGAAAAATTACGCAAACGTTTCGGTTACGATGAAAACGATATCGATGGCGCACCAAAGGCATTGGGTGTTTTGTCAGCATATCGCGGGTACGAACCAACTGGTGCGACTGGCATTGCTAAACTATCTCCCGAGGATCTCGCCGAGATGAAGCCTGGTGCAAATCTCATTGCAAAGTACAGTGATAGTGTCACGGGCGCAACAGGCAGTGATGCCACGGCTGGAACAGGGGCAACAGGCAGCGATGCCACGGCTGGAACAGGGGCAACAGGCAGCGATGCTACAGCTGGAACAGGGGCAACAGGCAGCGAAACGGGCCCAACTGAACTTCGTTTTAAATCTCTCGAAAATGGTCGCAATAGCAATTCTGATGATGCAGACAATGATGGTGCTGATTTAGAGGGCCAGGAAGCTGAGGAAATCGATACCGCAAGGAAGCTTTCTAATAAAGGATTCTTGCTAATTTCGCAGTATTCAGATGCTCATCGATCTTTGGTTGATGCTGAAAACAGTAAAGATCAGGCTGAGACTGAAATCCGTACGACGACGAAAGCAATTGACGTCTTGGGGAGTCGACTACAAGCTTTACGTGAAGAAAAAGAGAAAGTCCAGCGTTCAAAAGCCGCGTCAGAAACGGAGTTGTTCCAACGTGTAAAAAGCTTCATGGCAGCCACTGAAAAGCTGAAAAGTCTGAGGTCGTCCGAGCGCAAGGAGAACCAGGAAGCTTTGGATGAGACCAAGCAATCAGTTGAGCAGTATGAGAAACAACATAAACAAAATGAAGAAGCCGTAAAGAATGCCACACGCGTCGAGAAGGAATTAGAAGAGAAAAGGATTGCATTGGACGATGCGATTTCAAGCTTGACAAAGATGTTGAAACTGGCAAAGGAAGATCTAGCTAGAACAACTCAATTTCTAGGAGAGTCGAAAGACGAAGTTGAAGACGCCAAGCAAAGTGTACTCAGAAGCAAAGCCGAAGTAGAACGCCTATTGCTTGAAGCGAAAGAAGTGGAGCGGACTAGGAAATTGGAGCTGGCCAGGTCTGTTGATGAAGACGATATTGATAGTGACATGTTCGCATCATCTGGCACTACAGGTGCGACTGGCTCCACCGCTTCCACTGGATCCACCGGTGCGACTGGCTCCACTGGTGCGACTGGCTCCACCGCTTCCACCGGGCTCACGGGTGCGACTGGCTCCACCGGTGCAAGCAGTGCCACAGCCCTTCCAACTGGACCCGAAGACTTATTTGGCAACGAAGTTTTGTCAAGCGCAACAGCCGGTGAAGTCGATTTTGTTACGCACTCTGCAACTCTATTAGCAGCTGAAGACTCCATCATCCAAAAAGAAAGAAGTACCAAGGAGGCTGGCCAAAAGGCTTTCAAGACGATTGAAAAAGATGAAGATCTACTGCAGAACTTGACATCACGTTACCAAATGGCCTTGAATGATAAGTTGCATGCCTTGCGCGATCTCGAATACTCGAAGACTCGTGGCGATGATGAAGCTATGGCGAATGAGAAAGAAGACATTGAAGTAGATTCGAAGAAAATGAAATTGTTCAAGGTAGAAGTCAGTGATGCTAAGAAGCATCTGGAGAAGGCAAAAAAGGAAGCTCTACGATATGCAAGAATTTATAATGCTCTGAAGAAAACAGACGCCTCCAAAGTGGCTGACATGAAAGCGGTCCTGCTTGCGTCACGCCGTGTACGCCTTGCAAGGAAAGCGTTACTGGAAGCCGAACGCCGTGTTCATGAAGCGACTGCCGAAAAGGAGAAAGAAGAGAAGATTGTCGAGGATCAGAGCAGTTCGTTACAAAGTAAGCGTGGAGAAATCGCAGATGCTGAGGTAGCTGAGTCGGCTGCCGAAGACGACGTTGAAGATGCGCAAAATGTTTTGAAGAAGACTACGTCTACGTTGGAAATTGCACGGGGTGAAGAAGCTGATGAAACGGAATCGTTGGGCCATGCGAAGGAAAATGAGGCAGAAGCAGGTCGACTTCTCCATTCTGCCTATCAGGCAAACGATGAATATCGATTTAACATCCAAGAACATCCGGGCGACTTTGCTACTGGCGCTACTGGTGCAACTGGTGTTGCAAACGCAGAGAAGATTGTTGAGGAAGCAGATAGTGAGTATTTGGAGCAAGCAGCGTTGTATAGAAATACTTCCGCCTACCTGCGCGAAATTGTTTTCGAGTTGTCAGAAAGGAATGATGAATTTGCCAAGTTTCAAGATGCTCTGAATGGGTACACGTCGGATCTGCAGCGCGCAAAAGCAGCATCCGCGAAGTACACGTCTCAATTGAGTTCCCTTGAGCCACAGGTAGACAATGAGTTGAAAATGAAGGAAAATGCCTTTAAAAAGGATACCGAATTTGCTAAAAAAGAATTTGATCTGCAAGAGCGCATGGAAAAAACTCGCGCGAAGGTTGCGTTAGCTTCGGAAGAGTTGGAAAATGCGATGGATGCCCTAAAAAATAATGTGTCGCTTGTAAACGAGTTGAAAGACAAGAGCGACACCAGAAGACGAGAGAAGCAGCCACTTATTGATGCATTGAAGAAAGCACGAGTTCAAGCTAAAATTGCCATGGATAATCTTAAAATGAAACATGCAGCATTTAAAGCTTCTTTAGATGAACTAAAATCGCTTCGCCTTGATATCGAGGAAGAGCGCAAGGGAATCCCAGGTGCTGATGGCAAACCTACAGCGGTGGATACCGCGCTGAAAGCGGCAAAAATAGTAAAAGATGAAAAGAAACGAGCAAACAAGAAGGCGCAAATTACATATGCACGGAGCGAAGCTTTCAAGTTGAAATCCGTCAACAATCTTGACGAGGTGATGGGTAGAATCGAGCGCACTTCAAAATTTGCCGAAGACCTCATTAGTGACTTGAAGAAAGCAAAATCGGGCGATAAGATCAATGGCATCAAAGCGCAGGCAGACGTTGAAGCTGATTTTAGAAAAGTGATGAACCTACAAAGCAACGCGTCTGCCGTCCGCTCGGCTATGTTCAAGAAAATTGACAATGTAACGAAGGGAATGATAAATAGTTTTGACGCGAAAATCAACGACAAAATTGCCGAGTTGACAGCAATCAAATCTAAACTTGATGTTGCGAATATGAAATTCACAGCATTGAAGGCGAAGCTGGAAAGTGCCAACTCGGCGGCTTCACAAGCGCATGCTAAAACAGCGGAAGCTTTAAATCGGTACGAACGTAGTGCCCTTGTTGCACAAAAAGCATCCGACGATGCTAACGAAGCTAAAGGTACACTTGACTCTGCAGAGGAAGGCACTGAGGATTACATCAATGCGGAAAAAGAATACGAAAAGCTGTCTGGCCGAAAATCGAGTGCCTTTGGGAACCAAACCAAGTTCAAAATTGCAAAAGAGATTAACGAGGCGAACGCTGAGGAATCGACAATTCTTGTGGACGAGGTGAAGGGTGACCTAGCGCAAGCCGAGGAGCAACGGGATGAAATCCAAGATGATTTCGATTCAGCTTCAAAGGAACTTGATGCGTTGAAAAGTAAGGCCGAGCAAGTACGCACGCAGGCCTATGCTGGAGTGAGACATGAGGTTCGTGTCGACGGTGCCCCTGGCCCCGTGTTGATGACACTTGATGATGCAGCAAAAATACGGGCATTGGCCGCTGTTGAATCCGAAGCGCGCCGAGACTTCTTGAAAAAGCAAGGCATAGTAGCCACAGCAACGCATATTTCGAAGGGCTTGAAACATAAAGCTATCGTAGCTGGTGCAGCAATGAGCGTTGACTCTAGGAATAATGCTTCCCGCACCGTCAGTCATCTGGCATCGACGATATCCCCGCTAACTGAAAAAATTGATGTGCTGTCGCAAAAAACTATGGCCACTGAAGACGAGTCTGTCAAACTGGGCAAGGAAGCGCACATCCACTTGATGAAAATGGACGTTTTAGATCGTGTGAAGCACGCCGTAAACTTGCGTGTGAAAGCTGCAGAAACTTTGGTTAGTAGCCTTGCCAATAAAACGCAAGCTGGCATAGGCCTGAATCGGGTAAAGTCAGACGCTGATACGTTGATTAAAAAATATTCAGAGGAATCGAATGCAGACGCAGGGTATTCGTCCGATGCTAAAGTTGCTTTATACTTGGCCGACAGAGCCACTCATTTTTCCATTTTGGCCAACGTTGCCGTTGTACGAGCAAAAAATCATCATAAAGAATCAGTGATGCGGACAGAAATCGCGAAGAAAGCATGCGACAAGTTCATGAATACAAAATTGAGCAAATTTGAGAACTGGCTTACAAGCGGTGAGCATGGTGACGAAGAGGCAAACGTCGCAGCTATGGCTAGTGTTAAAGAGGCTCGAAAAATGACCCAGGAAAGTAATGAACTGGAAGTGGAAGCGCACAAAGCAATTGCTGCTCAACAACGCAGTTCGCGTGATGTGTTTGAAATGGAGAAGATCGTTGCTGACATCTCAAGAAGGGCCGACATGGAATGTAAAAAGGCGCACGATGACGAAACCGCGTTGGAACAGCAAAAGCAGGTTAGCGATGGCGATAGCTTCTTGGCTGGTCTGGAGGCAGCCAAAGTTCAGGCAGAAAGGGACTCGAAACGTAGTCGTAAACAATGCAAACGCTCGCGCGCAGAGCAGCTCTCAGCATCGAAACGGGCCAAGGTGCTTACCGAGAAGCATTTGAAGCTGACGGAAGAGGCAGAAGAAGCCAAGTCGCGAGCCCATGCAAAACGTGTCGAAACAGACAAATTGGTGAAAGATGCAATGGAGAAGACCAAATATGCCAATCGCCGTGCCCACCAAGAGACTGCTGCATTCGAGAAAGCAAAAAAGATCACATGTGACAAATACCACAAATTAGTAGAACATACCGACAACGGGGCGAATGTAATTGCAGCCACAACCCGAAGTGCTGAACTACTGCATAAACGCGCGCAGGCTAGCCGCAAAAACGCGACTGAAAAATTTCATCTAGCAACCGAACACCATAATGCGGTCGCTCGTATGAAGAAGGAGGTAGCTGCAGAATACCTGAAGGTAATCTCATCTTACAAAACATGGCGGCAACGTGTGAAACAACTGGTCTCGGCCAAGGATAACCTCTTCTTGGCTCGCCGCAAGGAGATGACTGCTATTAAAAATTTGCCTCTTCGTGTACGCGAGAATCTGAAGAAAGCATACGACATGCAGCTCGAGCGTGCCACAAATGCAATGAAGGCATTGAAGACCCACTCCGATGTTGTCATCAAAGATGGTAACGCAGCCGAAAAGCTGCGTGACGAAGCACTACAAGTTGATAATCGGACATTGGGATTGCGTAGAGGTATAAGGAAGATGGAAGAACAACAAGCGAAGCGCACGGAGTACATGTTGAAGACAATATTGAAAAATGCCAAGGGATTGCAGAGTGGTTTCAAACGTGCAGTACCAAGTGATTCTCAAGACGATGTAGGAACCGGTGCCACTGGCGCCACTGGTAGCACTGGCACCACTGGTAGCACTGGCGCCACTGGTGTTTCTGAATATACTGCCAGCACAGGGAGTACTGGCATTACAGGCCTGGACGATGTCACTGGCAGCACTGGTACAAGCGGAACTACTGGAACCAGCTCAGAAGAAGATGGCCTAACGCCAGCCGAAAAAGAAGTAGAGGAAGCATTGGATGCCGCAGCAGATAAAAAAGCATCGAAGCTGGAAAGTGAAAGCCAAATCGAAACTGAAATTAGCAATGAGGTGAAAGAATCTAAAAAGGTCGGGATAAAGAAATCGCCTCTTGCGCACTGGCTAGGCAAAGACGCGCTAACTGATGTGCATGGGTGCGTTGTTGCTGCTGGCGATGCTTGGTGCAGTACAACTAAAAATTGTTATAGTGTATCGGAACCCGACACGTGCCCATCAGCCTTGTCGCACGCTAACGTAGTGAGGGAGATTCAGGTAGCTGATTGCCCATGGTGCTCCAAATTAAAAAATGAATCAGATAAGCGAAAGAAATTTTTGTTCCCGGGTGAATTGAAGGAGGCCAGGAAGGAGGTTGATACACGCGTCTTGAGTTGGACCAAACGTGTGTCCCATAGACAGGCATCTGCGGAGGCTTTTTACAGCAAAGCCAGCGAGGATTTGAAAAAGCTAGAAGTTTCCGCAGCACACTCGAATGACTTGTTTACATCAAAACACGCACATGATCACCTTGAAAATTTCCTGAAACGTCTAGAAAGCCAAGGCTTCAACGTCTCAAAAGCTGTTAAGGAAGTGATCCAGAAACGTATCGCAAGTAGTAGAGCGGCGGAGAAGCTGAGGAATCAATTCATTAATTCTCACGCATCAAACTCTACCAACGAAACAGATGCTACGGGCGCGACTGGTGCGACTGGCGCGACTGGTACAGCAGCGCATGAGGATGCTGACAAGCATAACACAAAGGTATCGTTTAAGGTGCAAAAGGCAGAACTTCAATTCCAAATAACAAATGCGATAGAGAAGTACAGCGATGTTGATGTAAATGTCACCAACGCGCACCAGATGCTCCGCGAAGTGGAAGAATTGGCCCGTATCTCAAAGAACCTGAAGGATCTTGAAATTGCACGTCAAAGATTTCAGTCGATTGTTAAGATATTTGAGGGTGACGAAGGCGATGCTACTGGTGCCACAGGTGGCGCGACCGGCGAAGAAGGCGATGAAGACGAAGGTGCGACTGGCGCCGGTAATGCAACTGCTCTTTTGAAAGAACTGGATGCACAAAAAGCTTTGGTAGCCTCTCTAAAAGAGAAGCACAATGAAAAAGAATCTGAATGGGCTTCTGCTAAAGATATTATGGCTAGAGATCTAGAGAAAAAGGACGAGGAATTACAAGTCCAAAAGAAGAAATGTGCATTTGGCAAATGCGGTAAAGCAACCGGGGCAACTGGAGCCGTAGATGTGACTGACGATGAAGTAGAAGAAGCCATCCAGGGCACATCAATGTTGTTGCACCATGTTGTACCGTCGAAGAATAACAAGACGGACGGTGCGACCGGTGCCACGGGAAATGCAAACACGACTGTACCAGCCCAAAAGAAAAATTGTACTCTATCTCCAATGGATAAATTAGAGGAATGTAAAATATTTTCAATTTACGGCAGAAGGTGCAACAAGGATATGTCGTATTCCGAAGCGCAAGCAGTTTGCGAAGAGAAAGGTGCCCATGTTTGTAGTCAAGCTGAAATGGTTGAAGCTTTTAAGTCCGGTTATGAATCCGCTGCGTGTGGATGGACTTCCACAGAAACTTCAATGGGGCACCTTGTCGAAATGGTCTTAAAGGAGGATAAACCAGAGATTGAGGGCAAGAAAGGCTTCAACGTATGCGCCCTTGAAAAGAATCTGGAAAATACTTACGGAGTGCATTGCTGTGGAGTATAGTAATTGCATAGTGTGATCTGTTTTAATATAAAAAAACACAGAGTGTAGATCAAAAAATAGTGCGAGAAGTAAAAAGAAAAAACTGGATTATCAAAAAATTAAATACCGTATAATATTGAAATAATTTCTATATGATATAAAGTATTTTAAAGAAAATTATGACTCTCCTTAAATAATATTGATGTTACATGATATATCAATTTAATTCAAAATACAATAATAAAGTATAACTTTATTAATTTATTTGTAAAATAATTTTAAGGTATCTAAGATTCACAGCTGATCTATCAAAAGAACCTAAAAGGGACCACACAAGTCTTTTTATCTATGATAAAAACCTTTCACCGGCGATGATGCAAGAGATCTTGCAATAAATAATTTAAAACGTGTTAAATTTATATTATATATATATATAATGCTTCACTATCGAAAGAACCCAAGGAGTACTACACATTGCTTTTTACTGTCGATAAAAACGCATTGCGGGCGACAATGCGAATCACGAAATCACATTATCAACCGGCGGTATGTTAATGATATTGTTTGCTTTGAACCATTTAGGTTCTTTGGATAGTGAAGCTGGACACTTTAGTAACCTTAAAATTATTTTAAATTGCAGTTAAGAATGTTTGTAATATATCCCATAAAAAAATAAGGTGTGATATGCATACCTCTGTAAGTATGATGGTCATCCCATCCCGTTTCATTCTTCTACTGACTTCATTTTGTAAACGTACAATTCTTTTGATGTCCGAGTGTCGCGCTTCTTCAATAGATCCTCATATTTTTTATTCAGTTTGTGCATTTGATCTCCGTTTTGCTCCTCTTTGCCATGACATTTAATTAAACTTAAAAAAAAACATTTCAGCCTATGTTTTGGGCTTGTAGTGGAATCTTTGAAGTCGTCTTCGTGTATCATTGTTAATTGCGTGAACGCCCACCAACTACTGGATTGCTCAACGCCCTCCTCGTATGCCGATGGCAAATCATCATCGGCGTCCTCTGATAATGTTTTTATGTTTGCTGCTGCTCCCCGCTCAAGCAAATACAAAGCTAGTCCAACTTGGTGACGGCGAATTGCTAAATGCAATGGTGTAAACCCACTGGCGGATGCTTGTGTATCAATATGTGCCCCTACATCGAGCAGCATACCTACTAATGGTATTGGATTTTCCAGTCTTTTGTCGCAGATATGGTGCAAAGCGCAACAACCTGCCTCGTCGCGGAGATTGACGTAATGGGCTATGGAAGTGACGCCATCCAAAATGGCTGTGTTGGTTTGTAGCCTGGATGTTATGTCTTGGATCTTTTGCTTCAAGCGTTTCTCTATACTAGCATGGTCGCAGGTTAGGATCAATGTGATCAGCTCAGAGCCGTTGCCTACCCCTGCTAGCAGATCGCGGTGGATGCCCGTTGCAATTGCAAAATCATGCCCCCATTCATGATCTATTGAGCTGACTTTCGTAGGTCTGATCAGCAAGTTCCTTGATGATGCTTGCTTTAAAAACATTTGACGCTTTCTAGATAAAGTATTTGAAGCACTCTTCACCCTTTCGCGCAGTCCTGTATCATCCCGGATATTATTGATGGAGCACGTAAATCTTTGCAAGATGACGCGTGTTTTACTAAACCTGTCAATTGTCTGAAAGATGAGAAAAATTTCGCTGATGGGGAATGTGAAAAAATGTATGGCTTCGGCGGGAACACAAGTGCACCATACACATTTTGGGGCTTGCTGATATTCATTAGTATTGTGTCTATTTTATCTGCATGGCAAGATTTCATAATCAATTTCCTTCCAGACGATCATACCGCAAAAAGATATGATTTCAAAGAAAAACTTTGTCTTCCTTGCTGCAAAATACTATGCTTTAACCGCGTCTGCAAATTAAATAACCTAGTACACCCTGGAGCTGAAAGCGCGTATTATTTTTCTATTACTTTGGTACTGAACACTTTGCTAAATGGCTTGATTCAGCCTGGGACAGCGGTTGGCACATTTAACCGTGCCAACATGGGGGAGGATTTGGAAGTCCTTTTGAGTAACGACTATGCAGGAGCAGCAATCTGGAATACATCCCTTACGACGTACACCATTCTTGTTGACACATTGACATTTGTAGGCATTTTTAGCCCGCTTTGGTTATATTCTATGGTGCTACTTTTTGATGACATCCATAAGCATGGAAAAGTTAGACGTAAATGCAGCTACATTTTTGTGCTGGTCTACATATACGGGGTGCTAATTCTTGTTTCTGCTGTTTTGACTGACCTTAACTTTAGCTTTTCAATGCTCTTCTTTTGCGTCAGCATCGATTTATCTGATTTCAGAATACGTGTGCCTTCAATTAATGTAATTCCAGCTGTGTTTGCAATTTTTCATGGTGTTTTCAGATTATGTAAAACATGTGCTACTCTCGTATTGGCATTGAAAGACCCGAAGACGCCGTACGTAGTCCACCCTACAAAAGTGGCTTCCGTAATTGAAATGGAAGAAAAACCTGCTAAATCTGTAGATGAAGCAGCACTGTCGGTTGCCGAGGGCTATGTGGAAGATAAGGCAAAAGAAATGACAATAGAAGTTGTAAAAAAATCTGAAATGGAGCTTCGAAAGAACGAAGAACCTTGCAACGATAGTGATGCAACAACTTCTATTCATGGATGATAGACATGGCATTACAGCCGAGGCTCCTGAACCCTTAACCGAAGAAAGATGATTTTTGGGAGGATGATGCGTCTGCTTCTTCAACAACTACACATTGTATTTCGTTACTATGTAGTCTAAAAACTAGGGATTATGTATTTCATGTATTATAAGCACAAAGATGACGTTTTCATGACGTGCATGTTCCGGATGCTCAGATTTCCCTTCCCCTATCAAGGCCATAGTATTACCCTTTCTCGATCCCCACTTAGCGTATGGTCAAATAGGGCATGGCCGTAATTTTGTTGCTTCTTCGTCGGGGTTTAGGTTGTTGTTGCCTCTACTACACCCTACCAACTGTTGTTCTCGTTTCCACCATGCCGATGCCGCTGCATACACTGCAACTCACACTCACTGTATGCAACGATTGAGTTGATCACTCGGACCGATTTGACTTCATGGCCAAAGACAAAGGAGTCCGTAGCATGCGCTTATGCCAACAGAAGAAAAGAATGGCCCGAATGTCTATGAGTCAGTTCATTTACTTCGGGTTTATAGCTTTGGTGTCGTTTCAAGTCATCCAAATTTTATACGTTCAGCTAGCAGCTTTAGGGAGCACTATTTTTCGGGGCAATGAAGCCACAATGCCATATCATCAATATCATGTTGTGGAGCCAGCAGGTGTTATCGCGTACTCAAAACCTTCGTTAACATCGGGTTCCATTGTATCATCGTTTGCGTATGGTACACTTCTGCAAGGGACTGGAGAAGTCGTAAGTTCTACTGACGCCAAGTCGCCGTTCAACGAGACCACGTTTATTGTATTAAAAAATGATCATTCCTTTGTCCCAGTATCGACGATGGCCCCCTACAGGACATGGCCGTCAATCCTCAAAACAAAATCAAAACAATACTTAGAGCTCGTTTCCCCCGTTGGCAAAGTTGTAAATGGTATCTGCAAATATGCCGCAGAATGTGAGCCAGATGATAAAATAGTGAAGAAGTGGGGAAAATCCGTTACAACTAGATACTCTCAGTCGTACTGCTGTAAAGTTCATGTTCCCCAACGGTATGCGATTCTCGAAATCATGAATACCCTTGAGCGTAACAACATAATCTCGTTTTTAGAATCAGGCACTGTATTAGGTTTGCGTCGGCATGAAGGCAAGCAAATTCCGTGGACTTTTGACGCAGATATTGGCTTTGTTGTGGATGGAGATGTGCTGAAAATGCACACGTTCGAAAAGTTTATCTATCGTTTAGTCCAAAGGGAGCTGCCAGGTTGGTCCATAAAGACTGTTCATAAATTAGACCACAATGGTAATGGGGCATGCGGCCAAATACAATTGTCGGATGTAAATAATAACCGGTTTGATTTACTCGGCTACCGACATAATCATTACTCTGATGCAGACCGAAAAAAATACGGTACTGACTTTGGTTACCTTGGAGACTGTTTTGAATATGCTAGGAAGGGTGGTAAATATATCATGCCGCCTCGGGATTGTCAGTTTTATGACGTTACGGTAAAGTGTCCTAGGGATGTTGATGGTTACTTGACTGCTGTCTATGGTAAAGATGTACTTGATAAAGGTGTCGATCACGGATGGGATCCCAATAATGTATATGGCTTTAATGGAGATGAAACGTACAAGTTCCATTTAGACAATGTTGTTTTTGCAAAAGTTCCAGCATGGTCGAAGTTTTACAAGGGGAAAGTTGTCAAGGTGAAGAAGGGTAAATTGTATGACATAAAATTTGATGATGGTGAACTGAGGCTAAACGTAAAGGAGCAATATATCCAGTCAGAAATGCCTGCTCCGAAATTCGAAGTAGACAATGTTGTCATGGTGAAAGTGCCTGCGTGGGGCAAATATTTTCGCGGGCGCATCGTTCACGTCAGAGATGGCCCCTCGTACGATATTCAGTTCGACGATGGCGAATTTAAAAAGAATATGGACGAAAAATATGTCAAAAACGAGGCAAAACAAGAAGTATTTTGAAGATGTAGCGGAAGTTGACAAATTCCATATTTTTGTTATTGATCATCGCCATAATAATCAAATACTGTATAAATAATTAATAATAGTGGTAGTAGTAAAATATAAACAGTAGTTAGTAGTAGTAATTAATAATTTTTTCTACACAACAACAAACAACAAGAATAAACACGACGAGATTTTTATTTTATTTCAATAGTGGTGTGTGTAATTATATGTAGTATTTTTTAATAAAATATTGTTGTAGTATACGTAGTAGTAAAAGTATTGTAGTAGAGAATAATAAGAAGAAGCAGTAGCGTACATAACACAAGAGCTCAGGATGATTGTGCCACTCATCTCTGCCTTAGCTAGAAATAGAAATAGATGATAGTAAAAATATTATTATTTATATACTACTAACAATATAATAAATAATAGGGCATATAAAATTATTTATATTTCTTCTTATTATTCCTTATTAATTATTACACCTTAATAATAACCTCCTCCTCCTCCACCCTCTTCTCTCTCCTCTTTCTTTCTTCCCCTTCTCTTTCCTCCATCATCACGAAGCATGAGGACTTGAATGACTTCGGACCCCAAAAATCATGACCAGCACGGAAACCGTCTCGCATATCCGTGCTGATTACGTGAACACCTAGCAACGAAAGACTGTTTTATCAACTGGCCACGTTTGGACTTTGCTGTATATATTCGTGGACCGCGCCCACCCACCTTCTCGAAGATACACTATGGCGGTTAAGACAGCGAAAAATAAGCAGAATAAGAAAAACGCCAGCGTGCCCTTGAAGCTACATAACCCTAGTACCCCGATGCTGCTGTTTGTTACGGTCACACTTCCGTGCTTGTTTTTAGCGTCTGTTTTGCTGTCGTCGCTCGTTTCACCAACAGCCGATGCATTCTGGCATAAATACTTTTGGCATCGGATATTGCCTCGCCCAAGTGATGAGTACCTTGCAAAAAATCCATGGGCTGCACTTGCAATGGATATGATATATGAAGATCAACCGTCAGAAGCAATAAGTGGCATCGCGCACCAACTTCAGTCTGATATCCATATTCGTTTGCATAAGAATGGTAACTGTTGCCAGGAGGGTAAGCCGATAAAGCTTCTGAAAGGCTCAACATGGGATGATGTTGTACTCACCTTCAGAGCAAACCTTCCAGACCAGCTGAAGACTGATGAAAGTATCAAATTTTTCACTAGTGACTTTGAAATTACGTCAACCAAAGCGATCCAAACATCACTGCTGGTGGGGGCGACCGATACACTTGATATCATGTACGTAGAAGGTGGTGCTCTATTTGTGTGGTCAACGCGCCATGTGGGATACAAGTTTTACCCAACCAATGTCGCGCCCGCTAATCAGGACGCGCCGATCGCATTGGAAACCTTGTCGGAGTCGCCACGGGTCTTTCGCGTCTCAAATTTTCTTTCCAACGACGAGATGGAATATCTGAAGTCATTTGCATCCAAACGTTTAGAGCGTTCACATGTAGGCATTGGCAAAGAAAGCTTTAGTGACGATCGCACAAGTCGAACGGCATGGGACACCAATTCTCAAACATCTTTGAAAATACAACGCCGTGCCTTCGACCTGATTCGCGTGAAATATCAGGTTAACATTACGGATGCAATACAAATAATTCGCTACTTGCCCGGGCAAACATATATTGGGCATACAGATTATTTTGATCATGGCTACGACAATCTGGATCCAGCATTGCCAGGCGGTACAAATCGCTTTGTCACAATATTTTGCTATTTGTCAGACGTCCCTGAAGGGGGTAAGTAAATTCTCTCTTGGTTACCTGCTTCGTGAATGTTCTCTAACCTTTCTAAATACTAGGTGCAACGGTCTTCCCAAAATCACGGTCACATAATGCTAGTAACACAGCAAAAATTTTGTCACGCCGGAACTCTGCTCTGTTAACATCATCTGAAGCAAGTTCTACAAACTGCGTAGTGCTCGAAAATGGGAAAACAGACTGCTCGAAGATACCAGAGGCAACCAAGTGCCTAGGATTCCGGCAAACTAAAGGTTGCGATCCAAATGGTGATAGAGATGATAGCCATGATTCTGGTTGTGATGTACCCATTTCCTACGGTCGTTCTGGTTACTGTGAGTGTGGTGGTGGTCGGCGTGTAATGGAAGTTTCGTGTGAACATAGTCACTTTACGTGTGAGAGTGCATGCGCTGGGAAAAATAGCGGTAATGAGACTGTTGGCAAGACTTTCTTTGACGACTTTTTACGCGAGTGCGGCGACGGTGATGGACTTGCAGTCTATCCTAAGAAGGGCGATGCTCTACTTTTTTACAGCCAGACTCCGAATGCCCACTTGGACCCACAAAGTTTTCATGGTGGCTGCCCAATAATCAAAGGCGACAAGTGGGGCGCCAATGTTTGGGTATGGAATCGTAAGTTATACCTGTTTTTCGCGCCTACATATGTGGACTGCTAGACTAACAATACATGGTGTTTTCTTCAGGTCCAAGACCCTCCTTTAACAAGAAGAAAGTGCAAGGGAGTGATCCAACTAGTGTACACCTATCATTTGTAAACCGTCGAAGCGAAAATATTGATTTGTACTGGTTGAATCATGACAAGGTGCTTCAAAAATTCCACACCTTTCCGCCCGCAGGCACGTATAACATCAACAGTCACCTTGGACACGTGTGGGTTGCAAAAGTCCAGGGGAGTGATGGAGAGGTAGGGAAGTGGGTGACCACTAGAAAATTGAAAACGGTAGAGATTAAGTAAGCTGTTATTCACGGGATGTAAATGAGAGATACGATATGCTGTCGCCTTGCTCTCCGCGACTTTATAGCTTCCAACACTGAAATTGGTCAACCCATGTGTGGTTGTAGAAGCTCAACATATCTTATATAAAAGCGCGCAAGAAAATATAAGCGTATCATAATTTGGTGCTACTCGATCAAAGAGTGTAAAACAAAATTTAGCAATATAATTATACTTTATATATGAACAAATTCCTGAGGAACACCTTTTCACACATTCATACTTCTACGGCGTAATAAAGTGTGTGCAAAGAATTTTACTTTTGCTTCTCAAGCCTTGCGGTGGTTTCTTGAAGGATACTCAATCTAACACCGTTGCCCTTTGGTAAACTAACCATCGCCTTACTTCCTTTACCGATGATGAAAACGTTTCCACCACGAGTAGCAAAAGTATTGCCAGACGCATCAGTAACTTGGACAATGTCGAAGCTACCTGGGTGGCGTTCGATGTGGTTCAACACACCGATGCGTCCAGTATTGCGCCCTTTGGTGCACATAACAAGGTTGCCAAGCTCATACTTTACGAAGTCGACGATTTTGTTGGTATTGACATCAACTTTCACGGTATCCAAAACTTTGATAAGTGGGTCTGGGTAGCGGATGGTCCTACCGTCGTGGGTAACAACGAATGGAACCTTCTTCTTGGTGATGCCTACCTTGGCAACACGGCAAAGTTTGTAACTAGTTTCTTCTTTTTTGATTGGCTGAAGAACGAAGCGACCTTTGGTATCGTACAACAAACGGAAGTTGTCACCTGCTTTCTCCAGAGTAACAACGTCCATGAAGCCCGCTGGGAAATTTGGATCAGTTCTTACGCGTTGATCAATTTTCACGCACTTTTCCATGCAAATTTGTACGGCTTCGCGCTTGGTCAAGGCGTATTTCAAGCGTTGACGAAGGATCAAAATAACTGGCAAGCACTCTCTCATTTTGTGTGGTCCAGTCGATGGGCGTGGAGCCCACATTCCTCCCATTTTGTCAAGCATCCAATGTTTTGGCGCGTTTGCGCGCTTCATGTGTTTCTTAGGTCCACGTGCCATGTTTAATTATGTATTCTTCGACTTCTGTTATGTTTTTAAGTTCGAGTTGACAGAGTGCGTATTGGTTTGTGCATTCGGTGCAGATATGTGCGCGCGCCTCAAGTATTTCTAGGCCATCATTGCCCTCCCTCGCTGCATTGTCCACAGTGTTAATGCTGTGCAGTAAAGCAAGCTATGATCCATCCATTTGGGCCGTAGCCTCCAAGTATCATACTAGACTATGAAAACATAAAAACGCATGGATGGTGCTATTCCCAGCGTAACTTTCCACCTGGTAGGTAGTGGCACCTATTCCCGAAGACCCTGTGGACCAGTGAATTTGTGGGTGCTGTGTCCATTGTAGACTGCGACTGTCCTAGATGAAAGGATTCTTAAACTTCAGGACTTCAGTTCGCTTCTGAAATTTTATCGATTTTTTTCCTTCTTCAGATGTTTGAGCATCCGAAACTGCGGCACGATCTTTAGCCACTCTTTTTTTCTTCGCATCAATTTGCTCCTTCCATTCACGTTCTTTCTTCG
>JACLAC010018732.1_pt1 | contig 17406 bp, 7 predicted proteins | sample 8027881 | NCBI WGS metagenome assembly JACLAC01 (sample SAMN15725517, study PRJNA655200) | protist metagenome | isolation source: fluorescence activated cell sorting (FACS) single amplified genomes of... | place: Spain: Blaines Bay Microbial Observatory, Mediterranean Sea | collected 2016-01-19
AGTGCCGCCGGTACATCCGACTGCAAAAGCGCCTTGGCGTACTGAGACACGGCCTCATCGCGCAACTTCGCGTCCACTGCCACCTCGTTCCACGCCTTCCAGCGTTCCGCGGTGTTCTTGCTGTTGTAGAGCATCAGGCTCGCACTCGCGAGGAAAATCACCATGACCAGGAACAGTCCCATGTGCACGCTCTCAAACATCTCCTGCATCGCATCCGCCTCGTGGAACACCGCCATCGACGGACCCTCCATCAGGCCGAGCTTCTCCACGACAAACATGAAGATGCCGACGAACCCCATAAGCGTGAGCTCGGAGAAGAGGGAGTTCACGATCGGCTTGAGGTTCTCCTCCGTGTCCTCCTTCAGAGGGTCCAGCACGAACTGCTCCATGCAAATGGAGAAGATGATCAAGCCCGTGATCATCATCACCGTGCACGTCGTCGCGCGCCACTTCCACTGGCAGTAGTACGCGGAGCAGGGAGGCACGAACTCTTCCTCTAGGCGGCGGCCCGCGGAAAGATCTTCCTCGGCGATGAAGCCGAAATATTGCGCGAGTGGTTCCGCGAGATCAATCACGAGGACCGCAGCGCAGAAACCAAGAAGTGTGTATCGCATGCCTTTGAATTTGTCGCGGTGCTTTTGCCGTTGCTGTTCTCGCTTGCGCCGAGCAAGCTCTGTCGCAAGCCATGCCAGGCCTCCCATCCTCAAAATGAGGGAGATGAGTGAGAAATGAGGGGGAAAATGTTCGTAAACTAAACTCAAAGCAACAACGGCCGAGCAAAAGATATGGAGCATTTTATATTTTTTCATCAAAGGGGGGCAAAAAATCTAAATTGATATATAATTGTTGTACTTTTACAATTATTATTATATAGACATTTAATTTATGTGCTTTCTTTTCATGTAGGGGGTACTGAACGTATAAAACCGAATATAAAAACTCATTTGAGGGACGGGAAGGGGGCTTCTAAATTTCATTATCGGAATTCACCTCATCAATTTCACTCTTTCTCATCTTTCCTCTCTCACACTCTCATCATTCCTTTTATCTCCCGGCCTCTTCTGCAGCCGTTTGCCCACGAAAAAGTACACTCTGTTGGCCGATCCCTGCCCTCCGTGCCATTTCTGCCGCCTGCCTGCACCAAGAGACTGGTCTATTTTCGCGACCTCCCGGTTCCATTTTTCGCATCGAGAGAGAAAGAGCACGAGCGTAGAAAACAGCAAAGGGAACCGAGGAGGAATTGCGACAGCGAACGGGTTGACCCAGTGGAATAGAGGGAGAGGAAAGAGGTACTGGTGGGTTTATACCGATATAGAGCGAGGTCCATGAACATTAAGGGGGGCATGTACGCACAGAGCGAGGCGCCAGAAGCCACGGGCATCCGAGGCGAAGAAGTGAAAATGGCAACGACGACGAAATCGACGACGAAATCGATCACGACGGCGACGGCCGGGACGATGGCCGCATCTGCGGAGGGCAGCATCTGCAGTACACACCCAACCGCCGCCGGTTGCAAGGCACCAGCGACGAGGAAGATTAAGATCAAGACAAATTGCAGCGCGTGGCGGCTGCCCATGGCGCCGACCACGCCAGAGGTGGCGAAGCAGAAGCAACAGCAGATAAAGAGGCGCAAGATGCTGGAAAAGAGCACGGCCGAAGTCGTCCACCCGTCGCCTTCCTCCGTGCGCGCGCTGAACAAGTTGTCTCCAGGCGCGGGAACATTCTGGGGAACTTCCTCTTCCGCCTCGTCGTCGTCGTCGTCGTCGTCGTCGTCGTCGTCGTCGTCGTCATCCGAGGAGTTATTTGATTCAGATTATGATGACGACGGCGACGACAGCAACAACAACAGCGGCGGCAACAGCAGCAGCAAAAACAACAAGGAAACAGCTAGCTTCACCCTCGATTATGGCGAGGCGCTTCTGTCGACTGTACTCGGTGGCCTGCGCGTTGGCATTCCACCATCGGCCGTCGAGGTCGGCACTGGGGGTGCCTACTTTCTCCGCAGCAAGTTCAACCGTATCGCTGCCGTCTTCAAGCCTGCGGACGAAGAGCCGTACGCCGCGAACAACCCCAAGGCGTACAAGCCGTGCCCGAACCGGCCGCGAATGTCTATGCTGACAGCCGAAAATAAAAGTATTCCGCACGGAGACGAAGACCGTGGTGTCGTCGGCATGAAGGGGGGCATTGCAGCGGGAAAAGGTGCCGTTCGCGAGTGTGCTGCATACATTCTCGACATGACGGCGTCGCCCCGTGCGTTTGCGGGCGTGCCAGAGACAACTGTGGTAACCCTGCGGAATACGCGGCTAAAGCCGTTTTCGCCCCTCCAAGGGCTGAAGAAGAATAGCAGAAAGAATGAAGAGGGCAGTACGAAGGAGAAGAAGGGTCTGGGGGTGAATATTGAGGGGGCGGAGAGCGCTGTCGCTGCTGCTGCCGCTACCGCTGCTGCTGCCGCTTCCGCTGCCACCACCGCTGCCACTGCCGCCAAGGTCAAGCCCGTCTTGGTGGAGAAGACAGGTTCACTTCAAGAGTACGTGCCGCATCTCTGCTCCGCGGAGGACATGGGCCACTGTCGATTTCCTGTCGATGAGGTGCATCGCATTGCCATCTTTGATATCCGCACCTTCAACACAGACCGTCACAGCGGGAATATTATCGTAAGCACGAAGCAGAGTCGGGACGATAGGCGGCGCGTGCGGCGGAGGGAGCGAAGAGGCACCTCCAAGTCTAAGAAGTTTTCCGATGTATTCCGACGAGGGAATAGTGACGTGATTATCGGTGAGCAAGAAGGAGGAGAAGAAGAAGGATCGACCGTTCGACTCAACCGGCCCCGTCGTGTCCGGCGCGCTACCTCGCTGCCGATCATGCCGCTGCCTCATGAAAAGAGGAAGAGCGGCGAGGTGAGTGGCGACGGCGGCGAGGATAGAAATATCAGCAGCAGCGGCGGCAGCAGCAGCAACAGCAGCAGCAGCAACAGCAGCAGCAGCAACAGCAGCAGCAACAACAACAGCAGCAGTGCCGGAACTCCAAGCAACACGACTCATGGAGGTAAGGAGGCGATGTGCGCGGCGTTGCGAATCCGCGCGACAAGTGACGACGGCGGCGTCGTCCGCACCGTTGAGCGGAAAGAGACAGAGAAGAAGAGTTGCATTGCTCTGGTACCAATTGATCACAGCTTTTGCCTCCCGCGAGTGGATGCCCTGGCCGACGTGTGTTTGGACTGGATCCGGTGGGAGCAAGTGCGGCAGCCGCTGAGCAAGAGCATGCTCGAGTACATTCGCAAGCTGGATGGCGCTGCGGACGCCGCGATGCTTGAGGTGGCGCTGAACGGTGCTATCGGCCCTGCGAGCCTCCGCACACTGCGGGTTGGCACGATGTGGCTGCAGGAGGCTGCTGCCGCCGGACTGACGCTTGCGGACATGGGCCGAGCGATGTGTCGCAGTGATGAAATGCCAGAGGACGAGTCGAAATCCTTGATCGAGCAGTTTGTGCTCAGCGCTGCGCGCGCTGAACAACAGGCGGGGAAGAGCAGTGCTGCGGAATCCGATGAAGTCTTCTTTGGCGCTCTGAAGGCGGCGATGCAGGTGTACATCGGGGTAAGCGGCGAGAAAAGGTGACGTGTGTGATTTACAAGTTGGGGGCGAGGACAGACAGTGAAAATAAATGGGTTGAACAAACATGCGTGGTTTCATTTTCTCGAATAATGTCCATCTATCTTTTAATTCGAAGTTCAATTCAATCCCGCCAATCTCATCTCCCAGACATCCGACCGCTCATCTGGCCTTCGTAATCCTCAGGGTTTGTCCCCTCGTCAGCGTCGCCAAACCCGTACCTGCCTCCGTCCATGCTCTGTCGGCCCGTGTCGGGACCCCTTCCCTGCCGCATCCTCTCCTGCGCGGCCAGCTTGGCCCTAATTTTTTGCCGGCTCAGCTTCTCCCGGTGGTACTTGCTGTTCAGCCCCATCCGCCTCGCCCTCTCTATGTCCACCATCGCGCGCAGCCGCGCCTCCTCCTGCGCCAGCTCGCGCCTCTCCCGTCGCACTGCGTTCAATTTGTCCGCGTCCGAGATTGCCTCCAGGATCACTTTTTTCAGGCACGCCTGCCGCGACCTCTCGCGCCGCTTCTTCAGCCGCGCCTCCAGCTTGTTCCGGTCCGCGTTGTTCTTCATGATCATCTTGTGCTCCTGGTGCAGGTCGATGCCGTACGGGCTGCGGGCCATCACCTGCCCCCACTTCTCTCGGCTCTGCTGCCTCCGCCGCGAAAATTTCTGCCGGACCTTCTCGCGCTTGCGAGCCATTCGCGCCTCTAGACGCTTCCGCTTGTCGGCCATTTCTTGCATGACGCGCGCCGACTTGTTCGTCGCGAAGCTGCCGCAAAGGTGCGTGATTGCCGCCTCTTCTTCCCTTGCCTTCTTCTTCACCTTCTCCAGCCTCTTTTCCGTTTCCTTCATCGGGTTGAATGAGTCGAAGTCTTTCTGGAGCGCCGACACGAACTCTTCGAAATCTACTTCGCCGTCCTTGTCCAAGTCGAGCCGCCGCACATCTGCCGCCAGCCCGTGCGCACGGCTGCCCGCCCGCCGCACCTCATTATTGCCAGCGCCTGCCGGCGACGACCAGTCACCTCCTCGTTCTCGCGCTGCTGCCATTTGTTCCTGCAATGCAGCTTCGCGCTTCGCGGCCAGCCGTAGCTCCCTCCTCGCCACCTTGCGCACCTCTTCCAATTTATTACGCGCCTTGAGCTCCGACGCGCGCGCTGACGAGGCGTCCCTGACGGCGTCGGCGCACATTTTCTCCTGCTCTGTGAACATGATCTCGGCCCTGGCGAGGCGCTTTGCATTTTTGTCTGCTCGCGATTGTGCAGCGTCGAGCCGCTCACGGTAGGCGACGTTTTCTGCCTTGGCCGAGGCGAGCTGCTGTCGGAGGGCGGAGATGAGCTTTTCCTCATCGCTGCTTCTGCCAACATCGGTATTGGCATTGGCATCAGCGGTAGGTGCAGTGGCAGTGGCAGTGGCAGCGGCAGTGGCAATAACAGTGGCCGTAGCGGCGGGCAAGGAAGGATGACCAGCACCTGCGCCTGCGCCCGCGTCAGCAGACTGTTGGTCACACAAAGCGGCGAGGTCCTGACGCATCAGGCACTTGGAGTGGTCAATGCCGCGCTCCTCGAGGAAGCGTCTCATGGCAGAGACGGTACTATTGGAGCTATCAAACTGCATTTGGAGCAGGCGGGAAATGGATCGGAAAATGGGCATTCACTGGTACCAGGTACTAGTACTAGTACCAGGTACCAGGTCCATGGTCCATGCATTGGTTCAATCCCAACTACATACCGGTATGGTATTTTAATTAATACTTTTAGTACCCCGTAAGATATGCTTATGAATTTGTGATGTATTTGTCGTATTAAAAAACCCATTAAAAATAGCATATGAAATTTTTAAAAAAAAAAAAAAAACGAGATCTTCTGAGACCTCCCCAGTTGTGCGGTTCTCTCAACTCGCGCCACAGCACCGATACTCCTACCGTCTTGCAGGTGTGCTACTCGTACTCTTGCCGCTGCTTCCGGAGCCTCCCTTTTGCGACTTCCCCCTTGCTCTTATTTTCATCATGGCGGCCAAGGAGATGGAGAAGAATATCATGAAGCAAACATTTGATCGATTTGACGCCGACTCCGACGGCCACCTCCAAATGCTGGAGGTGAAAGAGCTGTTCAAGTCGATGAAGTGGGACGTTTCGGACGACAACATGCAGAAGGCCATGGCGTTCCTCGACAAAGATCACAACGGCACCTTGGAGTTCGAGGAGTTCTTAAAATTCAAGGAGTACGCGTTCCAGTCGCACGTTTTGCACGAGCCCACCCTCACGCCCAAGCACCGTAACCGAGGCGCTCTCAGCCGGCTGCGCGAGGAAGAGGGTGTGGGAAAGTAATGATGAGTAGTACTGCGACAAACCGAGAATTGGTCGATTGGGAGAGTGCACCGCTTGAGCGCAGAGGCGATTTATGATCATTCAATGCGAGTAATAAACTCACAGCACACACACGGGACCATAATTATGAGGAGAACTGTTCTAAGTAAAGCGAGAAGGGATAGGGGAGTATTTCGCATCACAATGCTGCTCCGTACATACAGCACGGCCCCTGAAAGCCCTGCGCCGTCAACCCACCATCCACTGCAATCACTTGCCCCGTGACGTAGCTCGCTCCGGGGAGGCAGAAAAATACGACTGCGGAGGAGACCTCCTCCGGCAGCGCCAGCCGGCCCATCGGGGTCCAATTGTGCACCTTGTCCAGCTGACTCGGGTTCTTTCGCACTGCCTCCTCGAGGAGTGGCGTCATCGTCATCCATGGGGCGACGCAATTGACGCGCACCGCGCCACCCGCCGCCGAAGGCCGCGCCCACTCGCAAGCGAGCGCTTTCGTCAGCTGCACCATCGCAGCCTTCGTCATGGCGTAGATGCTGCCCGTGCCGCTGCTGAACAGGCCCGCGGCAGAAGAAATGTTGACCACAGACGCGGTGGTCCCGGCAGCGGCGGCAGTGGCGGCTCGGCGCAGCTGCGGCTCGAGGCTCTTGCAGAGGAAGAAGCAGGAGTCCACGTTGGCGCGGAACATGGTCCGGTACTGCGCCTCGGTCGTCTCACCAATGGGCGCTCGCGCGTTGGTGCCGACGTTGTTGATCAGAATGTTAAGCAACCCGCCGAAGCGCCGGTCGACCTCGGCGATGACGCAGTCGCGGCCGGATGCGGTACTCACATCAGCTGCGAAGCCGGACACTCGTCCAGTATTGTAGCGGGCCGCCGCGGCGTCCACCTCGGCTAGATTCCGCGCACAGAAGAGGACGCTGGCTCCGAGACCGTGCAGCTCAGCGACGCAGGCGGCGCCAATTCCCTTTGTGCCTCCTGTGACGAGTGCGTTGACGCCGTCGAGCCGCCACCGTGAAGCCATCAGTGGAGGAGGAGGTTTTATGACCTCTTTTCCATAACATACTCTTCTAGCTAGAGTAATATGCATAGTACTACTACGCGTAATAAGTACAGCTAGCTAGCTAGGCAACTTTATAATAGTATTTACAATTTTGATACAATTTTGTGCATACAAAATATTTGATACAAATTGTGCCCACAAAATGTTTTGGCGCTCGAGGGGTCGAATTTGTCTTACAACTCTATCTCCTCAGCTGGATGCAGAGCTTCTTCAATGCGGTTTTCTCTACACCATAAAGCTCGCCGAGTGTTATGGCGTAGGAGGGGTCGCTTTGCGCACCCTTTTTATTTCGCGGAGGAGTACTTAGTAGAGTAGCATGCTACTCTATTAGCTAGTACCACTGGTAGTAGTAAAAGCATGAATGTAACTACCATGGTAAGTACCATCTCCTCTCTCCACCCTCCCTAGCTCGTCTACGAGTAGACATAATAAGCTAGCTTGGGACAAGCTGCCGTCAACGCACCATCCTTACAACAAATGGCGTTAATCGCTTTCTGCACCGACTGTGAAGAGAGCTGCCCATATGATCCTTACGATCCAGTGTGCGAAACCTGTGGAGCGGACGTCCTGCCACAAGGCGGCAGCGACCGACGCCAGCGGCAGCGGCTCTCGCCAGACGAGTTGGCTGGCGACGCTGGGGCCGCCCCGTCGTCTCCCATTGCTAGCCTCGGCGGCTGGCTGCTGAGCTCTCTCGGAGGAACCGCTGCTGGCCAACCGCCGCCCGCCCCTGATCCAGGCGAGGTGCGGGCGCAGGCGCAGGCAATGGCTGCTGCCCGGGCCGCATTCGAGGCTGTACACTCTGGCGGCGACGCCGCGGATGCGGATGCGGATGCGAATGCCGATATGGATGCCGATATCATGGATGCCGACGCCGACGCCGACGCAGCACCAGCAGAAGGCGGCGCCGAACGACACTTTGCTGCCCTCATAGCCAGCGCCTTTGACCATTTCAGCGGCAGTGGAGACGCTGCTGCTGGCGTGAACTTCACTGGTCGTCCGCCGGCGGCCAAGAAAGTCTGCGCTGGTCTCGAGAAGGCATTCGTCGGCGAGCGTTCGCCGTGGCTGCAACAGCTCTCCCTGCGTGCAGACTCCTTCGTGGGGGAAGTCGTCGGCACACCAGCCCGCTTCGGACCGCTGTGGCCGACCGGTGCTCCGGGCGATGATGCAGCGGCATCGGCGAGCGCGCTCACAGGTGAGCTCGTGTACGCTGATCCGCCCGACGCGGCGGCAGCGGGCGGGCTGCGCAATGCAGCCGAGCTAGCGGGTCGAATCGCTTTCGTCGATCGCGGCGGCTGCCCATTTGTGCACAAGGTGCGTCGATGCATGCAGGCCGGCGCCGCCGCAGTCATTGTAGGCCAGACCAGTTCTGTCTGGCCGTACGTGATGACCGACAGCGAGAAGGAGGCGGGAGATATCACCATTCCTTCGATGATCGTTCGGCTGGAGCACGCCGTCGTCATTCGCCGCCGCCTCGCTTCAGTTTCCGCTTCTGCTCCTGCTTTCACCTCTGCTCCTGCCAGCGAAAGGAATATGCAGCAGGTCGAGAGTAAGGCAAACAGCAGCAGCAATAGCGCACCGCTCATAGTAACCGTCACGTGCCGCTCGACATCGTCCGAGTGCCCTATATGCCAAGAAGTGTGCGTTGACTCGCAGTGCACGCGCTTGCCGTGCGATCATTTCTACCACACAGCCTGCATCGACCAATGGCTGGCCAAAACCAATACGTGCCCGATGTGCCGTCTCGAGCTCGTCACTGACGATGCCGAGTACGAGAGACAGCGCCAGAAGGCTCGGCAATCTCAGGGCATGCTCTGGAGCTGGTACGGCTAGCATGGCACAGAGAATAATTGAACATTCTTCCCGGATCAACTTTTCTGTCCTGCTCCGGATGTGCTGGTATGCGAATTATTCATGCATATAGGGATCTCCCTACTCGTTCAGAACATGTAGGCAGTGCCTCTTATGCAATGAGATGTACAAATAAATGCAGGCAGCCTTGTTGACACACGTGCGTCCACCGTACATGCATGTAAGAGTAGGGACTCCCTAACTCGTACCACGGTAGGCACTGCCTAAAGCTACATCTGTACTGTAGGGTCCAACCCTATGAATTTGTATTTTTTATTTTTTATTTATTTACATACTGTGTTAACAACTGGTAATTATAAATAAATACCGGGGGTACGACCGGTACCGGTACTATCATAGTAGAGCTAGCTTCTCAGCACTAAGTCACGTGAGCGCACTCGCGATTGCATTGTAGTGGATCGGAGAGATGTATGTCAGGAAGCATATTTTCCGTGGGGGCATCTCTTCCTCTTCCTTCGCTGGCGCATTCTGCCCAAGCCCATCCGGCGTGTACTTCAAGTGCCAATTCTCCGAACTCGAGGTGATGACGTGCACTATCATATCGTACGCCTCTGACACGGCTTTCATCGTCAGCTCGTCGCCCCAGGTACGCGACTGCGATTGCGCAGCGACGTACTCGTCGAACGCTTGGTCGCCGTCGAAGAACATGCTGAAAAAAATACGATGGTTTCTGATGTAGTTCACAGCGTGTCTCCGCACGATTTTGTGGTACACCTGCGAGCCGTATATGTTATGAGCGAAGCTCCGGAACTGGCAGTTGCCGTCATCGCCCATGACGACCTGCCGGAGGCCCACGTGCCGCAACCTCTTGTCCAGGACCTCGATGCCAGTGCTTGGGGATTCCGATCGATGCGGTTGTGTTAGTTTTTCTATTCCTGCGACAATGTCTTCATTGCTGCTGCTGCCAGAGCTTGCTTCGCCTAAGGCAGCTGCGAGCGATTGCTCGCTCGGTTTGCACGCAACGCGGGATTTCATCCGCCGAAGGCCGTACTTGTTGCTAGCGGCCGCGCGCGCTGCATGTGCCCTGCGGCGTAAGACAAGCATGGCTTTGAAGAAACCTTGCGTTAAGGCCTCGGGCGACATTTCCTGCTGCAAGGCGCGCTGCATGCGTGCCTCTTCCTCGATATTCTGGAGGACTAGCGGCTCTGTATTCTGGTAAATGCTGCGAGATCGACGGATGCCTGAGTCGGGGACGGGCGCGGGAGCGGAGGCGGGGGCGGAAGTAAGAGCCGAGGCGGAAGCGGGAGCCGGAACTGCAGCAACGGGTGGAGTAGCTGCAGCAGCAGAGCCTCCGACGACGAGAATGTGGCCCGCCTTCGCATTCGCTGGCAAAGTCACTTTCAAAATGGCCCCCGTAACTGGATCCTGCACGAGCATCTTGGACCCTCGACGGGCGTTGGGCGAAACAACCACCGTAAACTGGCGGCCGCTGACTGCGTTTGCAGCTCGTATCGCGGATGCGACGGGGGTGTCAGCATCACAAGTGAAGGAAGGTGATGGCACGTCGTCCTCCTGCAGATCGAAGTAGTTTGTGATCGCGGCCTGGACGTCAAAGTCTGTTGCCTGGAGCAGCACCAGGCACTCCTCCTGCGGCAGGCACAGTGTGGCAGACATCTCCGCGACGTCGCGGCGAATCTTTTTCTCCTCCGGGCTCGCACACGCAGGGTCGGTCTTTAGACTCGCACTAGCGCCCATAGTGCAACCGTGGCAACCGGGCGACCGGGGAGATGCCCTCTCGTCAGCTGTAGGTTGGTAAGGGATCTTCCGAGGATCAGAAGTTTAGCAGCTAATGCCTAGTACTAGTACCAGGTACCGGTAGCATAGCAGCAGCTAGTACCATGGTAGCATCCAATCGCAGCTGCATTATATAAATATATGAAAAAAACTAAGAAAAAGACAGGAGCCAGACGTTGGGTGAGATGAGCTCGGCGAAGAATAGAGAAACGGCAGCGAGACCCGAGAAGAAGAGAACCAGCGAGCAAGTCCAATGAGCAAGCCTGCGCCACCCAGCGGCGGCAGCAAACCGGCGGCGCCTAGCAAGAGCGAGCGTGCAACTCCGGGCGACGGCAAACCGCCGCGCCCAAGATCTCAGCGCGCGACATCCTCCGGGGGCAGCAGCAACAAGCCAGCCGCGCCCGGCGGGTCAAAGCCGGCCGCGCCTGGAGGCGCCAAGGCGACGATGTCCAAGACCGTCGTCACGACGACCACGACGACCACGACCATGACAATCTCGGGGACGCCAGCTGAAGTCGCAGCTGTGGCGTCGGGGGCGACCAACAACGGTGCCAACATGCCCGATGTATCCTCGTCGTCCTCCTCTTCCTCCTCCTCAGCAGCGTCGGCCGCCGACAGCGGTTCTGCCAGTACCGGCCAGAAGAAACTCTCTGACGAAGCGTGGGACGAGGAGAAAGAGGAGCGCGCTCTCGCGGACAAACTCGGCGTGGCCGTCCACGGTGCTGAAGATGAAATTCCAATCGTGGAGGGCGACCCGGGCGACTTTGGGGAGAGGCCGAACAACAAGGATGAGTACACCATCAAGGAGGCCAACGAGATCGCACGCATCGTCGACGATGACTTTGTCGAGCACGAGGAGCACCTGAAGGACGTCGAGGACGAGCTCGCGTACGACAGCAAGCTTCTGCGCGAGGGCAAGGCCCGGCTCGACGTGGATGGTGATGGAATCGGTGACGCAGATGCCAAGGATAAGTACGAGGAGGACAATGCGAAGGAGAAGGTGCTGGCGGGCGTGCGGGACGGCATCTTCAAGGCCATCGAGGACGTCGACCTCATGGAGGTGGTCAAGCTGGTCAACGAGGCGCGCGAGCGGGGCGACGACGTCGTCAACTTTGGCGACGAGATCGGCGACACGACGCTGCACCGCGCGGCGGGCACAGGGTCGGTCGAGATTGTGCAGTTTCTCGTCTCTGCCGGCGCCGACATGCACGAGCGCAACGCCAACGACGACACTCCGCTGCACTACGCGTGCATGTTCGTGCCCGCAGAGGAGGATCCGATGGTCGAGCATTACATGATGGTCGAGGCCATGTTTGCTGCCGGTGCGGCCTCGGACTGGGACTCGAAGAACAAGGAGGGCGAGACGCCGTGCACGTACGCTAAGGATGCTTTCCCACCCAACGTGTACGAAAATTTGCTCAAGAAGAGCCAGGAGCACGCGTTCATCATCCCGCAGCACGAGGACGCCGCGCTGAAGAAAAAGAAAATGCTCGCGCTGACGGGCGACGGCGGCATCCCGCATCACAGGCGGCCGATTGAGCGGCCAAACACAGAGCGCATGAAAGCTGCGCTAAAGCCGAGGACGATCGGCCGCCTGCAGTGGCTGCGGCGGCAGCTCAAGAAGAGGTCGGTCACGCCCGCTGCCCTGTTCCGCGCCATGGACGCCAACCAGGACGGCATGATCACCATCGGCGAGTTCGTCCAGGGCCTGGCTGGCGTGGGCATCCATATCAACGAATTCCAGAGCCGGCAGCTGTACTGCATGATGGACCCCGACCGTGACTCGAAGATCACGTGGGAGGAGCTGGAAGGGTGTTTGTTGCAGGACGTCTCCAAGGACGGTGCGCTGGAGATTTTGGCGGATGAGATGGAGCGCAAGCAGCTCGCCGGGGTGGACGTGGAGGCGGAGGAGACGAAGAACAACTACATGGAAATGCTGCAGCTGCGAGAGGAGGACCCGGAGGCGTACGAGGAGCGTCGAAGGAGGCAGCAGGCGTCGGCTGTCTTCCAGGAGATCAAGGCCGCCATTGCGCAGAATCGAACAATGTTCGGCAAGAAGCTGAAGAACGCCGACGAGATGTTTAAGGCGCTAGACCTCGACGGCGACGGCCGGGTCAGTCAGTCAACTTTTTCACTTTTTTTTCACTTTTTCACTGTTGTACTTATTCCTGTACTAAAAAAAAGGCACTAATCCATGAATCCCACTTGACGGACCCAGGTCACGGTGGAAGAGTTTCACCAGGGGATGAAGAGGATGGGGCTCGGACTGACCGACGAGCAGCTGCGGGACGTGGTATACGAGCTCGACTTGGACAAGGACGGCGAAGTAGATTTCGAAGAGTTCGTGTCGGCGCTCCAGAAAGACTTCGACTCATTCAACCCGATGAAGGAAACGGAAAAGAGGCTGGAGAAGGTGAAGAAGAAGGCAAGGGAAGAAGAGGCGGCAATCACGCACCTTTGCGGCAGCTTCGCGACGAACAAGTCGGCGCGCGTCATGCAAGAAATGGCCGACAAGCGGAAGCGTCTAGAGGCGCGAATGGCTCGCAAGCGCGAGAAGGTCCGGCAGAAATTTTCGCGGCGGAGGCAGCAGAGCCGAGAGAAGTGGGGGCAGGTGATGGCCCGCAGCCCGTACGGCATCGACCTGCACCAGGAGCACAAGATGATCATGAAGAACAACGCGGACCGGAACAAGCTGGAGGCGCGGCTGAAGAAGCGGCGCGAGAGGTCGCGGCAGGCGTGCCTGAAAAAAGTGATCCTGGAGGCAATCTCGGACGCGGACAAATTGAACGCAGTGCGACGGGAGAGGCGCGAGCTGGCGCAGGAGGAGGCGCGGCTGCGCGCGATGGTGGACATAGAGAGGGCGAGGCGGATGGGGCTGAACAGCAAGTACCACCGGGAGAAGCTGAGCCGGCAAAAAATTAGGGCCAAGCTGGCCGCGCAGGAGAGGATGCGGCAGGGAAGGGGTCCCGACACGGGCCGACAGAGCATGGACGGAGGCAGGTACGGGTTTGGCGACGCTGACGAGGGGACAAACCCTGAGGATTACGAAGGCCAGATGAGCGGTCGGATGTCTGGGAGATGAGATTGGCGGGATTGAATTGAACTTCGAATTAAAAGATAGATGGACATTATTCGAGAAAATGAAACCACGCATGTTTGTTCAACCCATTTATTTTCACTGTCTGTCCTCGCCCCCAACTTGTAAATCACACACGTCACCTTTTCTCGCCGCTTACCCCGATGTACACCTGCATCGCCGCCTTCAGAGCGCCAAAGAAGACTTCATCGGATTCCGCAGCACTGCTCTTCCCCGCCTGTTGTTCAGCGCGCGCAGCGCTGAGCACAAACTGCTCGATCAAGGATTTCGACTCGTCCTCTGGCATTTCATCACTGCGACACATCGCTCGGCCCATGTCCGCAAGCGTCAGTCCGGCGGCAGCAGCCTCCTGCAGCCACATCGTGCCAACCCGCAGTGTGCGGAGGCTCGCAGGGCCGATAGCACCGTTCAGCGCCACCTCAAGCATCGCGGCGTCCGCAGCGCCATCCAGCTTGCGAATGTACTCGAGCATGCTCTTGCTCAGCGGCTGCCGCACTTGCTCCCACCGGATCCAGTCCAAACACACGTCGGCCAGGGCATCCACTCGCGGGAGGCAAAAGCTGTGATCAATTGGTACCAGAGCAATGCAACTCTTCTTCTCTGTCTCTTTCCGCTCAACGGTGCGGACGACGCCGCCGTCGTCACTTGTCGCGCGGATTCGCAACGCCGCGCACATCGCCTCCTTACCTCCATGAGTCGTGTTGCTTGGAGTTCCGGCACTGCTGCTGTTGTTGTTGCTGCTGCTGTTGCTGCTGCTGCTGTTGCTGCTGCTGCTGTTGCTGCTGCTGCCGCCGCTGCTGCTGATATTTCTATCCTCGCCGCCGTCGCCACTCACCTCGCCGCTCTTCCTCTTTTCATGAGGCAGCGGCATGATCGGCAGCGAGGTAGCGCGCCGGACACGACGGGGCCGGTTGAGTCGAACGGTCGATCCTTCTTCTTCTCCTCCTTCTTGCTCACCGATAATCACGTCACTATTCCCTCGTCGGAATACATCGGAAAACTTCTTAGACTTGGAGGTGCCTCTTCGCTCCCTCCGCCGCACGCGCCGCCTATCGTCCCGACTCTGCTTCGTGCTTACGATAATATTCCCGCTGTGACGGTCTGTGTTGAAGGTGCGGATATCAAAGATGGCAATGCGATGCACCTCATCGACAGGAAATCGACAGTGGCCCATGTCCTCCGCGGAGCAGAGATGCGGCACGTACTCTTGAAGTGAACCTGTCTTCTCCACCAAGACGGGCTTGACCTTGGCGGCAGTGGCAGCGGTGGTGGCAGCGGAAGCGGCAGCAGCAGCGGTAGCGGCAGCAGCAGCGACAGCGCTCTCCGCCCCCTCAATATTCACCCCCAGACCCTTCTTCTCCTTCGTACTGCCCTCTTCATTCTTTCTGCTATTCTTCTTCAGCCCTTGGAGGGGCGAAAACGGCTTTAGCCGCGTATTCCGCAGGGTTACCACAGTTGTCTCTGGCACGCCCGCAAACGCACGGGGCGACGCCGTCATGTCGAGAATGTATGCAGCACACTCGCGAACGGCACCTTTTCCCGCTGCAATGCCCCCCTTCATGCCGACGACACCACGGTCTTCGTCTCCGTGCGGAATACTTTTATTTTCGGCTGTCAGCATAGACATTCGCGGCCGGTTCGGGCACGGCTTGTACGCCTTGGGGTTGTTCGCGGCGTACGGCTCTTCGTCCGCAGGCTTGAAGACGGCAGCGATACGGTTGAACTTGCTGCGGAGAAAGTAGGCACCCCCAGTGCCGACCTCGACGGCCGATGGTGGAATGCCAACGCGCAGGCCACCGAGTACAGTCGACAGAAGCGCCTCGCCATAATCGAGGGTGAAGCTAGCTGTTTCCTTGTTGTTTTTGCTGCTGCTGTTGCCGCCGCTGTTGTTGTTGCTGTCGTCGCCGTCGTCATCATAATCTGAATCAAATAACTCCTCGGATGACGACGACGACGACGACGACGACGACGACGACGACGACGACGAGGCGGAAGAGGAAGTTCCCCAGAATGTTCCCGCGCCTGGAGACAACTTGTTCAGCGCGCGCACGGAGGAAGGCGACGGGTGGACGACTTCGGCCGTGCTCTTTTCCAGCATCTTGCGCCTCTTTATCTGCTGTTGCTTCTGCTTCGCCACCTCTGGCGTGGTCGGCGCCATGGGCAGCCGCCACGCGCTGCAATTTGTCTTGATCTTAATCTTCCTCGTCGCTGGTGCCTTGCAACCGGCGGCGGTTGGGTGTGTACTGCAGATGCTGCCCTCCGCAGATGCGGCCATCGTCCCGGCCGTCGCCGTCGTGATCGATTTCGTCGTCGATTTCGTCGTCGTTGCCATTTTCACTTCTTCGCCTCGGATGCCCGTGGCTTCTGGCGCCTCGCTCTGTGCGTACATGCCCCCCTTAATGTTCATGGACCTCGCTCTATATCGGTATAAACCCACCAGTACCTCTTTCCTCTCCCTCTATTCCACTGGGTCAACCCGTTCGCTGTCGCAATTCCTCCTCGGTTCCCTTTGCTGTTTTCTACGCTCGTGCTCTTTCTCTCTCGATGCGAAAAATGGAACCGGGAGGTCGCGAAAATAGACCAGTCTCTTGGTGCAGGCAGGCGGCAGAAATGGCACGGAGGGCAGGGATCGGCCAACAGAGTGTACTTTTTCGTGGGCAAACGGCTGCAGAAGAGGCCGGGAGATAAAAGGAATGATGAGAGTGTGAGAGAGGAAAGATGAGAAAGAGTGAAATTGATGAGGTGAATTCCGATAATGAAATTTAGAAGCCCCCTTCCCGTCCCTCAAATGAGTTTTTATATTCGGTTTTATACGTTCAGTACCCCCTACATGAAAAGAAAGCACATAAATTAAATGTCTATATAATAATAATTGTAAAAGTACAACAATTATATATCAATTTAGATTTTTTGCCCCCCTTTGATGAAAAAATATAAAATGCTCCATATCTTTTGCTCGGCCGTTGTTGCTTTGAGTTTAGTTTACGAACATTTTCCCCCTCATTTCTCACTCATCTCCCTCATTTTGAGGATGGGAGGCCTGGCATGGCTTGCGACAGAGCTTGCTCGGCGCAAGCGAGAACAGCAACGGCAAAAGCACCGCGACAAATTCAAAGGCATGCGATACACACTTCTTGGTTTCTGCGCTGCGGTCCTCGTGATTGATCTCGCGGAACCACTCGCGCAATATTTCGGCTTCATCGCCGAGGAAGATCTTTCCGCGGGCCGCCGCCTAGAGGAAGAGTTCGTGCCTCCCTGCTCCGCGTACTACTGCCAGTGGAAGTGGCGCGCGACGACGTGCACGGTGATGATGATCACGGGCTTGATCATCTTCTCCATTTGCATGGAGCAGTTCGTGCTGGACCCTCTGAAGGAGGACACGGAGGAGAACCTCAAGCCGATCGTGAACTCCCTCTTCTCCGAGCTCACGCTTATGGGGTTCGTCGGCATCTTCATGTTTGTCGTGGAGAAGCTCGGCCTGATGGAGGGTCCGTCGATGGCGGTGTTCCACGAGGCGGATGCGATGCAGGAGATGTTTGAGAGCGTGCACATGGGACTGTTCCTGGTCATGGTGATTTTCCTCGCGAGTGCGAGCCTGATGCTCTACAACAGCAAGAACACCGCGGAACGCTGGAAGGCGTGGAACGAGGTGGCAGTGGACGCGAAGTTGCGCGATGAGGCCGTGTCTCAGTACGCCAAGGCGCTTTTGCAGTCGGATGTACCGGCGGCACT
>JACLAC010001308.1_pt1 | contig 17403 bp, 24 predicted proteins | sample 8027881 | NCBI WGS metagenome assembly JACLAC01 (sample SAMN15725517, study PRJNA655200) | protist metagenome | isolation source: fluorescence activated cell sorting (FACS) single amplified genomes of... | place: Spain: Blaines Bay Microbial Observatory, Mediterranean Sea | collected 2016-01-19
CTTGCTTCTACGAGCTTCGAGGGCCGACACGAGACGACAATACACCTTGCATCAACGACGCGAACTATTGAAGCAGCGAAGAATTGCTCGAGAGGAAATTAACGATCAATTTATCTCTTCAGACTTGACAGATGACTGGCTCAATCGTGGGGGTCGTCAGCGACGTCTATGCTGTGAGGCCGACAATCCGATCGTCGCGCCCCTCGCGACGGCAGGCAAAGGGGGCGCTCACGCAGACGAATCTGTTCCACAACGCACAGAAGAGGATCATGCCTGCTCCGATGGCGGGGACGATGGAGAGGGAGCTCACCGCCTGGCTCAAGACGATTGAGGATTAAGCGTGGAGACCGTCGAACGTGCATTCAGGTGCTGGTCGGCCCTCCGACGGGACCGCGCTCTGCGTCCTGTGCCGGCGAGCTGTTGACCATTACTGGTCGCTGCGAGAATCCTGGGCTGCTTCAGCTCGAGGGCGACGAGCAGCTGCCATGCACTGCTGGCCAGTACGCCGTAAGGCTCACTACAAGTGCGGCGCTTTGCTCCAGCACCGCGTTCAGCATCATCCGCACCAGCATCAGCATCAGCAGCAGCAGCAGCAGCAGCATCATCATACTCACCACCATCACCATCACCATACTCATCGGCATCATCCTCATCAACCTCATCCGCATCAGCACCACCATCATCATCACCACCGTCATCACCGTCATCAACCACATCATCATCATACACCTCACAATCATCATCACCGTCCTCAGCCTCATTCGAACACGCATAACACGCACCACGGCAACCATCATCACAGCCACCCTCATCCTCATCGCCATCCTCAACAAAGCAAGCATCAGCACCATCATCATCGTCACCCGCATCGCCATCACCCTCAGCCGCACCGCCACCATCCTAGCACGCACCAGCACACGCACCATCACCGTTCAGCTAGCCGCTATCGTCATCATACTCCTCACACTTACCAGCCACAACCGAAGCATCATCAGCGCCCCGGCCACAATCCGTTCCATCACCGTCGCCCACGCCACTGCTGCCGGCATCCACACCGCCATCGCCCTGCACACACTCGTCACCATAACCGTGCACGCCCCCGCCACCATCGCAACCATGACACACATCACCCTGCACAACATCCGCACAGCCGCCATCATGCTCGTGCTCACACGCATACACATCAGACTACCAATCAGCCGCGCCACCACAACCATCCTCGACGCCATAAGCAGTAACATCATCATCCGCAGCAACAACATCCGCCTCACTGCCGTCATCACAGTCACACACAGCACCACACGCATCACCGTAACACACAACCGCAACACAAACACAGTACTCGTCGTCACCCTTGACACAACCAGCATCATCCTCCTCCGCTGTATCACCATCATACAGATAGTCATGCTCAGCAACACAATCATGCACACCATCATCATACTCGTACTCAAACTCATCATCGTCGTCCTCATCATACACGCAGCATCATCATCATCACCAACCGCCTACTACTCATCACCATCATCGTCATCATCCGCACCCTCGTACTCGCCCGTGCCAGCATCGTACTTCTCACCCTCACCACAATCACACGCGTCACCACAACCATAGCCATACTCACCTTTCACATCACCATTCACAGCAGCATCGTCACCATCGCCGACCACTTCACACTGCTAAACAACATCACATCACTCACACACGCGCCATCATAACAACCGCCCTACTCCACACCACCCTGCTCCTCCGCCGTGCAAACACAACCACCAGCATACTACTCGTCACAATCATCACAATCGACGCCATCAGCCTCGCCATCAACATCAACATCCGCCTCAGCACCATCAGTGCCGTCAACCAGTCGCCATTTTCTCAAGATGCGGTCGAGGCTAGGATGCCGAGAGCTGCTATGGCGAGCGGCCACCGAGCTTGAGAAGGCCGAGCTGCACGGGGAGCCAGTAGCTCCGGCGACGAGAAGACAGCAACGACGAGCAGGCAAGCGGCGGCAGCACCGTTGCATGTGCGGGAGTGCAGGCCTAGGCACTCATCGCGCAGTATCCGTCTTGAAGCTGCGGTACGCGGAGGAGATCGGCAGGATCTTGCCCAGCATCGGGAGCAAGGACGTGGAGCTCTACGAGGCCGGTGGCAGGTTCGCGCTACTTGAGCCCGCAGTTATATAGGCTTGACGTTGGCTTGGATCCGCGAGGTATGCGACCTTTGGACGCTCGTCTTCATTCGTCGGGTGCATCGTGACGACGGCTGACTGCCTTTGCACAGTTTCAGATTCAGGCGCTACCGTGGCGACGGTGACTTACACGAATTCAATCTTATGCGCTTCTCAACTTCTTTGCTGGTCTGCTGAGGGTTGGGCTCGTCGGTGGCATTGGCTCTCTGGTTGGCGGCTGGTTGCATCGTTGGGGACAGTGTCAAGCGCCGGCATATTATACAGGCACACGCGGCGACGGTGGTGGTGGTGTGGGACAGCGGTTACAGAGGACTGCGACGCTTCACTTTCTGCTATTGCTGCCAGCATTTGTTGTACAGTATACTTCATCATGCTGTTGTGGACACATGCTTGGGACGCTCGCTGGAGGTGATTGGCCGTTTCCTGCTCTGCAGACAAGCTTGCCGCCGTTAACCCGTCTGCGCGCAGTTGCGTGGTTGGGCCTACAGAGGTTCGGCCAGATGGCACCGCTCTTCCTGCAGGTCTGGCGATGGATTGATCAGTGATGGCATTTCGTTCTGAGTTTCTGGTGCACCAGTTACAGCTTGGAGTCGACGTCTTTGAGCCGATTCCAGAATTGTGTTTGTATAGGCCAGCAACAGCCATATAGAAGATGGCAGAACATTTGTCGAGAGAGCTGCTGAAGAGGGCTTACAGAACTAGTCATTTGTCAGCAGTTGTTTTCGCATTAATGCACACGTGCTTTAGAGTCAAAAGGAGTCAGCCGTCCCGTGTACAGCGATGGCTATGGGGGATGCGCAGAGCTGGATTCGGCATGTGTTTTGCTCCTGTGTCATGGTGTATACAACGGGGTATCGCTGCCTGCTTGTACAAGTGCTGCTTTTCTTTGATACAAAGGGGCGGCGATTCGCCTGGCAGCCAAGAGCGATCATACCTTTTCGCTAGAATCACATCGACTTTCGGCTTCGGCTATTTGCAACACAAAACAAACAAAGCAGTGCCGTCATCCGAACCCTCACCGACACAACAACAGCCACCATCAACTTCAGCATCAGCATCATCATCCTCATCACCGCCACCATCAGCATCACATCCACCATCATCACCATCGTCAGCATACTAATCCGCCTCCTCCGCATCATCATCACCATCCTCAGCACCATCAGCCGCATCATCAGCATCATCCGCACACTCCTCATCCTCACCCTAGCCACACTCATACTCATCCTCTGCAACATCATCACACTGCTGCCTCACGATATCGCATCATGCGTGCCCCGCCCGCGATGGGGACAGCGACACAGCTGGAGCTCCTATTGCCCACTGTGGCCACTTACCCTTGCGCGTTCTGGCCTGCTGCTGGTCTGCATTTGCTCGCCTCACCATCAGTATTGTGCGCCGTCGCGCCCCCTTGACTCTGGTGGCGGCCCAGAGCCATGGGAGATTTTGCTCAGAGCCCTTGCACGCTGACGGTGGGTGATGGGCCATGGAGCTCCAACAGCTTCCGGAGCGGGAGCGCATACAGCGGCCGGCGGCACACAACTGTTATTTGGTCTCCCCATCCGCAGCTGGCGCAGCAAACCACCGTGCCGGCGTTCACAGCTGGACGTGCAGACACCCCATCCCCCTGCGAGGGTGGCGGAACTACGCGCCAAAGCCCAAGCTGCTCAGGACAGTCGGGGACTCGCATCGGTGCAGCTGCGAGCATGTCAGCCCACAGCACCGGACACGGTGGACTCCACGCAGCCAATGGGCGCGGAGCTGGTAAGGCCGAATGCAACCCTTTAGCAGGTCTCCGCCTGTACCATCCCGCCCCCCCATGCATTTTCCCAGGTTTCGGCCACGTGTCGGCCCGGTGCCTTTTCGTGGGGACACCCTGCATATTTGGACCCCAGACGCCCCATGTGTGGCGAAAAGGTCGCGGAGCCCTTGAATTCTGGCTTCAGCCGTAATGCGTTTGTCTTTGGCCCTTTCCCAGCGGAGACTTGACCTCCACATGCGTTATAGCACCTAGACTGATGCCCTTGCGACTCCCAAAGGAAGCCCGACAGCGTGTCGTCGAGGCGTCTCACTCAAGCTGAAATGGCAAGCGTTTGTATTCGGGTACAGGTGCCCTGCCAGAGGCCTCAACCCAAAGTGGAATAAGCGACAGTTCCTAGTCAAGAATCCAACGCATCGTTCTTCCCAGGCTGATCCTCGTAATCATAAACATCAGAATGATTCTGGTATTCCTCATTTGTCCGTAGCCATTTTTGGCTCAAGCATTATGCTTGTGTGGTCTGATACCGAAGCAGACAGCGAGGGAACATGCGCACGGCCTGTGCGAAAGAGAACTTGCCCGGATTCAGTGTGCCGACGACGGCCCGTTAAGGTCACCGTTGTTGCGGACGACACGCTGATCGCGCGCAGGAGGAACGACAGCGAGCTTTTGCATATGTTGACGCGGAGGTGGGGGGTGGCATCGGCCGTGCATGCTTGGGGATCGTTCCGTTTTCGTGGTCCATCTCGTTTGACAGCGTGTCGGAGGTGGAGGACGGGAATGAGGTGATAGGTGTCCACGATGTGCAGCAGCTCTTTAGGGAAATCGAAGGTAGCGTCCCATTGGATCGATTACGAAGTTACGTCGGCAGCTTGGCTCGACATTCCAGTCAATGCTAGTCTCGCTGCTCTGGCGGAGATTCACGGTCGGGAGGAAGGCATCGCTGCATATCTCAACGTTTGAGGGCCACTTGCAACAGGAGTACGAGAAGGCTCATTGAAGTTGCATCACAGCGTTGGCTTCTGTGCGGGCCAGACGCGGCGGCTACGCTCGATCGGAGGCACGCCGCAGTTGAAGGAGGTGGCGGCTTGGCTTCCAGAGGAGAGCGGTTCGACGGCACGAGTTTCGCAGCACAACTTCATGACGCCGATACAGATCAGCAACATTCTGATCGGCACGAGGAGCCAGAAAAGCCAAGCAACCTCAGAGTGTGTTTCGTCGCCCCACCAGACCCCCCACGTAAGAACATATACTTTCTGATCCAATAAATACGCTATATCACTACCAAAAATGATTCCCCCTCGTTAACTTGCCCATCCTACTGATACATAGCCACATCATCACTACCAAATCGATAAGCATCCCGCACTGAACTTCGTCCTGGCGGCTCATTCCTACGTAGTCGCAGTGACACGCAAGTCGGACAAACACAAGTCACAGCCTCTCTGCTCCCAGGGTTTGACAATCATCCAGGGGTAGTGCGTTCTCGCAAACATCAACGTGTTGCATAATCCCGTAATAAGCATCGGACGCCGACATGCACATTAGCAATTGCATTCAGCCCGATATTGTAGTTCCTTGCTTGCATTGCTTCCTTGCCGTCACCATAGATCACATCTCGGCTGCAATATGTTGTCACCTTCCTCAGAGGATTCCCCACTCTCGCATCAATTCCGGAGCCATTTATTGGATCGAACCTCGTCATTGACTCTTCATAAAATCCACATTTCCATATTCCATAACCCCTTCATGTTACATGGATTCATATATGTCCGTGCGGCCCATGCCACGGCGTACGAGGCGGAAGGTTGCAGGACGCGCCGCTTCTGGGTTGGCGCTCTTTCTGGTCGCGACCAAAACCACGATCGTTGGCGTGGTTGCGATTTCGGCCGTTGAGCCATACGCGAGCCCGACTCCATTTGATATTGCTGACATGCGTGCGGCCATCATTGGTAATTTCGTCCCGAGAACTTCACGCTTCCAGCCAAGCTCGTTGCCACGCAAGGTTGCCTTTTTCGAAGGGGAACTTCCCATCGACTTTGAATTTCCCAAGCACGCGTCGGTATGCAACGCAACTGCAGGTTGGGCAAGTAAGCTTGGCGAGACGCCACTTCACGGTGGTGGAATTCTTTCCGACGTTTTCCCGTCTTCACTTTACAACTTTTCAAATGCTAAATGCGTGAAGATCCCCTTGACTGCAGGTTTTCGAGATGGCCTCATATCGAAAAGGCGCTTTCACATTCGCAAGCACGCAAGGACTCGCACAAAACATGGGGCTCCGACCGAATGTGGAGAGGCCACTCGTGATCCCGGAACTCGAAGAGGACAACTTCAGCGACAGCAATGCTGCAGGTTCGGGATCAGACGAGGCTGAAACGGATAATGCGCCTGAATACAGCGGAGACATGTTGCTGAGGGTTTTGAATTTCAGGGCAATGCTGAAACCTTCGGCCAGCGTCAGGGATGCGCTCATTGCTGCGTGCGGTTTGATTCTCGTTGGCGAAGAGCACAAGCGAGTTCGGGCAGGCCTGGCTGACAAGACGACCAGAGTGCCGTCGGCCAGGACAGTTGTATGCACTCGTTTGTTCTTTGGGCCATATTCCAAAGCCAACGTTGTTAGGCTGACTTTTTACTTGAGTGGAGATTCCATCACACTGCATTGGCTGTGCTTGTGCTTTTTACTTGAGTCACTCGCACTAACCCACATGTGCACTATCATGCTGAGGACGTTCGACCGAGCAACCCAAAACACTTGACGTTGCTCGGCTTTGGTGGGATCGGATGAACATCAACAATGGCCTGTGCTCATTCGGCTCGCTCTCCGTCGACGCGAGCACACAAGCAGGCTGGCACTACCTGGTCGCCAGGACGGATGACGTCCTCTGGAACAGGACTGATGGAAACAACGCTGTCATCGACATTTCGGAGCGAAAGGTTCTCCCCTCGTGGAGACGCGAGAACGTTGTGTTGGGTTGCATTGGATCAGGCGAGGAGGACACAGCACATAAGTTGCGAGTGTTGCTACATCGCGCCAAGATCACATGCGGGTCGCCAGAGCGAGTCGAAGAATGACGATGGGGTCGAGTCGGCTTCTGCAGCGACCAAGGTACGGAACGCCTGCTCGCTGATGTACCGAATGTGGTCAACGCAGCGGATGTAGATAAAGTATTGGCGGAGCATGCAGCAGGTACGATCACGTTGCTTCCCGATCAGCCAGCGCAATGGCTTTTTTTCCCCGAGAATGGTTGGCACGACGGGACCGCTACACATCATCTGGAACGCATTCGAAAGCGCATGCAAGGGAGCTTCGCTCTTGGAGGAGCACGAGCGTTTCCTTCGGGCCATCCTGCATATCCTTGGCTCGAAAACCCAAAGGCAGCGTTTCCTGGATAAGTGCCTTGCAGACAAGAAATTGCACACACACTTTGATGGATGGAAGCACGCCGCCGTCGACTGGAAATGGGAATACATGGAAGATATGTATAACAGGCTGAGCAGCACCATCGACAGTTTCTTCAAGCTTTTCGACAGCAGCAAGATGATGGCATCTTCTTCACAGGACCGTCACAGCCTCGCGTCCGCGGCTAGATTAGTACGAACTGTTCAAACGCAAATTCAACTTTCAGTGGCGTATCACATGTTCGCATGCTCAGACAAATGTTTGTCGAACTGTCGTTGCTTACTCTGTAGTCGGGGGACCCAGGATGGAACGGTTGACGGGAGTCGGGACACGCACGCGCATTTGGCTGTGCTCGTACAAAGTATGGCCGACCATGCGCGGATCTGTTGCGACACAGAATTCTTTGCTGTCTTCGGCAGGGCCGTAGGCAAAGAGGCACGATGGTTCGGCGGTTGTGCCTTTCACGAGTTGGATTTGGAAGCAGAGGTTATCACGGGCTAAACAGAAAATGTTTCGCTGGTCGTCCCACTCGCACAGAGACGACTGCGAATGGCGAGGCAAACGGGGTTCAGAGCTCGCTCGTGGACACGTGGATAAGATTGCGGCCCGCATCAAACAAAAAGTTACATCAGCAGTACTCCAGCGTCGGCTCTCGATGTTGGCGCCAGCTGCCCGGGCACAGCGATTGCACTGCTACGCTGCGATCATCGATCTTTGGATTGAAGAGGTGCTCCACAAGTTGGCCTACTGGCGACAACTCCCGTGGATCCATTTTCGGTTTGTGGCCTCAAAGCGAGGAAGCCCAGGCCATCGCACAGGAAGCGCTCCGTGAATGGGACGATATCGTTGCGAACTCCTTGGTCAAGAATGTCCACCGGGTCACGTATCGGATCATGCATCCCGACGGTTTTGGGGACCTCGCCACGCAGATCAGAGAAACTGCATCAACGGGGGCTGCGCCGATGTCGCTGCTGAGAGAGTCGTTTGAATTAAATATGACGTTGACGTGTGAACAGTCAACGGAAGGAATACACGCTGTTATTCACATGGCGAACTTGTCCCCTGGCCGCATGATGGATCCACCGCAATGCTGCGCGCGCATCAATCTTCCACGAAACATTTCCCTGGTCCAGGATTGGCGGGCATTTCTTTTCATCTCGACGCTTTTTCATTACCGCAAACTCACACGGGGCTTGCTCGAGTTTTCTGACGTTCCCGATGTTTTCAGACGGTTCGCCCCGCTGCGTGAAACATGGCTAGCGATCTACCACGCTACGCCGATGCAACTTTTCTGCGACCTCGCGAATGATAACTCGCTTATGGGACGCTGGAGCGACAACACAGTATGTCGAGTAGAGCCATTGCCAACGGTGGAACAAAACAAAAAAAAGCTGTTCAGTGATTACTTAAAAGCGCGGCTCGCTTCTGGAACGCTTTTTTTCCGATACCGACCGCGCTTTTTGTCGTCGCTCCCGGCACCAGCAGCTGCTGCCGTTGCTCAGGGGGACCTCGATGCCGTGCGGGACGTCATGTCCACTGCAATTGTGAGGGCGGACTGCGCCGTCGAACTGAACGAAGGGCATCGTCACCACACATTTCCTGGTCCTCAAGACCTCGATCGACAGGAGGCTCAGTCTGTTCTTCGACCCCTCGCGGAAAGCCGCGATCGCTGTGAGGGAGCTGGCGTTGCTTGGGCGTTCTCAGCACGGGCAGGATTATTCTTTCAGCGGCGAGAAGGTCTATGTATCAGAAAGCACACCTTCGTAGCAAAGTAAATTCCGACACTACCTTTTCGCGTTCGCTTTTTCATTTCATAATTGTACGGTTTCAAACTGTGCCCATTCCCTGACCACTCGACATTCCCCAACAAACAAGCATGTTGCAACATTGCTTTACATGTCCTGATCTTTAGTGGGACAACCGCAAACAGGTCATTCGCCTCGATTTGATGGACATGGTGCGCAAGACTGGTATGCTCACCGTCATGGGGTCTATGATCCGATGGGATACAGCGCACAGCGGGACGACAGACGTATTTATGCCGCAAGTGGGAGATGCGGCTGGCAGCATGTTTGCTTTAGCGTCCCTGGACACAGTTGGCAAGACAGCGCTGGCTCCAGAATTGCCCAGACATGGAAACGGTGAGCTGCTCGAAGTGGTTGAGGCATTGGCTGTGCTGTGCGCGGACAGGACAATCGAGGACGGCTTTCTCGTGTGGGACCAAGTTGCTGGCCCTTTGTTTTGCGCCGTGGAGACGGCAAACGGCAAAGCGTGTCTAAGGATATGTTGCAACAACTCATTGACATCGGCGTCGCTGCGCCTCGCCTTAATGCGTTTGGAGAGATCACGGTGCGGGTTCGGCATGATGCAATACGCTATCGCGCTTGTGTGGACACGAGACACGGCACGACTGACGTCTTGTCACACCTGCCCGTAAACAAGCGCAGCAAAGCAACCAAGTTGGAACTCCTGATGTGTTTGGAACGTGATGGTTGGGTGCCAGCAGGTGGAGGTGATCTCGTCTTCTACACGGAAGGCTCACCGAAACAGTTTAAATGCAGTTTGTCGCGCAGTCGATTGTACTTTGCTGCTCTTGCATTGACTCAACATATGTTGCCTCGTTTACCGATAGCTGATGGAGCAGTACCATCGATCCTACATGCTATGAACCAGATCTTTTTTTGTTTTAATCGGGTCCTCGCCACCTCGCCCTCCACCAATGTGCTCGCAGAGCTTCTCGCCGTTGCCGATTCTAGTCCCGCTCCTTACGCGTTGGAAGACAACGACTTTGCAGGAGTTCTGAAGGATACCGAGAAGTGCGCGGCCGATGAGGAGGAGCCGCCGCCACCGTTGGCGATTGCAGATGCTAGGCGCCCTGCTGTTCGCGAAGCTCAGCGAGTTGCTCTTCAGGTGCTCGTCCCTATTGCTGGTAGCCCTTCGGACTTAATCAAGAAGTATGAAGTTACTGACTGTGGTGTTACAACAATGATCCACCTGGACGGATGCAGCCATCAACGTGGAAACCAACGTGCATGGACAAGCTGTGGTGTCCGAACGCACAGTCCGTGCTTGAACTATGTTTTCCTTCACAATTACGAGTCTGAGCTCTACGCGGTTGCGTGGTTTGCGGCGTGGCGGTTCCGTGGCATGCATACCGAAGGCTTGTCGAAGAAAGGTCACCTTGATCTGGTCCCCCCTGATGATGAGGTAAGAGCATTGATGCCCCTGGTGAAACTTGTTCCATGAGATCACAATGGCCGAACTTGGATGGGGGCGTGAAAACATTCTTTAGTATGGTCAGCATGATTCGTTCGTCCAAAACAATATTTCCTGGGAAAGCTCGCTTTCAATCAGGTACTCCTTGCCATGAATGAATCAAGAGTAGGTGGGCAACGGGACCAGCGTTTCTATGTGTGGGCGGTGTTCACAGACATGCCTGGGCCCCTCAAAACAAGATTTGGCCCGCAATGTGTGTTTCCTAATGGCGCCGGAATGTTGCCCGAGGATTCGTCGAGTTACCGTATGCCCTTGGGGCTCCCATTTCCAAAGCCCCCGAACGGCAATAAAAATACGTACGCCCGCACCAAGATTTTCATGTGAAATTGTTGTAGGTTCGATTCTCGGGCTCCCAGAGGCGGTGCGTGGATTTTTTTTTGAATTTATGCCGCGGGAATAAATTTGAGGTGCGAAAAGGCACAAAGGGGCGTGCTGGGCTGTTACAAAATGGCCCACCAAAACCTGGAAATCCGGGAACCGATGCTTTACGACCGAAGCCTCCACGAGCGTAAACCCTGTAAATTTACATGGTTTTCGACGATAAATCCGGGAGCCAAAACCGGGAGCCAAGCGGGAACCACCTCCTAGACCCCTCCTGGGGGTTGTCACGGGGCCAAAACCGGGAACAATGCGGGAACCATCGCCTCATATGGAAGCCTCATCGAGCGTAAACCCTGTAAGTTTACATGGTTTTTGGACGATAAATCCGGGAGCCAAAAGCGGGAACAATGCGGGAACCACTTTTTAGGGCATTTCCCAGAACAGGAATTTCCTGTTTTCCTACTTTGGTAACGAAATTGCATATTTATTTTCCCCCAGGTATCTTTCCAGTGTGGTTTTCTCACATACCTCGCCGTTTCGTCTTTTGTCTGAATTAATGACTGGCCGTTGCTCTCCCCGGCTCAAGCCCTGGGCGTTTTTGGCGTGCGTTCCGTTTCGCATCTACTTCAATGGAACATTCATTGGCAAGGAACCTCGGGGGCTTTTTTTTGGCGACTCTTCCGATCCTATTCGTGTTGCCTCCCCGTGCTTAGGCTTGGACTCTCCATGCCGAGCGACCCGGGCTTTGGGAATGCCATGGCGTTCGACAAACATGTATGACATCAGGGCTGATCTGCGTCCAGCATTAGAACAAGTCCATGGTCCCGACGCACGCATGCATCTTGGACCGCGCGCGGGCGACATTTCCCTTGTCGATGTTAACGACCTCGAAGACAGTGACGCCCTAGTCAGCGGACCACCGTGTCCGCCCTTTTCGGCCATCGGGAAGAGGATGGCGAGCCATGACCACAGGACGACCGTCTTCTTCGTTGTTCTACAGTGGGTTTCTCATCTTACAACTTTTTTGTGCTTGAAAATGTTATCGGCCTCCTGCAGCGCCAGCGAGGGATGGACGAGTCCTACGCGGACACAATCGTGGAGACTCTCAAGCAAACGCTTCCGCCCGACTGGAAAGTGCGCGTTGTTCGCGCCAACGCCTTGGATTCAGGCACACCGCGAACAGGCCTCGAGTGTTCATCATCGGCGTTTCCCCCAAGATGCTACGCACGCCGCTGCAGAGAATACTGTTTGTTCAAGACGTCATCAAGATAGACACTCCGCGACTCCTCGAGTTTTTGGACAGAGATTGTGTTGCCGGCGACAAAGATTTCCAAAGCCTCACTCTAAGCCAGCAGGCAATCGTTCTTGATCGGCTACGTGAATTTGACGCCTTTAGTTCCGATCTTTCACCAGATAAGGCTCCACAAGTTGGTGCTGTCGACGTCGCACGGAACCCGATGATGGAATACAGTGAGAACATCGCTTACGGCCACACGAACACGCTTCGCATCAACAATTCGCATTTGTGGATCCTGCCTTCAACGGCGTTGCGTAACGATCCAGGTTTCGGAGCTCATGGTCGCTTCCTGCGCCCCGATGAAAAAAAGCGCGGTGTTCGGGCCTGACATACACTAATGTGGATTGTTTCTCAGATGCCGACTTTCGCAAGGCATTGGGCAACACGATCCCTGCTTATTTGATCGGTTCTGGTGCTCTTGCCACTCTTGCGTGCCTACAAGGAGTCCCTCAAATTGGATGCCCTGCTGAGCGTTTCCGCCAACGACGCCGATGACGCAGTGTCGGAGAGTCAAATTTGACAAGTGATTAAGCCTGTCGTACCGCATGCGACGGGTGCTCTGTGTAGGAGCTGAATTCACGCGCTAGCCAGTAACGCAAGGGGTCAGCGGTCACTGGATCGGCACGGTTTTTTACAGAGGCACCTTCCCCCATGGTGAAGCAAATCAAGTCAAGCAAGGCAACACATATTTCCCAACTCATGTCGTTTAACATTCGACTTGTTTCTATCCCAAACACATCATCGTACTTCGCTATCATTTCGGCACAAGCAGGGGTGTGAACTAGCTTGGCCCGCACCTTCTACCTGAGTATGTCCGTTTTCGTTGTGCACGATGCAGAATTCACCCTCACCCTCAGGATATCGGAACGAACGGTAGATCAAGCACGATGTTAGGTCATACTTCAAGCAGAGCTCCGCCTCCAACTGATGGTAGTGCTCGACGTCTAGTTTCCCTTCCCCTCATCTATCCCACCCGCCAAAAGCATTTCATCGATTCCCTATTCGACGTGTTCTATTCCCCGTGGCCACCGTACTGACCTCTTCCATTGAATACCTGCTTCTCCAAAAAGATCAGGGGGTTGGGACCAATTGTGTCTACCTTCTTTCACAAGGAAAGAAGCGAGCTGCGGCCAGCAGCGTTTATGGTGGTGCGCCGGCAACGCCGATTGTCTTTGTTTGTGCTCTTTGCAATGAGGAGTGCCTGGGTGTGGACCTCTGCGCCTACGGCCGAGGCAAGGCGAAAAAAAAAGGACGTGCAACACGCTGTACAACTGGCAGTCTGAACGTTGTGCAGGCGACAAGACGCTAAAGCGATGGTGGGATTCGCTCAACAAGGAAGAACAATTCGAATGGTTCAAGACGAATAAGGCCACGTACACGAGGTATACACGAACAGGTCTTTAGCAGCACGACCTACGAGGAACAAACTTAATCGAAACAAGGCGAAGATTGACGACATGCATTGGTGGCTTCCCGAGGAAGAGTGGGCACTACGAGAGAAGACCAAGTTTCCCGAGCTTTCGTACGAGGATGCAGTGAAACGGTTCTGGGAAAGGATCGGCGCCAAAGAAACGCCTAAGACTAAGGCAAACAATGTTTGGCACATCGGCGTCTATCAAGGCATACACACTGCGCTCCGCAATGAGGACGGCCAAGGGCGCCAGGAAACCATATAAAAGAATCCCGAAAGCGCGGATGATGTCGCAGACGCAGAATTATTGAAGGCTGATACGCATGAAGCATTCGGACATACTTTTCACGCAGTTCAGACACTGAACATATCGTACAGTAGGCGGCCTCACCTCACGGACCCGTTTTGCTTTATAAACCATTTCCCCGCTACACAGCCGTTAGCCTTCCCATGGCCGCGTTCAACTAGACCCACAACAAACAGCTCTACCCCGAAACACAGCGCATGATTCTGAGCAGACACTCGCGTGAACCATATGTCCGCTTGCAACGAGCAAGGCTCAGCATGATGAATCTGCCGCAGCCTGGCTGGATCAGCACAAGTTCGCACATCAATCCGAGATTGGCAGCTCGTCCTCGGTGAGCGCAGAGGACCGCTTGCCCGATGAGGCAATCAGACAGAAGCCACGGCCGCAGGTATGCAACGCGGACATGTTCGACGACCTTCGTCGGGACAGCGTGATCGAGATGCAGCGCGAAGTGGCTATGCAGGAAATGGAGGACAACGACCAACACCGTGCCGAGGACATCGCGCGAATGAAGCGAGAGGCGTTGGCGATGTCGCGTGGCAGGCCGCAGAAAACGATGACGGAGCGCTGTGCCGACGCTTCGCGCTGGCTGAGAGACAAGGAGCAATACATCGACGACGCCCTGGGGAAAGGGCAAAGACAATCGTTAAGGACGCCATCGAGGAGGGGACGCGCGAGATGAAGGACTTCCCAGAGCATCTCGAGACGGTGAAGAATTCCATGAATACACAGCTCGAAAATCAGTCGCCGCGATGGCCGAAATCAAAAAGGCACTCAGCGATATGAAGGTTGACGAATTAGTACAAGATGGTGCGAAGTCCGACGAAGCGAAACATAATATTCAGGTGGCGGTGAGACCGGTTCACACGACACACGTTGGAGATGTGAACAAGGCGGTTGCGAGCTTTAGGAAGGCATTGAAAAGGGCGATGAAAGAACTTTCCAAGACCAGGCAAGGAGAGGCTGCTTTTGACGGAATGGAGGTCCCACTAATTGTGCGCCAATTCTTGTCGGAGGATGAAACTAAGTGGTCGGAGGGCACAGGCGTGCTCACCGGTCCAAAGCTACTGGAAAATAAAAAAGTGTTCGTCGACAAGTCGGCTTCGCATGATTTCATTATCAAGCTCAGCCATTTGTCAGGCTTCAGGGGGCACGCCAAGTGGCTTGAGAAGCACTTGCATGGCTTGGATGGCACGACGGCCAGTAGTGACTACAAACCAGCAGTCTGCAATGGCGTGCAAAAGTTGTTGCAGGAAACGCACAAGGGTTTTCTATCGTCGGTGGCGTTTCCCAAAGACAAGGAAGGGCTGAAGCCGATAATTTTCGCACCGCAGCACGTTCGATCCAAGCAGACCCATTATCACATTGGAGTCACGCCATTTGGCGTCACGGAAATGCGAGTCCTCTTGGAAGGTTTCTACTGCGTAGCAGGGGTGCCCTGGGATGCGCTCAAAGGCACGACCTTGCAAGACAAAACACATTACGTGCTGTCGGATGAAGGGAACATCGCGTTCATCGAGAACGCCGTTACGGCAAGCCATGGTGGATTCTTCGTGCGGCATGAGGAGGTTGCATATACGAAAATGGACAACACATATATTCAAGGCAGTGTTGGGGAACGTGCTCACGAGCCCCAGTACACGTGCTTCGACACAAAACAATACGCAGGTTCCATATGAATCAATCAGCTGTGCTTGCTCGTGTTTGTTTTACGTACGTGTGTGGCTGGGGTAAATGAAGTTTGTCTTTCTTTGACGAGGTTGGCACCCTGCTCTCCATTCCAGCTGGATACATCGTGGCTTATTTCGGCACCTTCCAGGAATCGTACCCTGAGGCTGCAGGGATCCGCTGGAGCTACATGGCGACAACGCCATCCGAGGTTGGCAAGGCGAAATTTGCCACGACAGGTCTTCTCGACATGTACCCCGATTTGGCACAAACGCCTTATCCAGACTGGTTGAAGTTTCTCACGAACGTGCTCTCTAGCGCAGCGTCGGTGATACCCATCGCGATCTGAGGGAGTGTTTCTCGCTCGCGGGCCGTGTTAATGCAGAGCGAAAACACTAACGTGGCGGTTTGCTTTTGTTTGGCTCGCCACGTTCGCTCGGTGTCCATGGTGGCAGGGATGTGAAACGGTGGCGAACCGTCGAGGCACACAAGGATTCCGTGCTGGGTGCGAAGCTTGCAATCGAATGAACATTCCTTGTGTTCCAACCATGCTGTTCCAATAACGGATTCGTCCGCACACTCATCGACAAAAAGGTCGCTTGACAACCTTTTGTCGTGCTCAAGTTTCGCACGCAGGCTACCACGCTCCTTGCGAATCAGATGTTGAAACAGAATGGCTTCAGCCGAAGCAAGTTTCTTCGGTGGAGGTGCTAGGATTGTGCGCCTCAAGCGAGTGGATCGCATAGGCGAGCGCGCTTCGATCATATTCATCGCAGCATTCATGTTTTGGCTCAATCGTTGCTATTTGGAGGCTCGCCACGACACTTGTTGCATCACCCCCTACTAGAACAAGTCGCGAGGAGGGGAGGGCGTTAAGGTTGCAAGTTTAGGTCACCCCGTTGTGGTCAGCGACTTGCCTAGCCGTAGCTCGGGCAGCCTTCCGGGGGAACCCCCTAAACATGCGAAAAATGCAGCTGTTCCGCTACCACGGAAATGAGCCCTACGTCAGCGCCCAGACCTTACACGTTCAGGGCTCTACTTTTTGAGTGTGTATTAACGGTCGATGTTTGGCTGCCTCAGTGAGAGGCAAAACACATGTAGCCCTGCCCCATTAAAGTTGGTGCCATACTTCAATACTGGAAATACAGGTTTATTCGAGGGGTGTTGCCAGCATGTCGACGCGGGCACTGTTTTTGTGCTTGCCTCACACAAGGTCGTAGTGGCGCAGAATAATTGTTTGTGCCCATTTCTAGCACACGTGTGTTTATATACATGATAGGCAGGCAACATTTCCATTTCCAAAAGGGTTGACCGGGGGGAAGGGGGTCTGGCTGGGCGACGAATCACACCTCAGAGGAGACATCGACATCCTGGTTAGAAGCATCATTTCCTCGTATGGTCAGCAAGCTGTGGAACAAAAGCGATTGCGCCCACCTTCCAACTCGTTTATGATGTGTCAGCGGCCTCGCTTTTATATGGTTCATATGCTGATGCAACGCCACCGCGTTGCTCAGGCAATTTACGAGAAGCGCCAACCGCAGTACTACTACTTCGTGGATGGGTCGCCGAGTTCCGGCTACGAGGCGTTGGCGATCGTGGCGTGTGAAATCCGGTCGGGGTATGTGCAGTACCGCAAGTTGCCGATTACGTACTTGCCGTTCGGCCATTTTGGGCCTCATCCATAAACTGCTCAGCTTCCTTTGGGCTCTTTTGGTTGGAGACAGGATGCGATTGGAGCACTTCCGAGGCTTCAACACAGACAAGGGTTTGGAGTCA
>JACLAC010003313.1_pt1 | contig 17397 bp, 7 predicted proteins | sample 8027881 | NCBI WGS metagenome assembly JACLAC01 (sample SAMN15725517, study PRJNA655200) | protist metagenome | isolation source: fluorescence activated cell sorting (FACS) single amplified genomes of... | place: Spain: Blaines Bay Microbial Observatory, Mediterranean Sea | collected 2016-01-19
CCAAATCGCGCGTAACGGCCAGTCAAACGTCCCTCCGCCGCTTCCTGGGTAACTTCCTAACTAATTTCTAAGCAACCGCTCCACCTCGCTCGCCCCGGCGAGCGGCGGCGCGCGCGGGTCGTCGGCGCGGCGGCAGAGCACGGCGCCCGGGTAGTGCAGCCGGTAGCCGCTCTCGCCCATGAACTGCGCGAGGTGCGCCGACCACCCGCCGCCGCCGCCGCCGCCTCCGTCGCCTGCGGACGACGCGGCGTCGGCGACAAACTCGTGGAGCTCGAGCCACGGCTTTGCGAGGTACGCCGTCGCGCACGCGCACGGCGCCGCGAGCGCGGCCGGGCCGCCGCCGCCCCCCTTGGCGGCGGCGTCGGCCGCCGCGTCGTGCGGCGCGTCGGGCGGCGGCGCCTCGGGGAGGCCGAAGGCGACGCCGAGGAGGTGCGCGCGGTCGGCCGTCAGCAGAAAGTGCTTGAGCACCGCGTAAAAGAACGGCGAGAGCTCGGCACCGTCGTCCAGGACGACCACCACCTCGTCGTCACCCGTCGGCAGCCACGCGTTCCCGACGAGCGACGTCTGCGCCGCCGCCGCCTTCAGATCGAACTCGGCGCGGCCGATGCCGTACCGCACCAGCTTGCGGCTGCCGGCGCCGGCGGCCGCCGCCGCGGCGCCCGCGCGCGCGGCGGGCGGCCACTCCCAGCGTTGCGCCAGAGCGAGCGCGTCGCGCGGCGCGTCGGCGTGCACGTGCAGCTTGAGGCGCACGGCGTCTCCAAAGAAGACGGCGGCGCCCAGCGCGTCGAGCGCGCGCGCTGCACTCGCCGCGCCGCGCGAGATCAGCATCGCGATCGTGAGCGGCGCGGCGTTCCACCGCAGCAGGCCGTCGAACGGCAGCCGGCCCACCCACGCGAGCGCAAACGACGGCAGCGCGGCGGCCTCGGCGAGGGGCAGCGAGATGTGCGGGAGCTCGCGCAGTCGCGACAGCTGCGCGGCGGCGCGCGCGGCGGGCGCGCTGCCGTCGCCGAGCGAGAGCAGCAGGCGCGGCGCGAGCGACTTCACCATTCCTCCGAGGTCGACCAAGGCTTCGGCCTGCAGGCGCGCCGCCGTCGACGACGGCGAGGGCGGAGGCGGTGGCGGCGGCGGCGCGGCGGCGGCGGCGGAGGCGGCGGTGGAGGCGGCGGGTCCGAGCGCATCCTTGGCGGCGGCGGCGGCGGCGGCGGGCGCGTCGGGCACGTCGGCACCCAGTCGCATGTCGAGCGCGCGCAGCTGCCAGTCGGCGCAGGCCTTCGGCGGCAGCCCGACCGCGGGCGCGAGCGCCGTGCACTCGCCGCGCGCGCCGCCGGAGAAGACGATGAGTGCGGTGAGCTCCTTCGACGCCGTCAGCGGGCGGAGGAGCGGCGCGAGCGCGGCGGCGTGGTCGGGACCGTCGACGAGGGCGAGCAGAGTGCGCTCCGGCAACGGTTTCTGCGCCGCCCAGTGGGGCGCATCGCCGCCGAGGAGAGCATTCCACCAGAGCGAATCGCGGAGCGCGATCGTCGCCTTGCCGCCGGTCGAGTAGCGGCCGTACGCGAGCGCGTGCTCGGTGTCGCCCCACACCGAGCGGTCGTCGAAGAGGACGGGGAGCACGCGCGACGGCACGCCGGCGTGCTTCCTTAGCATGTGCGACAAGTGGAAGTCCTCTCCGGTGGCGAAGGTCGGCGGCGGCTCGCGCCAGAGCAGCCCAAACCACTCGGTGCGCCCAAACCAGAGCGAGCAGAGGTAGTCGACCTCGAGGAGCCGCTCGACCAATAGATCGTACGCGCCGTCGGGCACGTACAGCCCGCCGGAATTGTTGGCGAGCGCGCGGTACGACGCGAATTTCACGTCGGCGCCGCCGTTTCCGCGCGGCCGCACCGCCGGCCGCGGCAGCAGCCAACCGATGGCGCCGAGGAGCGACGGGCGCTGCGCCGGCGCGGTGGCGACGTGGAGGAGCACCGAGAGGAAGCGCGGCCCCGGGATCATGTCGTCGTCGAGCACGAGGACGAAGGCCGTCTTGGCGGCGAGCGCGAGCTGGAAGCGGCCAAAGTACTTGAAGTTGTGCTCGCCGGTGATCAGCGAGACGCGCGAGTCGTTGTACGCGGCGACGGCCTCGGCGATCCCCTCGGCGCGCGGCGAGTTGAAGAGGCACACCCAGATGTGCGTCGGCGGCGCCGTCTGCGCGCGCAGCGCGTCGAGCTGGCGGCAGATCGTCGTGCGCGACCAGTGGTTGAGGATGGCGGTGACGGTGTGGAGCGCTGGGTTGAATTGCGAGTCGAGCGCGAGCAGCTCCTTGAGGGTGGGCTGGGTGGCGTCGACGCTCTCGCGGAAGAAGCGCTGCCGCTCGAGCCGGCGCGGCAGCGCCATCTTCTCCTGCTTCGGCATCTTCTCCGGCTTCGAGCAGAGCTCGGTCTTGTGCGGGTCGCGCGCCTGCCGCAAGAGGGTGAAGACGAGGAATAGCATAGCGAGCACCACAAGCGCCGCGACGCGCATGGAGCGGCCGCCGGCGCGGGCGGCTCGGCGGTGGGGACGGTGGCGAGGCCGCGGCGCGATCTCCTTCACAGCTGCACTCTTCACAGCGCCTCGCGACGCCCGCGCTACACGCGCATGCCAACAACTCGCGCGGCGCGGCGCTCAGCGGCGTCGGCGGCGGCGCGCGAGCGCAACGAGCAGGCCAGTTTCTTGTGCCGCCTGCCGCTCGACGTGCAGGCCAGTATCCTGTACCACCTTCCATTGGCCCACGACATCGCGCTCGCGGGGTTGTCGAGCCACTCGCTCAGTGACGCTGCGAAGCTCGCGCTGAAGGCGCGGCCGTTCTCTGACCACGTCGTCACGCTCCGTGGGCACACCGGTTGGGTGACTTGCGTTGTGCACACGTCCGACGGGCGGGTCATCACCGGCTCGTGGGACAGTACCATAAAGGTGTGGCGCGATGGCGCGTGCGAACGCACCATCCAGGCGCACCATCACGTCAATGAAGTGAAAATGCTTCGGAACGGAGACTTCGTCAGCTTGCAAGGTAACCACACTGCGAAGTTTTGGACGTCTACTTGCGCACTCATATCCACAGTCAACATTTCTCATGAGGGGCACGAGGAAGAGCGAGAATGGCCCGAATGCATCGCCGCGCTTCTCAATGGTACGCACTTCGTGGTGGGGTATTCAAGTGGCGTGGTCAATTTGTTCGGAATGGATGGCACGCTTGTTCGCACCATAGAGGGGCACTCCGAGCACGTGGTTTCTCTCGCGGCGATGCTCGACGGCCAGCGCTTTCTCAGCGGTTCTGATGATAAGATGATCAAGCTGTGGGACATCCACAGCGAGGACAGTCTCATCGAGTGGTATGCGGGCGATCCCATCTACGCGCTCGCGGTGGCACCCGACGGCCAGCGCATCCTGAGCGGCGACCTCGACGGGACCGTCAAGGTGTGGCTCCTCTCATGGCTCCTCGGCGAGAACCTGTACACGCATGGAGTGCGCCGCGTGAGCACGTTCTCGGAGCTGCACACAAATGTCGTCAAGGCCCTCGTGGCGCTTCCCGACAATCAGCACGCGCTCTCCGCGTCGACCGACAAGACCGTGAAGCTCTTCAACTTCGAAGGCGCCGTCCTGCGTACCTTCAAGCACCACACGGATGATGTGACCTCCCTGACGCTGCTTCCCGACGGACTCCGCTTCGTCAGCGGCTCGTACGACATGACCGCCCGCATCGCCTACCACGGACTCGCGCCGGTTCGCATCTAAAATAAAGCTTCACTTCTGCAGCTACCTACGTAGTCTCTACCACGGCGGGCTCACCCCAATCCCCTCTCTTGGCCGGCCGTCGCGGCTCAGCATCTCCACCCCGTCCTCGTGCGGCAGCTGCGGGTAGCGCCACAGCCAGACGTCGCTCAGGTACGTCGCGTTCTTGTGCATCGTCAGGTTGTAGACGGCGCCGCGGTACTTGCCGCCCATCGCGTGGCCGGCGGCGTCGCGCGCGGCGCCGCACTCGGCGATCGGCCGGCGCACCCCCGCGTAGTTCTTGAGCGCGCGCGCCGTCAGCACGGTGCACAGCCCCTTCTCCCACGTCGGCACCGTCTGGTGCTCGAACATGAAGTGCGGCGCGCCGGCGGCGAGCGCGCGCTGGCGGCACTCGCCCCACGTGAGCTTCGGGTTCGCCGTGGCGCCCGTCGTCTGGTAGCAGAACGCCGGCTGGCCGTCGCCGCCCGTCCGCCCGCCGAAGATGGCCATGTACGAGCCGGCGTCGGCGGCGGCGTGGCCGTGGCGCGCGGCGGGGACGGGGAGCGGCGGCTTGCCCTGCAGCGTGATCCGCACCGAGTCGACGAAGACGGTGCGGCAGTAGCCAAAGAGCGAGCACGGCGCACTTGTGCCCGAGACGCTATCGGTGTTGGCGAGCGTCAGCGTGATCTCCTTGCCGAACGTCGCCGCCTCCGCCGCCGTCACCTTCCGCGACTTCACCTCCCACTGCGACGCGCCGGCCGACGGCGTCGCCTCCACCGTCACCGCCTTCGCCGCGCTGCAGATGAGCTGGGAGTACGACTTGACGCACCAGCCGCTGCCGCAGATTGCCGACGTGCCGTCCTTTGTATTGTGCTTCGTCGTCGACCCTGGGTTGGCGCGATTGTACAAGATCCGATTGTAGCGGGTGGCGGGCGGGTACCCAAACCACTGGCAGCCGTTGGGCATCACCGACCACGCGCCGGCGTACCAACTGGTGTACGGCGGGAACGAGCCCCAGTACGAGTCGTCGTCGCCCGGACTCTTGCCCTGAGCGTCCGGAAAGCCCTCAATCCCGACCCCCGAGTAGATGGCGCGGCACTCCTCCTCGGACAGGTCCTCCATCCCCGCGCCGGCGCAGCCGCCGGTGGCGCCGACGGCGAGCATCGTCCGCTTGCCGCCGATGCTCACCTTCAGCGGCGCGCCCGACAGCGGCCCGCGCATCCGCCGGTAGATGTCCCAACCGCCGCAGTTGTCGGCCCAGCCGTCGGTGCCGCACTCGCCGTCGCCCTCGCACAGCTCGCCGTCGCCGACGCGGTCGCACGTCGGCAGGTTGCGTGCCCAGCTCGCGGGGCAGTCGGACGGGCTCACGAGGTTCAGACACAAGCCGCAGCCCGACGCGTCGCACTCGCCCTTCTTCCCCTTGAACGACCGCTTCGAGTACCAAAACGAGAGCGTCCACCCCATCTCGTACTCATCCCCCAAGTCGACGGCGCGCGAGATCGCGGCGCCCTTGCCGTGCAGCGCCACAAAGTAGCCGCCGTTTTGCGACGCCACGTCGCCAAACGCGCCGGCGCCCGACTTGACGACGTACTGCTCGCCGTACGCCGCCTTTGCGTTCGGGCTCGCCGACGACGCCCACCCACCCGGCGCCGCCCGGACGAACTCCTTGTTCGAGCGGTAGACGTAGTTGCACCAGCTGCCGCCCGTCGTGCCGCACGAGCCGGCGCCGAGCCGCGTCGCGTGGGCGAGGTCGTTGCCGCAGCCGCACCAGCTGCCGTCCTGGAGGGCGTAGAACTCGAACCCCTTGCACTCGGAGGCGCACGAATCCGACGTGAACCCGTACTTGAGCGGGCCGTACGGCAGCGGCCGCCCCACCACGCCCCACCCGCTCCCCGCGGCGTCCGGCGAGTCCTTGTACGGCCCCACCGCCACGCCGGCGCCCTGGAAGGCGGAGGTGTCGTCATCGAAGCCCAGGTTTGCGGTGTCGCCCGCCGTCGCGCCGCGGTTCTCCTCGCGCTCCTTGTTGGCGGGTGAGTCGAGCGGGCCGCGGAAGGTGCCTCGCGCAACGTCGAGCTCCCACACGTCATCGAGGGCGAGCCCTCCGCCGCCGGAGGGCCCCGCCGCGCCGCCGAAGACGAAGAATTTGCCGCGCTTGCCGACGAGCGACGACCCCCACCGCGGCGGCGGCTCGAGCGGCGGCTGTACCATCGTGATCTCCGGTTGGAACCACGCCGCCCGTTTGAACGGGTCTTCGCCCTCGGGCGCGCCCGCGGCGGACGCCTGCGACGCTTCCGTGTAACTCGCGTCGGCGCCCGCCGGCCGCGACTCGGTCGGCGCCGCCGTCGGCGACGCCGGCTGCTGCTCGGGGACGAAGCGGCCGCACGGCGCCGGGCGGGACGGCTCCTCGACGTTCTTGGAGGGGATGGTGACGGCGACGTCGACGGAGTTGTACGGCAGGTGGGTGAACCGGCCGTCCTTGGAGACGGTCTCGAACTCGAGCTTGGCGACGCCCTCCTGGTACGACGCCAGGTGAACCTCGAGCATCGGCGACGACGGCGGCGGCTGCGGCGTCGCCGAGCACTCGCAGCACTTGCCGGCATCCGTCGACCCCGGGTGCGCGCACTTGCCGCCGGCGAAGCCCTTGGCGTTGCACGACACCTCGCAGTCGCCGTTGGCGACGCAGCCGCCGCACGGCGCGCGGTCGCCGCCGCCGGGCGGCGCCCACGCCGCGAATTGGAGCAGATTCGCCGGCAGCTTTGAGTTCGCCGGCCGCGGCAACACGAGCGGCTCGGCGACGAGGGGGTGCGTCGACTTCACCGTCACGTTGACGATGTCGGTCGGCGCTCCGACGAGGGTCACCTCGACGCGACCCATCGCGCGCGCCGACGGCGGCGAGAGCGGCGACGCGCACGAGACGGTGGCGACGGAAGAAATGACAAGGGAGGCGACGGTGCGCGTGACGACGGTCACTTCGGGCATCGGCACGCCGTCGAAGGATTCGTCGGAGGAGGCGAGGGTGAGGCGAAGCGTCGACGTGCCGTCGTCGACGGCGCCGGCGTCGTACGGCCCGTCGCCCTTCTGCCAGCACTCCCACCCCGTGGGCGCGAAACCCTGGCACATGCAGCACTCGTTCTTGTTCGTCGAGCCCGGGTGCGCGCAGTACCCCGACGCGCGGCCGTGGAACTGGCAGTAGGCGAGGCAGTCGCCGCCGCCGACGCAGCCGGTGCAACCGGGCGGTGCAGTGGCGGGCGTGAAGCCATCCGACGGGTCCCACATGGTCTTGGGAACGTTGGCGATGTCGGCGCGCGCCATCGCGCCCGACGTGTGCCCGGACGCCGGCTGCGGCGTCTTGATCCACTTCTCGTCTCCGATGCTTCCCGCCGCGTACAGCTTGCACTGCCCGCTCGACGCCTCAAAGTCCCACGCGCGGCACCATCCCGCCGGCGGGCACACCCACCGCGACTCAAAGTGATGGTTGGAAGGGGTTAGGTACTGCGCGTTCCACCCCTGGTACGACTTGCAGTAGTGATTGTAGTTGTACGGGGGGTTGGGATCGGAGGTCGTCGGGCAGCACCCTCCGGGTTTGGCGTAGCGGCAGCCCCAGATCTGGTCGTACGAAAACATCGTGCAGCCTTCGGAGTTTGTGCACGACTCGCGGCAGTTGAAGAGCTTGGCGCCGCTGCTGCGTACGTCGTAGTGATGGTGGTTGTAGTGGCAGATGAGCCCTTCGATCTCGTGGTAGGTTTGCTCGCACGTGTCCGCCGCGCACGCCGCCTGGCACGCGTCGGCGCCCTCCGCCTTGAAGGCAAAGTGGTTGCACCCCGCGCTCAGGATCGCGTTGTTCGCGCCGCACTCGATCTTATGGTTCTCGTACGGCCCAAAGTTGATCGGCTTCGGCGTGAAGCCGTGGAACGGCTCCCATCCGCCGCCCGACGCGACGGCGACCGTCGTGTACGGCGCACCCGAGATGTAGCCGTCATAGAGCCGCGGCTCCTTGAGCGCGTAGCCGTTGAGCACCCAGCACAGGCCGCCCTTGATCCTGTAGGTCCAAGCGCGGCAGCCGGCGACCTTCGCGCACTTGGTCTGGCACGAGCCGTAGTCGGTCTCCGTCGTGTACGAGAGCACGCACGAGCCGCCGCTTCTGCAGTTGATCACGTGGTTCATCCACGGCCCAAACGACGGCGGCACCGACGACCCGCACGTGCAGCACTGCGCAGGGTCCTCCGACTTGTCGTGCGCGCAGTAGCCGCCGCCCGCGTAGCCGCACAGGTGCGCGTTGTTGTCGCCGCAGCCCGAGCCGACGTTGACGTCCGTCGTGCACCACGAGCCGCACGGCCCCGACGCCGCCGTCGCGTACGCCGCGTCGTTGTAGCAGATCTGACTCGCGCCGGAGCTCCGGTGCGGAAACGACGGCGGGCAGACGGTGGAGGCGCGATTGTCACGCGGGCCGAAGGCACCGCGGCGGCAGACGGCATTGCAGTCGCCGGGGGTGATGCCGGCGCCGATGGCGCACTTTGAGCAGTCGTTCGGATCAATGGGGTCGACGCCCGACGTCAGCCCGGTCGGGTAGCTGGCGAGGCACTGCCCCTTGCCGTCGGCCTGGCAGCCAAACGTCTTCTCGCCACTCGCCGCCGACGTCGCGCCCTCGAATTGACCGAAGACGGGCAGGCAGTTGGGGCGGTTGGCGTCGTCGCTCGACGGCTCGCGGTACGAGACGGCGACGCACGAGTCGCCTGCCGCCGCGCACTTTGCCTTGCACTTCTGCAGGTCGGCCGTCCGGAAGTCGGCGCCGCCCTGCGTCGACGCGCAGAGGTTCTCCTTGTTGTAGTCGTCGCCGCAGCCCGAGCCGACGTCGACGTCGGTCGTGCACCACGAGCCGCACGGCCCCGAGCCCGCCGTCGCGTACGCCTTGTCGTTGTAGCAGATCTTCGAGTTGCCGGTCGACTGGTGCGGGAAGCTCGCCGGGCAGCCGCTATCGTAGCCCCACTGCCCGAGCACCGCCACGTTCGCCGCGACGCCGTTCCCGCCGACCTCCTCCGGGCTGATCGATCCGACGCATTGCGAGCGTCCGAAGGCCTCGTTCTCGCCGCACCACGTGCGCATCCCCATGTGGACGAGACTCTCCTCGTGCACCACGTGCTTCTGATCGACGAGAGGGAAGGGGCGGGGTGAGAGAGGGGGGAATGGTGGAGGCTGTGTGGAGGGCGTGGCGTCGTCGTCACCTGGTCGACGACGGTCTTCATCTCCTGGCGGTCGATGCAGGTCTCGTACACGAAGAGGTCTTTCATCATCCCTCGGAAGACCGGGTCGCCGACGAAGTTGGAGCGTCCGATGAGGCACGATGGGCGCTCGACGCCGGCGCGGGGGAGGTGGACCTGCCCCGACGCGACGGGGATCTGATTCCAGAAGATGAAGGCGGTGTTCTCGGTCATGTCGTGGAGGACGGCGACGTGGACCCACTCGCCGGGCGGGAAGGGCAGGTTGACCGACAGCCGCTGCCTCGCCTCCGGAAAGGTCTTGTCGCCCCGCCACACCTCGTACGTCATGCCGTTGGCGAACGACAGGATGACGTTGTCGGCGGCGGCGCACGACGCCGCCGCGTCGCAGTGGCCCCCAAAGTCGAGGATCCGATCCCAGTTGTCGGCCGCCGCGTCGCCAGTCCACGTCTTCTCCGCCTCCGGCCGCACCGTCACCGTGGTCGTGTACCTGCGCTCGCGCTTCACCCAGAGGAGGATCGAGAGGCCCTTCTTCTGCACGTTGGTCAGCTTGCCGTCGTCCTTGGGGAACACCTGCAGCCGCTGCTTCTGCATGTCATGCTTCGTCCACCTGTGAATGGGGATTTGCGCGGTGTGAATAAGAATTGCGCCGTGTGACTGGAATAATTGCGCGCCGTCCACCAGTTCGGCGCCGCCGTCTTCCACGGCTCCATCGGGTCCGCATGGAACACCTGCGGCGACTCGGCGATGCAAGACGAAGCGTGCCACCGGTAGGCAGGCACGCGCGCCACGCCGAGCGTCGTCGCGACGAGCGGCGTGCCGCCGGACATCTCGACCGACCGAGCCGCGACGCCGACGCGCCACGGCTTGGTGGAGAGCGAGGTGAGGGTGATCTCGGCCGTCGGCGCCGCCGTCGGCGTCAGCTTGAGCTCGGCCCACGGCGACCACGGGCTCAGCACGAGCGTGCGAGGCGAGACGCGGATGTCCGACGCCGTGAACGCACTGTTCGCCTCCATGATGCCAAACGCTCGGCTCTCGACGCGTGCCGGCCGCGGCGCAATCCCGCACGACTTGCCCGTCCGAGCGACCACCTCGCTGCCGTCGCTCTCGACGGAGATTGCATGCGCGCGCACGCCGCCGAGCCAGACGGCGGCAACGTCCCCGAGGGTGCCGTCGGTGAGTGCGGTGCCCTTGAGCGTGATGATGGCGCCGCCCTCGCAGCGTCCCGTCGTCGGCTCGGCCGAGGTGAGCGTCCCCAGAGGCTGCCACTGCAGCCGCCACACCGCACTTGTTGCTTGCTGCTGGAGCGAACCTCCCTTCGGGATGCGCAGCGGGTCGTGCGTCGGCAGGCCGCCGTAGAGCACGAGAGCATCCTGCTCCATCGCTCCCACCGCCCCCCACGGTTTGGGCTGCGGCACGCCGCCCGCCGGCACGAGGCGCCGCCACGCGCCCGACGGCTGCTTTTCACTGGCGGCGGCGGTCGAGAATGTGAAGAGCCAAGGGCCGTCGTCGACGTACGCGCCCGAGACCTGCTCGTAGCCGTAGCCCTCGCCGCCCCAGACGACGAGCACTTCGGCGTTGTGCCACGACTCCTTGTGCGCGCACACGTGACCGGTGCGCCCCTGCGGCAGTCCCGTCTCCTCCTCTGACGTCTGCGCCACCGCCCACCACTTCTTGTTCTGGGTGTCGTACTGACGCATGTCGTGGAGGTACTTGCACGTCGACGCCGACTCGGGCGAGCAGCCCTCGTACCCCCACGCCTGGTGCACGCCGCCGTAGATGACCACGTGGCGGCCGCCGCGCACAAACGAGCAGTGGCCCCGCCGCGGCGGCGGCGCGTTCTCGTCGCTCCCGTGGTCACGTGACGGCAGCTCCTTCCACGCCGGCATGCCGAGCGTCGCGTTCGTGAGGTTGAACTGCCAGAAATCGCCGAGGTGGGTGGTGCACGGCGTCCGGCCGCGCGTGAGCGGCAGCGACAGCCCCATTTCCGACGCCTCGGTGTCATTCTTGAGCACGGCGACGCGCGGCGACGCGCCGAGGCGTTTGTCGCACCAGGCGGTCGGGTTGTAGCCGCCGAAGACGTACAGCGAGTAGTCGAACATTCCCCAATTCGACGGGCAGTTGGGCTTGCGCTCGGCGGCCGTCTGGATGGACACCACCGACATCTCCGACCGCCCGATCGGTCCGGCGGCGTCTTTGACCGGGAAGAACGCCTTTTGCTGCTTTTCGGGCGACGGGCCGCCGAGGGCCTTGGGGACGACGACCGGCGGCGGCGGCGGCCCCGCCCATACCCGTTCAAAGTACTGCAACGACGACGCGCAGCGCGGCCAGTCGGTGGCGGCGTACTCGCGGCTGCACTTGCCGCACGTGTCGCCGCTGTGGCGCGAAGAACACTCGCAGAGACCTGATTCCGTCTGGCACTCGCCGACGGTGCCCTCCCACGTCTCCGCCGCTTTGGGATTGGCCGCTCGCCACGCCGTCGCCGCCGTGCCCAGGGCCGCCTTGTACGAGAACGGGTCGCACAGGTCCTCGCCGCGGGCGTACAGGCCGTTGGGTTCGCACTTCATGTTTTTGACGCGCCCGTTCGTGTCCGAACACGAGCAGCACTGCGCCCGCGTCTCGCACGCGGTGCCGGTGTACCCTTCGCGGCGGCATCGCGCGTGGCCGTCGAGGACATCGCAGACGGGCGTGGTGCACACGCACGCGCCGTTGACGCATCGGCCGTGGCCGGAGCACTCGACGTCGGCCGAGTTCGACGGGCACGACTTCTCCTCGCACGCGGGGCCGCGGTAGACGTAATCCAGCTCGATATCGCAGACGCAGACGCCCCGGCTGCGGTCGCATCGGCCGTGGGCGGAGCACTCGACGCCGAACACGTCCTTCGGGCACTCGCGCTCGGCGCATCCGGCGCCCGCCCACGGGGACGTGCAGACGCAGGTGCCCGTCTTGGGGTCGCACTCGCCCCGGTCGGAGCAGCCCTGCGGGCAGCCGCACGGCGGCGCTTGCTCGCAGCCGCAGTCGGCGCCCGAGAAGCAGCCCGACAGACAGACGCACTCGCCGGTCTGCGCGTCACACTCGCCGTGCGGCGCGTTGCAGTCGGTCGCGCACGTCTTCGCCGCGCAGTCGCAGCCGCCAAAGCCGGTGAAGCAAGTGCACGTCCCGGTCTTGTCGTCGCACGATCCATTCCCGGCGCACACCTCGCCGTCGCGCGTCGGGCAGCCGCTCCGTGGCGCGCACGAGCCGTCGCAGATGAGCTGTGAGTAGGTGGCGTAGGCCCAGCTGGAGGTCGGGCAGATTGGCGATGTCGTGTCCTTCTTGTTGTGCTTCGTCGTCGCGTCGGCGTTCGCCTTGTTGTAGATGATGCGAGTTTGCTTCGAATTGGCGGGCACGGCGTACCACTGGCATCCATGCGGCAGCACGTCATAGGACCCTTCGAAGGACGCTGGCGCGACCCAGGCCTTGGTCGTCGGGTTGTAGCCCTGAGCGCCGACGAGCACCGACGGGTCCTTCGACGGGCTGTAGCCCTGGGCGTCCGGGAACCACTGCGGAGGGTACGCGGTCGCGAGGGTGCCGCCGACGGCGGCGGCGGCGATTCCCGCCGCGAGGGCTCGGCACGGCTCGATGCCGAGTGAGCGCAGATTCGATCCCTCGCAGCCGCCGGTATCGCCCTCCGGAAGCATCTTCATCGTCGACGTCGTCGGCGCCGGCCGCGTTTTGCACACCGGGCTGCCGCTGCTGCCGACGAGCGCAGCGCGCGCTAACGACGATGAGGTAGGCGCCGCCGCCATCCGCCGTGCCTCCTGCTGCTGCTCGACGGCGCCGGCCGACGACGCGGCGGGCGCGGCGGCCATCGCCGCGGGCGAGCTGGTGGCGGCGGCGGCGGCAGCGGCGGCGGACGCGCCCGTGCCGGCGAGCCACGCGGCCGCCGGCACGGCGGCGGGCGTCTTGGCGGCGAGCGTCGTCTTCTTGCGCGCCGCGGCCGCGCTGCAGTCCTCGACCTCCGGGTCGCAGTCCTTGCGGCAGAGCGACGCCGAGCAGTCGTCGCCGCCCCAGCAGTCGGGCTCGAGGCAGACGCAGCGGCACGTGTGCGGCGGGAACTCCTGGTCGACGCAGATCCCGCGCCCCGAGCAGTCGTTCGGGCACGCGCACTTCGGCGGCGTCGGGCACGGCGGGCTCGAGTTCGTCGCGTTGGCCCACGGGATCCAGACGTGGTCGGGCGGGTACGGCGGCGGCGGCGGCGGCGAGGGCGGCGGCGGCGGCGACGGCGGCAGCGGCGGCGGCGCGCCCGGCGGCGACGGCGGCGGCTTCGGCGGCCGCTCGCAGGCGCAGTGCGCCGGCTGGAGCGCGGCGGCGAGCTGGACCAGTCCGTGGCGTTTTAGCAGTGGCGTTTGGCCGGTGCCGGCGCAGTCGCAATTATCGAGCGACTCTTTGGCGTAGAGCGAGAGCGCTGCGACGACCGTGGCGGTGCGGAGCGAGAGCATCGTCGCGAGGACCGCGACGTTCAGGTGGTCGGCCAAGTTGCTGCCAAACGGGGAAATCGCCTCGGTCGCTGACCGCGCGCGCCCGCCGCCGCCGTCTGCGCGCGGCCTGGGCTCAGAACTGCTCTTCGAACCGGTCATCGACATATTAGTATGCGCCCGCGCCAGGCCAACTCTCTCCCGCTCCCTCCCTACTCGAGGTCGTCGTCGGCGACGTCGCCGCCCTCCTCGTCGCCGCCCTCCTCCTCGACGACGATGTTCTCGGCGGGCGACCACACCTGCAGCACGTTGTCGTCGGCGACGCTCGCTATTATCCACGGCTCGTTCGGGTTCCAGCCGAAGTCGGAGACCTTCGAGGTGTGGCCGCCGTGGATGAAGAGGAGCTCGGGCGGGCCGTCCTCGGCGTCCTCGGGGCTCTGCGGACGGGGAGGGATGGGAGGCGGTTAGAGATGGGGGGCACGGGGCGAGGGGGGTGAGCGTCGGGGGAAGGCGCGCGCCTGCTCCTCGCCGATCTTCGAGAGGTCCCAGACGTGCATGCGGCGGTCGGACGACGCCGAGCCGAGGATCGTCTCGGAGAAGGGCGACCACGACACCTGGAAGATCTCCTCAGTGTGGCCCTGCAGGGGAGAGGGGTGGGGTGTGAGGCGCGGGCGAGCTGTGGGGCGTAGGCCGCTGGTGACCCAAGTTGGGGCGGCGCCCGTCACCTCGAACGAGTGGAGCTTCGACTTGAGCGAGCGAAGGTCCCACAGCGCCACCGTCTTGTCGGCGGAGCCGGTGGCGAGCAGGTGCTCGGAGAACGGGTTGAACGCGAGGCAGTTGATCTCCTTCGAGTGCGCGTCGACCGAGTGCTTCGCCTTGTCGGTCCGCTTGTCGCGCGTGTCCCAGATCAGCAGCTTGCAGTCGTCGCCCACGGAGCCGAAGAGCGAGGCGTGGTGGCACGAGAACGCGACGTCCTCGACGACGTTGGTGTGCCCCTTGTACGTCGTCGTCGCCTGCACGTTGTGGCTCGCCTTCGTGCCCTGGGTGATGTCGAAGTAGCAGATCTGCGCGTCGTCGGAGCCCGAGAGCAGGTGGCCCTCCTCGTGCGGGTTCCACGCCAGCCCGTACCCCTCCTTCGCGTGCCCCTTGAGCACGAGGTCGGGCTCGAACGCGCCGTCGGCCTTCGGCTTCGACGGGTGCTTGGTGTAGTCGAAGACGTAGACGTCGGGCGACGGCGACTTGGTCGCGATGAGGTACGGGTTCTGCGGCATGTACCGCGCGCGGTTCACCTCGCCCTCGTGGTTGATGCGCTGCGTGATCTCGATCTTCGACGAGACGCCGGCGAAGCCGCCCGCCTCGCCGCGCTCGTCGTCGTACTTGCGCGCGTCGATCTCGGTGTCCTCGAGCGGCAGGTGCACCTCGCCGAGCATCAGGTAGTTCTGCTCGCCGTCGTTCGTGTGCGTCCCCAGGATCAGCCGCTGCACCGAGTAGTCCTTCCCCGCCGGCGTCCGCTTGTCCGGCATCCACTGCACGGTGAGCGACGGCCACTCGAGCGCGTGCGTCAGCACGATGTCGTAGAGGAAGGGCGTGTTCTTCTTCCACACCTTGTACTGTAAGGGGGGAGGGCGGGGGAGGTTAGGACAGGACGGAGCGTGGTGAGCGGGCGCGGCGCGCGTGGGAGAATTGCGGCCAGTGGCCCAGAGCACGAGAGAGAGAATCGGCGGCGCGGCGCGCAGCTCAGACGCGCAAATTGCGTCGGTGGCCATGCGGTGGCGTGCCTCCTCATTAATCGTCGCCTCGACCGACTCTGAGTCGGCCATCGTCCCAGCCGCGGATCGCCAGTGGCACTCGCGTCGATGCTCCACTTCGCGCGAGTCGGCCGCCGACGCAATCTGCTGCCGCGAGGTGCGTTTTCAGGGTGGTTGAGACGCTCCTCCACGCCGTCGCCGCCGCCGTCGCGCTCCTTGATGCCGTCTGTCAGCGTCACACTCCTCGTCGCGGCGGCCGCCGCCATCGCCGCGCTGGCCCTCGCGTTGCGCGACGCGCAGCGGCACATCTCGACGCTCGAGGCGCACCTCGCCGCGCTCGGCGTGCGCGAGGTCGACGCGCGGCGAAAACTGCAATTCTACGCCGAGCTCGAGGACGGCGTGGGCAATCCGCCGTGGCAGACCGAGCTGCACGCGGCGCGCACCGCTCGTGACGAGCACGAGGCGTCCAACGCCTTCGTCGACGCGCTCTTCGCCGACGAGCGCCACTTTCCGCACGGCCATAACACGAGCAGCTGGGAGCTCCACCTGCGCGAGAACACGCCGGCGGCGTTTTACGCAGATCCGGCGTCGCTGCCCGAGGCGGGCCCGCCGCGCTGCCTTGAAATGAACACCGTCGTGGTCGGCGAGGCCGCGCTGCACGCGCCGGGCGGGCTGTCGGCCGAGACGCGCGCGGCGGCGAAGGCGGCGCTCACCGACTGCGGCTACGTGGTGCTCGACAACATGTACCGGCGGCGCCAGGTGGACGAGCTGCGCGACGCGTACGAGGCGCTCAAGGCGGGTCCCGACGGCCCGCTCTTCCGGTACCCGGTGCAGGGCGCCGGCCGCGTCGAGCACCTGCTGCCCTTCCGCCCGCCGTTCAACGAGAGCGCGGCGCTCTACGCCGACCCGCGGCTGCTGACGATCCTCTACGACTTCCTCGGCGAGCACGCCAAGCTCGAGCTGATGACGGTGATCAACTCGCCGCCGGGCAGCGGCGACCAGCGCTGGCACCAGGGGTGGCGCTACCTCTTCCACCCCGAGGAGCGGCTGCCGCCGTACGCGGTGGTGGTGACGCTGCCGCTCACCGACGTGTCGATCGAGATGGGGCCCACCGAGATCTGCCCGGGCAAGAAGCTGCGGCTGTACCACGGCTGGCGCTGCAACCAGTACATGGTCAAGATGGCGACGACGCAGGGGACGATGTCGATCTTCGACTACAAGACGCTCCACCGCGGCCCCGGCAACGTGGCGTCCGTCGACCGGCCGATGGTGTCGATGGTGTTCTCGAAGGCCTTCTTCCTGAACGCCGAGGCCGTCGTCAACCGCGGCATCCCGCTCGTGCAGACGCTCCACCAGCGGCGGTACTGGGAGCAGTTCTACTGGCACCCGGAGACGGCGGTCGAGCAGTTCCGCGTCTAGAATAGGCGAGGGTAGGTTTAGATCACGAATGTTATATCACTGAAACCTCTTGCGCTCAGTCGTCGCCCTCGTCCTCGAGCGCCGACCACTGCGCCGCCGCCGGCGCCGCCGCCCCGGTGTTGTAGCTCCCCGAGCGCGTGATCCGCGGCAGCGACGTTTCGGGCGCGCCGGCGGCGGGCGCCATCCCGCGCGCGACGTCGCGCGTGTTTCGCTGCATCTCGCCCGACGAGAAGTTCCACACCCCCGACATCGAGAGGTCGCCCGCGCCGCCGTACACCTGGTTGGCGGCGGCGGCGCCGCCCGTGCTGACGATGTTCGCCGGCGTGACGCTCGGCTGCGGGCGGTGCTCCGCCGGCGACGAGTTCTGATTCTCGCGCAGCCGCTGCGGGATCAGCTGGGTGTGCACGCCGCCGACGCGCTCGCGGCCGCTCGGGATGCCGCCGAGCCGCTCGCGCTCGCGCTGCATTTGGGTGCGGAACTCGCCGAGCTGCTGGCGCTCCTTCGCGTCGGCGCGCGCGAGCTGCAGCTCCGCCGCCATGGCATGCACCTTCTGGGCGTGGAGGTCGGAGTCGCGCGCCTTCGCTTGGAGTTCCTTCTGCAGCGCCGCCGCCGACGCCGCCGCCTGCTGGCGCATCGCCTCTTCGGCCGCGAGCTTCTGCGCGAGCTGCTGCCGCGCGCGGCGCTCCTCCTCGAGCTGCAGCTGGAGGCGCGAGCCGCCAATCTCCTGCGACTCGCCGAGCTGCTTCTGCTGCTGCAGTTCGAGCTCGTGACGGACGGAGTCGGCCTGGGCGTTCTCGATCCGCCGATGCGCTTCGGTGAGTTGTTGCTGGAGCTCGA
>JACLAC010024505.1_pt1 | contig 17397 bp, 14 predicted proteins | sample 8027881 | NCBI WGS metagenome assembly JACLAC01 (sample SAMN15725517, study PRJNA655200) | protist metagenome | isolation source: fluorescence activated cell sorting (FACS) single amplified genomes of... | place: Spain: Blaines Bay Microbial Observatory, Mediterranean Sea | collected 2016-01-19
GTTTGATCAGGCGTTTAGCAGCGGCTTTGGGATCGCATCGACGCCGCGTTTGGCGCTCGGTGTCGAATACCGGCTCGTCGACTGGTTTCCGCTCAGTTTCGGTCTATCCGGCGGTGGTCGAGCGGGACAGAGTTCGGCTATCGGCTTTAGCTTTGGCCCCTTTCCGGTTGGGCGTTGGCGTTTGACGTTAATGGAAACGGGCTTGGTTAACCGCGGAGGATTTTTGCCCGGCGTTGCTCAGGGAGCCGGGTGGTCTATTAACCTTCTACGGGCGAGTCTGAATCGAATGTAGTGCTCCTTTGAGCACTTTTAAGAGGGATGGCTTCTGCCATCCCTCTTTTTTTTGTCTAAAATGCAAAAAAAGGCTGGGGAAACTAAAAGTGCAGCCGATATGTATGAACAGCGGGTTTACACACTTTTCCCTCCCCAGGGGTGGGTTTACGAAGGAGGATGTCCCTTATGAACGTGGGCAATACTCAGAGTCAGAGTTTGGTTGCCTCTATGCAGGCGACGCGCGCAACTTTCCAAATGAAGAAAACGACGGCTGATGCCGGAGGATCGGCTGAGGCAAAGAGCCTACTCGTCGATGCCGTCAACGTGAATATTCGGGTCGACGGGGGATTTGCCAATCGAGTTCTCAACGATTCCCTCAACGACAAGTTGAATGCCATGTTCCAAGAGGCGGGCATGGATACTACGGTGGACAGTCTGCTTCAGAGCGGGGTAGATTTTTCGCCGGAGGCTACGGCCAACCGCATTGTCGAGTTTGCTACGGGCTTTTTCGGACAGTATCAAGCCAACAACGAAGGCACCGAAGAAGGCGAGCAGGTAGGGGGCTTTGTCGCGATGATAAAGGGTGCAGTTGAGGAGGGATTTGCTGGAGCCCAAGAGATGCTTGAAGGGTTGGGAGAAATTGATCCCGATGTGCAAGGCGGGATTGACAAGACGTTTGATTTAGTAATGAAGGGCATAGACGATTGGGCTTCAGAGCGGGCCGAGCAGGTCGCGACTGGAGCGGATGAAGAAGGGGCTACGGCCATATAGCAATCGTCTCTATAGCTTGAGTGTGGGAGGGCCGCTTTTCTAAGCGGCCCTCTTTTTATGTGTATACAAGTCAAAGTGACACCTTTGAAGTTTGATTGCTGTCATATGGGCACAGATTTCCTGCCTTTTGGAATGGTACGTGATTTGCCACAGCTTACCTGTAGAGGGACGCCGCGCATGGAATCGTCCCATGGGAAAGGATGGCTTGTATGAATACACATAAGATGACGCACAAAGTACAGGAAGCGCTCCAATAAGCACAGAGCATGGCGCTGCGACTTGGGCATGGAGAGTGGGACGGCGAACACCTGCTCTCCGTCCTCGTTGGAGGGGAAGGCGGCATCATACCAAGCCTGCTCAGGCGAATGGCCGTACCGGCTGACGGACTGAGCGCGCAGCTGCAGCGCGTTCTCGACAAGCGGCCCCGCGTGTCGGGACCCGGTGCACAGACGCGGCCCACGCGTCGTTTACAGGAGCTAATGACGCGCGCAGAGGGAGAGGCTCAAGCTCTCAGAGATGAGTATCTGTCGGCAGAACATATAGGACTCGCCCTTTTGGAGGAGGGCGCGACAACGGAAGCGGGTCGTCTCTTGGCAGAAGCCGGCGTCGACCGCGAGCGCTTTCTACATACGCTTAATCAGATGCGCGGGGCACAGCGGGTGACAAGCGATACGCCGGAGAGCTCCTACGATGCGTTGGAAAAATACGGGCTTGACCTAGTTGCTCAAGCCCGCAGTGGAGCGCTGGACCCCGTTATTGGTCGGGATGGAGAGATTCGCCGCGTCGTGCGCATTCTCTCGCGCAAGACAAAAAACAATCCAGTGCTCATTGGTGAGCCTGGCGTCGGTAAGACAGCTCTTGTCGAAGGCTTGGCCCAGCGCATCGTGCGCGGAGATGTGCCCGAGTGGATGAAGGATCGAACCATTTTCTCGCTCGATCTGGGTGCGCTCATGGCGGGGGCTAAATATCGCGGAGAATTCGAAGAGCGTTTAAAAGCCGTACTGCGCGAGATAAAGGCAAGTGATGGCCGCATTCTCCTTTTTATTGACGAGCTGCACACCATTGTCGGGGCGGGAAAGACGGAAGGTTCCACCGATGCGGGCAATATGCTAAAACCGATGCTGGCGCGTGGAGAGCTTCACTGTATTGGGGCAACAACGCTCGATGAGTATCGAAAATACATTGAAAAAGATGCGGCGCTGGAGCGGCGATTTCAGCCCGTTGGGGTAGAGGCACCGACGGTAGAAGACAGTATCTCGATTTTGCGCGGTTTGCGCGAGCGCTTTGAAGTGCATCACGGCGTGCGCATTCAGGACAACGCATTGGTGGGTGCTGCGCTGCTGTCCGATCGGTATATATCGGGTCGTTTTCTGCCCGATAAAGCAATTGATTTGGTCGACGAAGCCTGTGCAATGATTCGCACGGAAATTGATTCAATGCCAGCCGAACTCGACGAAGTCGCCCGACGCGTGATGCAGCTCGAAATCGAACAGACAGCCCTAAATGCGGAGAAAGACGAGGCGAGTCGAGAGCGCCTTGAGGTCCTGCGCGCAGAGCTAGGGATTCTGAAAGAGCGGGCCGACGCAATGCGAGCCCAGTGGGAGGCCGAAAAGCGAGATATTGGTTTAGTGCGGTCTATGCGCGAAGAGATAGAGCAGACCCGTCGTCAGATAGAGGAAGCTCAGCGCGCGTATGATCTAAATCGGGCTGCGGAGCTGCAGCACGGTCGCCTGCCCGCCCTCGAACGCGCTTTGGCAGAAGAAGAAGAGCGTCAACAGAAGGCGGAAGGCAGTCGATTGCTGCGTGAAGAGGTCACAGAAGAAGAGGTCGCTGAAATTGTGTCTCGCTGGAGCGGTATACCGGTTACGAGACTCGTAGAAAGCGAACGCGAAAAGCTGCTGCGCCTCGATGAGATTCTACATCAGCGCGTAGTGGGGCAGCACGAAGCGGTGCAGCGCGTTGCCGATGCGGTGATTCGCGCACGTGCTGGCATACAGGATCCAACGCGTCCCGTGGGATCATTTGTCTTTTTGGGGCCCACGGGCGTAGGTAAGACCGAGCTCGCCAAAGCACTGGCACAGGCGCTTTTTGACGACGAAGAGAACTTGGTGCGCATCGATATGAGTGAGTATATGGAAAAGCATGCGGTATCACGGCTCGTTGGTGCGCCCCCTGGATATGTGGGCTATGAGGAAGGTGGGCAGCTGACGGAGGCCGTTCGACGCACTCCGTATACGGTGCTGCTCTTTGACGAAGTAGAAAAGGCGCACGCCGATGTGTTTAATCTCCTCTTACAGCTGCTAGACGATGGCCGCCTAACGGACTCACAGGGTCGCACGGTAGATTTTCGCAACGCGCTTGTGATTATGACGTCCAACGTCGGATCACCGCATTTGATCGAAGGGGTAGACGATACGGGTGAGATCGACGAGCGCGTAAACGAGCTGGTCATGGTTGAACTTCGCCAACGTTTTCGACCAGAGTTTCTCAATCGCGTTGATGATATTGTGCTCTTCAAGCCGCTGATTCTCTCTGAAATCGAAGAGATTGTTGCCATAATCGTAGGCCAGCTGCGCGCTCGCCTAGCGGAGCGTCGCATTGATCTGGAAGTGAGCGCAGCGGCTCGATCCCATATCGCTCGCCAAGGATTTGATCCAGTATACGGGGCGCGTCCGCTGCGTCGCTACATCCAACGCTCCTTAGAGACCCACATTGGGCGCGCTCTGATCGGAGGGGGCGTTGCTGATGGAGGAACAATCAGCGTCGATCTCGTCCACGGCGAGCTCTCTGTGATATTTAGAGACGGTCGGGAAGAGCGAGGGGACGGAGACGCGGTAGACGGGTTGGCTGCGGTGCCTGCGTAAGGTAATCGGGTAAGAGCGCTTTCGCGGGATTGCACGCGTGCGGTGGCGATGGCCGTTCGATTTATTGGGAACTCATGGTATACTCTTTCCGTCTGTTTAAACGTTAGATCCAAAAAAAGATATGACACATACTAGCTCGATACATTTTTGCCTAGGAGATGCGTAGATGCGCAGTGTAAAATCCTCATTATGGGTGGTTGCTATGGCCCTGTTGGCGCCGAGTTTCTCTCTGCACGCGTTAGACAGAGTAACGGACAATATTCGTTCACTGCAGACGATGAGTGATGGGTTTGCCGAGCTGGCAGCTCAGGTCAAACCTGGCGTAGTGGCGATTGCAACCGAAAGAATGGTTGTTGAAGACGGGACCTCTAGCCCTTTCTTTGGTTTTCAGATGCCCCGACAGGAGCGACAGCGCGACGGAGCCGGATCAGGAGTCATTGTGCGCTTTAAGGGAGCGCATTACATCCTGACCAACGACCACGTGATCGACGGAGCAGACAAAACGACCGTCTGTAGCAGGAACGCTGTTCCCTTCCAAGAGATGGCGGTTTGTTGCCAACATCGTTTCTTTCGTACCGCAATCAAACCAGTTATCGACCGGGAAAGACTGCAAGTCGGCTCCCTCTTCGACCATCATTTGCAGCGCGTCCGTCAGCTGATATTCACCGCGACTTCGCTTTTGCCGGCCCAGTAGTTCGGCGAGACAGCGGTACAGATGCGACGAGTCTCGAATATAGTTTACTCCAACAATTGCCTGATCGGAGACGAATTCGTCTGGCTTTTCTACTAATCTTGTAACGCGGCTGCCCTCTCGGACAACTACGCCAAAACGACGCGGATCATCTACGCGCTTGACGCCGATCGATCCCGAACCCACGTCTGTCAGCAGGCTGGGCAGGTCGGCGCGAAAGATCGTATCTCCATATACCATCAGAAGCGGATCATCACCAACAACTGCACGCGTTAACGCAATGGCATGCCCCAGACCCAATAGCTCTTTCTGCTCTACCCATTCAACCCGATCAAAATCGCGGCGCGATTGCACATAATCGACAATCAGCTCACCCATGTATCCGATGACCAGGACAATTCTCCGAACGCCCAAGGGTACTAATTGATCGAGGATATGGCCAATAATTGGCTGCCCTGCAACGGGTAAAAGCGGCTTGGGACGGGTGTAGGTATGAGGGCGGAGACGAGAGCCAAAACCAGCCACAGGCACAACGGCCCACAGGTCGCTCTTGTCAATCATGCTCTATGCTCCGATCGCATCCAGTACGGCAGTGATTCTCCAGCCACATCCTCAAGGTAGGATCTGACTTCCTCGCCGGTCTCCATGCTCAGACACGCGTCGGCCACGCGACGCGCCTGTGCGCTATCGGTCGAACGAATAATCTCTTTTACTTCTGGAATGAGCCCCGGACTCAGGCTCAGGCGATTGAGTCCCAAACCAATAAGCAGGACCGTAGCCAGAGGATCACCCGCCATTTCGCCGCATATATTGACCGGCTTCTCATAGCACACGCCCGCATCAGCAACGGTTTTTATTAGCTGTAAAACGGCCGGGTGAAACGGATCGTACAGAGAAGCGACCTTGCTGTTTCCGCGATCAACGGCCAGCGTATACTGGGTTAAATCGTTGGTGCCCAAGCTGAGAAAGTCACAGTGTGGCGCGAAGCGATCGACCATAAGCGCCACCGATGGCACCTCGACCATAACGCCCAGTTCGGCATCCTCGCTAAAGGGCTCCCCGCTTTCGCGCAGTTCGTCTTTGACTTCTTCCATTAGCGCACGTGCGCGCACCAGTTCCTGCGTGCCCGAAATCATCGGCAGGAGAATACGCAACGCACCCAAGCTACTTGCCCGGAGTAAAGCGCGTAGCTGCGTCTTAAATAAACCGGGCTCGTCTAGACAGATCCGCAGCCCGCGCCACCCCAAAAACGGATTATCTTCGGTCTTTACATCGAGAACGTGAGACAGCTTATCCCCCCCCAAATCAATCGTGCGGATGGTGACCGGGGCCGGAGCCATTGCTTCCACAATCTTTGCGTATGCTCGAAACTGCTCCTCTTCCGAAGGCAGGCGATAGTTTAGATAGAGAAACTCTGTCCGATACATTCCGACACCGCGGGCTCCATTGTCAACCGCTAGTTCAATCTCTTTGGGCAGGTCAATATTGGCTAGCAGGGTAATGGAGAGGCCGTCCGACGTCTCAGCAGGAAGGGTTTTCTTTGCATCGAGATCGCGGCGATGACGCTGCTGCCGACGCATCTGTGAACGATATTCGCGCACGATGTCTTCACCAGGACGGATGTGAACAACACCACCGTTGCCGTCCACGATGACTTCGCTGCCAGATTCAACGCGGCGCGAACCGCTGTCCGTACCTAAAACAATAGGTATACCCAGTGAACGAGCGATAATTGCCGCATGCGAAGTCGTCCCCCCCGAATCCAGCACGATGCCTTTAACTTGCCGACGCTCTAACTGCACCATTTCCGAAGGCAGCAAATCGTGCGCAAACACAATCACGTTCGAACGAAAACTCTGCAGCCCGTGCGTCTCACCGCCGGCCAGTCGCACCAAGACCCGATTTTCAATATCGACCACATCGCTCAAACGAGAACGCAAGTACTCGTTCTCGATCTGGCGAAACATCTTTTTCATCTGCTGGAGCGTAACTGAAAAGGCGCGTTCAGCCGAGTAGAGTTTCTCGCGAATCCACTGTTGAGTCTGCTCTTTGATCTGAACGTCTTCTATCATAGCAAGCTGCGCGTCAAAAATCTGCGCGAGCTCCTCCCCCTGCTCAGATGCTACCATGCGTCGAATTCGACGAATATCATCGCCGGCCATGTGCAGCGTATTGAGGAAACGTTCTATTTCGGCATCTACTTGACTAGCGCTAATGCGCCGTCTGGATATAACGGTCGCGCCTTTGCGGTGGATATAGGCACGGCCCATGCCGACGCCCGGCGCCGCGGAAATACCCGAGAGCATATGATAAGACGCAGTCACACCGTATCCTCAAAGTTGCTCCGCATCAACGCAGCGATCTTTTCAAGAGCCTCAACCTCATCGTCACCGTCCGCCGTGATTGTTACTTCGGCTCCATTTTCCGCTGCGAGCATCATAACCCCCATGATGCTTTTGCCGTTGATATGCGCTACGTCGCCTTTGGACAGCGTGATCTCAGCGGCAAACTGCGCTGCTTCTTGCACTATAAGCGCAGCAGGGCGAGCGTGAATACCCAAGGGATTTGTAATAACAACGGTCTTATCTATCATTCCATCCTGTTCCGCAGATGACTAACGGCCTGTTACCACACAAGGCACCACCCAACGTTGTGCTCCATTATTTGTCACTCTGTGTGCTACTCCGCCAAGTCGCTTATTCAAAAGCGCAGGATCAACGCTCAGCAGCGTGTACGGCCGCGCTCACTTCGCTCAGCCGCGCGTAATCGTCTTCCACTAGACTGCCCGTCACGACAAACGATGCACCCGCTTCCACCTTGGCCCGCGCCGTCTCGGCGTCGCGTATACCTCCGCCCACGATTATCGGCAACGATATGTAATCGGCGACCGTGCGCACCATGTCGTCAGGCACCGATGAATCCGCGCCGCTTCCCGTTTCTAAATAGATCATTTTCATCCCGAGGTATTGGGCAGCGAGCGCGTGTGCCATTGCGATATCATTTTTTCGCCGCGGCAGTGGACGCGTAGCGCTCATGAACTCTACGGACGTCATATGCCCAGATTCAACCAACATATAGCCCGTGGGGATCGCCTCAACGCCAAACTCTCTTATCAGCGGAGCGGCGCGCACGTGCTCACCGATCAACAGCTCTGGGTTACGGCCGCTAATCATGGATAGGAAGAGGATAGCGTCTGCTGTAGGGACAACCTGGCTCGCGCCTCCGGGGAAACTAATTACCGGGATATTCGCGCGCGCCTTGATGCGGGCAAAGCACTCGGCATAGTGAGCAGTGAACATCAGGCTCGTCCCGACCAGTATGGCATCCGCACCCGCTTCAACGCTTAGGTCTGCGCGATGTTCAAGTTCTTCTACAGAGAGGCGATCTGGATCGAGCAGCGTCAGATAGCCCGCGCCGCGCCGCGCCCTAATCGAGAGCAAGTATTCGAGAACTGCATCCCCTCTGGAAAACAAGTGATTTTACCTTTAGCCCAGTTGCGCTGTAACTATTTCTGGAACGGCGGCCAACGCATCATCCATCTTTGATGGATCGCGCGCACCCGCCTGTGCCAAGTGCGGCTTGCCTCCGCCAGAACCGCCGGTCAGTTGGGCAACGCTGCGCACGATGTCGCCCGCTTTTAGTCCGCGGTCCTTTATGAGGTCCTCTGTGACTACGGCAATAAACGACCCTTTGCCATCAAATTCTGCCCCCAGCACGCCTACTCCAGACCCGAGCTTTTCGCGCAGACTGTCGGCCATAGCGCGCAGGGCAGGCACGTCTTCGACGTCTGTGCGACGTGCCACGACGGTGAAGCCCTCTATCTCCAGAGACCCGGACAGATCGTCGGCTTCAAAAGAGGCAATCCGACGGCGCAGTTCGTCGACGCTGCGTTCTAATTCGCGCTGACGCTCCAACAGGGCATCTACTTTATCGGGGAGCGCTTCGAAAGGTGCATTAATCTGCGAAGCCAAGCGCGCCAGTATATCTCGCTGCTGACGAACGGCAATCTCTGCTCCTCGACCCGTTAGCGCTTCCGCGCGCCGCGTGCCAGCAGCAATGCCGCTTTCGGCTACGACGTCGAAAAAACCAATCTCACCCGTAGAAGCGACGTGCGTTCCTCCGCACAGTTCTAAGCTGTAATCACCAATGCGCACTACGCGCACGCGCTGGTCGTATTTTTCGCCAAATAGAGCCTGAGCACCCATTTCCTTAGCCCGATCCAACTCTTCTTCAAACGTTTCGACCTCTATGTCTGCACGCACCTTTTCGTTGACCATTTCTACAACCTGTAGCAGCTGTTCGGGCTCAGTCGCCACAAAGTGAGAGAAGTCAAAGCGCAGGCGATCTGGGGTTACGAGCGACCCCATCTGTCCAACGTGTTCTCCGAGCGTCTGGCGCAGTGCTTCGTGCAGGAGATGCGTTGCCGTATGGTTGCGAGCAGCAGCAGCACGCGCTTCGGCATTTACTTTCGCGTGCACGCTTCCGCCCAAAGCTTCCGCTTCACCAGAAACGAGCTGACCGAGGTGAACGATTCCCCCACGCGCTTTCTGCACATCGGTAATAGCAACGGAGAAACCGTCTCCCTCAACGAGGCCCTGATCGCCGATTTGACCACCCGATTCGGCGTAGAATGGCGTCTTGTCGAGGAACAGCTGCACGCGACCTTCTTCGTTTATATCGGCGCGCACGACCTCAGACTCCGTCTCCAGTTCTTTGTAGCCAACAAAGTCCGAATGGGCCCCTTCGAGCGCATCACCAACGCCCTCGGTAGCGCGGAACCGCCCCTTTGTCGCCTGGCGTGCACGAGATCTCTGTTCGTCTAGCTCGCGCTCAAAGACTTCTAGTTCAACCACGGGGATTTTTCGCTCTCGTGCGATCAGCTGCGTTAGATCGAGTGGAAACCCATAGGTGTCATACAGCTGAAAGGCATCGCTACCGCTGATCTGCCCTTTGGCACTAAAGCGTTCGAAGATCTCTAGACCGCGATCTAAGGTCTTGCCGAAGCTTTCCTCCTCTGCGCGCACAACCAGTTTGACGTGCTCTCTCTTCTGAACCAATTCCGGGAATACAGGCCCTAAGCTCTCGGCAACGTCATCCACAAACTGGTATAAGAAGGGATTGTTCTGATCCAACTGGCGAGCATAGCGGGCGGCCCGACGCAAAATGCGGCGTAAAACGTAGCCTCGCCCTTCGTTAGATGGGAGTGCCCCGTCTGCAATAGTAAAGCTGAGGGCGCGAATGTGGTCGGCAATGACCTTCATCGGAACCGCATGCTCGCCGCTGTACTGCTTGCCGGAAAGATCTGCAATCCGGTGTATAAGCGGCTGAAAAATGTCTGTTTCGTAGTTGCTGGATACGCCCTGAATAATACTGCAGATACGCTCTAAACCCATGCCCGTATCGACGTGCTGGGCTGGCAGGGGGTGAAGCGCTCCCGAATCGTCCCTGTTGTACTGGATAAAAACCAGATTCCAGAACTCTTCATACGTATTGCCGTCGTCGTTTAGGAAGCCCTCTCGGCTCTGTGCGGCTAAGTCGTCTCCATGATAAAAATGAACTTCGGAGCAGGGTCCGCAGGGTCCCGTTGCGCCCATTTCCCAAAAGTTTTCCTTAGCCGGCAGGCGCACAATGCGTTCGGCAGGCAAATAAGCAGCCCACATTTCTTCCGCTTCTTCGTCAGCTGGAACACCCTCGCCCCCTTCAAAAACCGTTGCCCATAGACGCTCCTTGGGCAATCCCCACTCTTCCGTTAGCAGTTCCCAAGCCCAATCTATCGACTCTTTTTTGAAATAGTCGCCAAATGACCAGTTCCCCAACATTTCAAACAGCGTCTGGTGGCGCGGACTGTAGCCCACTTCTTCGAGGTCGTTGTGCTTACCGGAAACGCGCATGCACTTCTGCGTATCCGCCGCGCGCACGTAGTCGCGCTTACCCAGCCCGAGAAACACGTCCTTGAACTGGTTCATACCGGCGTTCGTAAAATAGAGCGTTGGGTCATCCTGCGGCACAACGGGTGCACTGGGCACGCGCGTATGAGCCTTACCCTCAAAAAAGCGAAGAAAACCCTCCCGAATATCCTTAGACTTCATCCTCTTCTATTTCCTTCCAAACGTGTTCTATGGACTCCCATGCCGTCCTTCCATCATAGCCGCGACGCGCCAAAAAGCCCAACATCCTACGCTGCGCTTTGTCCCGCTCTAGCGAACGGTATCTCCACGCCTGTTTGCGCAAGAGATCAACTGCTCGTTCGGGATCTTCTAGCTGAGCCGAATACTCGGACAACAATTGGTCGATCACATCAGCTGCAATTCCTTTTCTACGTAGGTCTTGGGCGAGTTTGCGCGCACCCGCAGCCCTATCTATACGCGCCTCTATCCACCGACGCGCATAGGCTCGATCGTCGACAAAGCGAAGGCGCTCTAGTTCAGAGAGCACTTCGGAGATCACCTCTTCAGAAAACGCTTTCTCCCTTAACCTCTGCGCCACTTCGTGCACCGTTCTTGCACGCCTGCTCAGATAGGCTAAGCCAACTTCGCGCGCCTCCTGATACGGCGTCTGTGCTTTTTTATCACGCTTCGTCTTCTGTCTCTCCATCTTTGCCATCCGCTTCGACCAATCCCAATTCTACGCACAGCTTCTGCTCAATTTCGTCTGCAATAGCAGGATGTTCGAGCAGGAAATTCTTAGCGTTATCGCGCCCCTGTCCCAATCGCTCGCCGTTGTAGGAGAACCAGGCACCGCTCTTGTCGACAAGACCCTTATCAACACCGATATCAATGAGATCACCTTCCCAAGAAATGCCGATCTGTTCCCCGTGAAAAATCAGATCAAATTCTGCCTCTCGAAACGGCGGAGCTACCTTGTTCTTAATGATCTTAACGCGAGTGCGATTGCCAATGTCTATGTCTCCATCTTTGACGCGCGCAATCCGGCGAATGTCCAAACGCACAGATGAGTAGAAGGGCAGCGCACGTCCCCCCGTTGTAGTCTCCGGACTTCCGAACATCACGCCGATCTTCATGCGTAACTGGTTGATAAAGATCAAACACGTGTGAGAGCGATTGATCGAACCCGTCAACTTGCGCAACGCCTGCGACATCAGTCGCGCGTGCAACCCCATGTGGGAATCTCCCATGTCACCTTCGAGTTCAGCCTGCGGCACCAGCGCTGCCACTGAGTCCACAACGATAATATCAAAGGCACCGCTGCGCACGAGCGTATCGACAATCTCCAGCGCCTGCTCTCCACTGTCGGGCTGTGATATAATCAGGTTTTCTGTGTCCACTCCGATACGCTTAGCAAAACTGACATCTAGCGCATGCTCCGCATCTATGAAGGCTGCCGTTCCCCCTCTCTTCTGAGCTTCACGCACCGCGTGCAGCGTCAGCATCGTCTTACCCGCTCCTTCAGGTCCGGCAATCTCTATGATCCGCCCTTTGGGTAAACCACCAATACCCAGTGCAGCATTTAACGCTAGGGATCCGGTAGAAATTGACTCAATCTGCGCAACGCCTCCCTGATCCCCTAAGCGCATAATTGATCCCTTGCCATACTGCTTCTCAATCTGCGACATGGCCAGTTCAAGGGCTTTTCCCTTGTCGTTTCCGCTGTCGTTACTCCGTCCGTTCGTCTTAGCCATCGTTCTCCCCTTCGTATGGCGTGAACTGAGCGAGGCGCTTAATGCTAATCACCCAGTCCAATTGCGAAAAAAAGCAGCCTCAGTATTAAGTTGCCGTATATGCCCGCCATCACGTCATCCGCAACAATACCCCATCCTCCCGGCAACGCCTCCATCTGGCGCGCTGGCGGCGGCTTGACAATATCCAATGCGCGAAACACAAAAAAACCAGCGATGGCCGTCCACCAACCCGCCGGTAGGAACGCCACCGTAACAAAGAAACCAATACCTTCATCAACAACGACGCGGCCGGGATCCTTGCCCCATTCGCGCGATGCAACGTCCGCCGTATAGACGGCCACGAAAAAGCCAACGACCAGCAGCAAACACCATCCGACAGCGCTCAAAGGTGGAGCAAGAGAAAAGTGAACGCAGTACAGGAGCGCAACGACTGCCGTACCCGCCGTTCCGGGCGCAATAGGGGCGTAGCCTGCATAACATAGCGTTGCAATCAGTTTATACAGAGCGCAACCTCTCCCAATTAATTCTGCGAATCCGCACTATTTGTGAACGTGCTAGCGCGAAATACGTAGTGCAAACCCGATAAAACGGTTAGCACGAGGACCGCGCCCATCAACCCGTTGGCCAACATCTTTATGATCGCGCCTTCAACCACGACGCCCATGTCGAGAAAGTGCTCCGTTACCTGCTGAATACCGATTAGCAGAAGCAGGAAGATAACGGCAAAAAGCTGCACCGCAGTCTTCCACTTTGCAAAGCGCGACGTGATCATTTGTCGACCACGGTACAATCCGTATATGCGCATAATCGTTATGACTACATCACGCGTTACAATGGGCACGACCAACCAAAAACTGACCAGGCGATCAAACACAAAAGCTACGAGTGCAGAAGTAACCAAGAACTTATCCGCTAGCGGATCTAAGAACCGTCCAATCGCGGTCTCCTGATCTCCTTCACGAGCCAACTTCCCATCGTAAAAATCCGTTAACGAAGCGATGGAAAAGACGACAAATGCCATGCTTTTCCAATACCACACGTCGGCAAAGAGCAGTAGGAGGAAAACCGGCGTCAGAACAATCCGCGAGAATGTCAGACAGTTTGGAAGATTGAGTATTTCGTGCCGATTCATATGCTTGCCCGCTCCCAATTATAGCGAAGACCGGCCAGCAAACGCGTGCGTCAACGTCACGCGGTCGGCCAAATCGAGATCGGCTCCTACCGGCAGGCCGCGCGCGGGACGCGAAACCTGAGCATGCGGAGAGAGCAGTTGATGTAGGTAGCTAGCGGTAGCATCTCCCTCTGGACCTGCATTAAGCGCGATAATAACTTCGCTAGCCTGAACGCGCTGCGCGCGCGCTACGAGTTCCCCAATACGCAGATCCTCGGGCGCGATGCCCTCCAGCGGAGACAGCAAACCGCCCAGCACGTGAAAGACGCCGCGGTGAATTTGGTTAGCTTCCAACACCAAAACGTCGCTCGCTTCTTCGACTACGCATATACATCGCTCGTCGCGACGCTCATCTCGACAAATCGCACAACGGTCGCTCTCTCGCTCTGTGAAATTAAAGCATTCGCTGCAGTACTGGATACCATCTTTCGCGGCGACGAGTGCATTGGCCAATACCTCGGCCTCTTCGCGCGGCCGCTTCAGCACGTGAAGGGCTAGGCGCTGTGCAGTCACACGGCCAATGCCCGGCAGTTTAGCAAAAGCTGAAATGAGATCTTCTAGGGGTGCAGGACCCATGAGTTCACCTCTTGCAGACGCATCTCAAACGAGTTCCCCGTCAAATGTATCCAAGATAGACTGTACAGTTGAGTCATCCTCAGGCATCTCTACTTTTTTTTTTTCACCGGCGTCTTCTTCTGCTCCGCCTGCAACGACGCAGTTGAGACGCAGCACGTCGCCTAATCGCTCTGCACAGATCGCTTCTATGCTCTCTCTGTTCTTTACAACCTGAGCCATGGGAAACCGGTCGTCTGCAACAAAACCCAGCTTAATCGACTTCCCTTCAAGGGCTAACAAACGGGCTCCTTTCAAAAAGATTGCCAGCGCGGGCTGAACCCCGCGAACGGCGTCGATAAGCTCATCCCAACGCGCAGACAGTTGTTCAAAGCTGAGGCTACCCCGACTGGAATCATCGGCCGGCGGCTGTAGGGTCTCTTCTGCCGTTGGTGTCGACACGACCGGAGGACGCGAGGGAGACGATTCCGAGGCAGGCAACACAGCCTTCTCCGTTGGCTTTGGCGCGTCAACTTCTCTATCGGGTGCGGGTGGCTCAGGGCGAACACTTGGGCGAGATTCCCGAGCGGTCGTAGGCGCTGAACGCGAGAGATTCGAAGCGGTCGGCTTTGCACCTACAGAAGCGGTCGGCTTTGCACCTACAGAAGGACGCGTTACAGCCCCCTCTTCCAGTGCTTTAATTCGCGTCAAGAGCTCACCAACGTCAACGGCCCGCCCCATGAGAGCAAAACGAACAAGGGCGAGTTCCAAGCGAAAACGCGGAGATACAGAGCGCTTTAGCTCGCCCTCTAAGTCCATGAGCACCTGCAACATGCGCATGACATCTTCGGTCGCAAATGCGGCGCCAAGCGTCTCGTAGTTTACTTTATCTTCCTCGGCTACGTCTAACGTAGCCGCCGATTCCTGCACCTTTGCCAATAAAACGTGGCGCAGCAGTTCGACGAGACCGTGGGTAAATTCCTCAACCTCTGCACCGGCCTCCACGGCGCGATCTAATGCATCTATCACCCGCGCGGGGTTCGCCTCGACAACCGCTTCCATTATTTCGAAATAAATGGATCGATCAACGAGGCCCAACACCTGTTCGACTACGTCCGCAGAAATGCCTTCTGCGTTCAGAGACACAACTTGGTCAAATAGGCTCTCCGCATCGCGCAGCGCCCCATCGGCGCGATTGGCCAAGAGAAAGAGAGCGCGTTCGTCCGCTACAATACCCTCTCCATCGGCTATAACGCGCAGGTGAGCCGCAATCTGCCCCGCTGCAACGCGGCGAAAGTTAAATCGCTGACAGCGAGAGAGAATAGTATCGGGTACGGCTTGGACTTCGGTCGTAGCAAAGATAAAAACGACGTGGGCAGGAGGCTCTTCTAAGGTCTTCAGCAGTGCGTTAAAAGCCGCCGTCGAGAGCATGTGAACTTCGTCTATGATGTAGATCTTATAGGTGCCTTCAGTCGCTGCGTAACGCACGACTTCACGCAGTTCGCGGATGTCCTCAACGCTGTTGTTGGACGCACCATCGACCTCCAACACGTTCATGCTTGTGCCTGCTACGATACTCTGACAGGATTCACACGTATCACACGGATCGGCGCCCTGTCGATCAGAACAGTTGAGCGCTTTAGCCAGAATGCGCGCAGTCGTAGTCTTACCGACTCCACGCGGTCCGCACAGCAAATAACACTGGGCAATGCGCTCAGACAGAATGGCATTCTTCAGCGTGGTAGTGATATGGTCCTGTGCCACCACCTCGTCGAATTTACGTGGGCGCCACTTGCGCGCTGTTACTTGATAGGCCATGAATGTCGTCAGAAGTCAACGTGAGGGGGAGGGCCTTAGACCCACAATGATTCGTGCCGAATCCCTATCCGCAAGCCCCTCTCGGGGACGCGGAATAGAGACTCTGCAATAAAAAGGCCGTGCACCCATCTTCGACCTCAACCTCCTATTTTCCCTGCGTCAGTTAGCTCCAATCGGACCACTCTGCGGCACACACCGAGAAATTCCTACCGCTGCTACCTTCCGGTCCTGACGGGGTTCAGAAACTCCGCGTTGCGCAGAATCCGATCATCAACGCTACTTATCGCTGGTCGAATGGGAGCGTTAAGCCCTCTGGATGGGAATTCAATCCCGCTATAGCGGATTGCGGGTACAGGGCACCGCTATCTCCCCATCTAGCACGACCTACAGAAAATGGTGGAGCAGATGGGGATCGAACCCACGACCTCCAGATTGCGAACCTGGCGCTCTCCCAATTGAGCTACTGCCCCACGCATCATTCATGGCGGAGAGAGAGGGATTCGAACCCTCGGTGACGCTATAAACGCCACACACGATTTCCAGTCGTGCACCTTCGACCACTCGGTCATCTCTCCGCAATACGGAAATGTGACATGGCGGAGAGGGAGGGATTCGAACCCTCGGTGACCTTACAGCCACAACGGTTTTCGAGACCGCCCCGTTCGACCACTCCGGCACCTCTCCACTATTTCTTTTTCTGACGAAGACGAGCAAAAAAGGCCTTTAAAAGCTCGGCACTTTCGCTTTCCAACAAGCCACCTTGCACCGCACAGCGATGGTTGAGTCGCTCGTCTTGAACGACGTTGCGCAACGTGCCACACGCTCCACCTTTAGGATCAAAGGCCGCAAATACAATTCGCGGAATACGAGCGAGGACAATAGCTCCTGCACACATGGCACAGGGCTCTAATGTCACGTACATCGTCGTTTGTAGAAGTCTCTTGTCACCCGCCGTTTCCACGGCCTGACGCACCGCCAGCATTTCGGCATGCGCCGTTGGATCACCAGATCTTTCAATCTCGTTTGCCGCCTGTCCCAGTACTCCTGCAGGACCGACAACAACCGCTCCGACGGGCACTTCTTCGTTTTGGCCCGCCTCTTCGGCCAGTGCCAGCGCACGCCGCATCCAGTGTCGGTCTGCGCAGTCGGAAGGCACGAAGAGTGCACTTTCGCCTGTGGGCGAAAAAGCCATCAGCACGAGCTCAGAAGGTTAGAAATATAAAGGCTGTACAGCACAAGATCAAGGCTCTATCAGAACTGCCGCTCATAGTGCTTGCGGTTGAGTAGAGGGGTCTCTCGGCGATGCCAGTACGTCGCTTGACCAGAAGATCGCTTACGGTCAAGTGGATCGTATCGCACTATGCGCATGACGCCGCCGATCAGCGTAAATAGCGTGTAAAATATAAGCGCTAGGAGGAGATGCGTGTTGACGATTGACAGTAAACGCGCGAGGGCCATCCAGACGAAGAACAGCGGTTTGAGCAAGGTGGGTAACACCAATCCCACCCCGACAAACCCACCGGCAACCATCCAGGCAATCTGCATGCCTTCAGTGCGATAAGTATACCAGAGCACACCGCTTAAGAGCAGCGCAGCAACGGCCATGATGAAGGCGAAG
>JACLAC010005891.1_pt1 | contig 17388 bp, 13 predicted proteins | sample 8027881 | NCBI WGS metagenome assembly JACLAC01 (sample SAMN15725517, study PRJNA655200) | protist metagenome | isolation source: fluorescence activated cell sorting (FACS) single amplified genomes of... | place: Spain: Blaines Bay Microbial Observatory, Mediterranean Sea | collected 2016-01-19
TGGTCGGTATAGAATCATTGATTTTGTTTTGTCTAATTTTATCAATTCTGGATATCGAAATATTTATGTGTTGACGCAATACATGTCCAGTAGTTTAATTTCACACCTCAGTCGAAATTGGCATCTACTTGGCATTGGAGAAAATATAGAGGTTGTTCCTGCACAAATGCGAATGGGTGAACACTGGTATCAAGGAACAGCAGACAGTATCTACCAAAACTTAAATCTAATCAGAGATCTAAAAGCCGAGCATGTCGCAATCTTTGGCGGCGACCATATTTATAAATTTGCAATAAATCAAATGGAAGACTTCCATATTGAAAATAACTCCGATCTTACTGTAGCTGCATTTCCAGTTCCCTTAGAGGAAGCTCACCAATTCGGCGTTATTCAGGTCGATGAAAACAACAGAATTATTGGATTTCAAGAGAAGCCCTCTAATCCTGCTCCTATGCCCTCTAATCCTGAGAAGGCTCTGGTTAGTATGGGGAATTATTTCTTTAAAGCACCTGTACTTGAGGCGGCTCTGATTGCAGATGCTTTTAACGAAGACTCTGCTCACGACTTTGGCCACAATATTATCCCTTCTCTGGTTGCAAGTGGGGCAATTGTAAAAGTATATGATTTTGCACAAAACAAGATTCCTGGAGACCCTGATCATACAGCACCCTATTGGAGAGATGTGGGTACCGTTGAGAGCTATTTTCAAGCAAATATGGAGCTTAGAAGCCCCCTACCTTCTCTAAATATGTACAACCGTCAGTGGAGAGTTCGAACATCACAAAGAGACTATCCTCCTGCTCGATTTGTAAAACACGGCTCTTTCCCAAGCGTTGATGTGGTTGATTCTTTGGTATGTGAAGGCTCCATTATCTCCTCGGATAGGCTACAAGAAAGCCTCATTGGCTATGACTGTTTTCTACATGCAGGATCTGAGATGTTTAAGAGCATACTCTTTTCAGGATGCGACATCGGTGCCAAAGCCAGAATTCATCGTACCATTATGGATAAAAACTGTACTGTTGCTCCTGGAGCCATCATGGGAGAAGACCTAGAGCAAGATAGAGAACGCTTCCCTTTTATGACCCCTTCTGGCATTATCGTTTTACCCAAAGGAACACATGTACCAGCAAGTGGACCAATTGAATTTACGCACGATATGGCTTTCTTACTTCAAAAAGACCCCTCAACCAAGGATGTCTTAAAGGCATTTGAAGGTCGATATAAGGTTAGCGATCGCTCACGACATTCTCATGACTCCTCTGGACCAAGATATCATAAATTTGGTCCAGGAGCCCTCTTACATGGTGCAGAGCCGAATGAAGACTAGCTCTATGCTTCAGCCCAAATAACCAAGCTACCGATCGATCTATAAGAAAGATACGCTTCATAGCTTGGCCAATATATACTTGTTTTAAAATCTTCAGCTGCAGCAATTTCGTACTTATTTTTTAGCTGAACGAGCTCTACATTTAAAAATCCAGCCCGAATAAAAAGATCTTTGTACTCCTGCATGGAAAACAAGTGTACTGGTACAGATAAGGCATCTACCCAAGTATGTGTAGCTCTATTCTCTCGATAGAGATCAACCATCACAGCAACCTTACCTCCACTTTTCATCACTCTTTTCCACTCAATAAGAGTAGAAAAAGGATCTGGATGATAATAAAGACTTTCTATGCTTAATAGAAAATCTATCTCTTCTGCATTTAGCGGCAGCTCAGAAGCCGATGACACTGCGTAATACGCCCCTAGGCCATCTATCTCTTGAGCTAATTCGATCATCTTTGGAGAGATATCAGCTCCAAAACCTTTTCCTGCTCCTCTCTTCAGCATTTCGCGAACAGCCCAACCATTACCACAGCCTATATCAGCAACAACCATATTCTGATGAAAGGTCATTTGCTCTAACATCTGAAAAGTGACACTTTCATGACCAGAGGCCATCTGATCTGCTCTTCCAGCTTCCGCCCACCTATCAAACTCATTGGCAAGTTCTTGATGCATTTATGACTCCAGAAAGATCTTTTAAGAGGGGTTCTAGAATGGAATATCTTCTTCTGGGCCTGAGAATCCGGATCCACCAAAACTTTCTTCCTTGGGCTTCTGAGAAGCCTGACGTGCACCATAATCATCACGATCATTTCGGCGTCCACCATCTCTTCCACCTAGAAATTGAACATTGTCGACCAAGACCTCAGTTTTTCGACGTTCTACACCATTTTTATCAGTATACTTTCGCGTTTGTAGTCGTCCTTCAACATAAACCTGTCGACCTTTATCCAAAAACTTACAGCAGTTTTCAGCCAACCGATCAAATACGATAGCATCGTGAAATTCTGGAACATCTTGCCAAACACCTTCTACTTTTCGTCTGTCATTTGTGGCAATACTTAGGGTTGTTACCCCTGTTCCACTTCTGGTGTGACGAAGCTCTGGTTTTCTCGTTAAATTTCCAATAAGTATGACTTTATTAACTGAAGACATCTCTTTCCCGTGCTGATTTTTTTATATGCTAAGTCATCTGGATATATGACTACTCCAAATTAAACGCTTATTAGAAAATATCAAGATAAATTCAGCCAAATTATGTCCCCTACAAATATAAAAAAAGCATGCTCATTGTTGAACGAAGGAAAGCTCGTTGCCTTTCCGACTGAGACCGTTTACGGACTTGGGGCTGATGCCTCTAATTCTTCTGCAGTTCAAAAAATATTTGAGCTTAAAAGAAGACCCACAGACCATCCTCTTATTCTTCATGTCTCATCTCTAGAAGATGCGATGAGGCATGCTTATTTTTCTGAAAAAGCCATTATTCTTGCTGAGCAGTTCTGGCCAGGACCACTAACGCTCATCTTAGAAAAAACAAATCTCGTTTCCTATGACGTAACGGGAGGAAAAGAAAGTGTTGGAATAAGGGTACCCTCTCATCCTGTAGCTCAGGAGCTACTTTCTATATTTGGGAAAAGTATAGCGGCACCTTCTGCAAATAGATTTGGAAGAATTAGCCCAACTGAAGCTAAACATGTTCAGCAAGAATTCGGTAGCTCTCTCTTTATATTAGATGGTGGTGCTTGTAATATTGGTCTCGAATCAACAATAGTAGATCTATTCAATGGGCCTTCTATTCTTCGTCCAGGGGCCATCACAGAGGAACAAGTGTCAAGCCTTCTAGGGCCACTTGTATCCTCTACAACACCTGCTCCAGGTACATTAGAATCTCATTATGCTCCAGAAACAAAAATTGTTTTATCCAGAGAGCCTCTGCTTCTCGCCTCTACACTTAAACAAAAAGGCCTCTCAGTTGCAATCATTCCTGCACTCGAGCCCAATACCCATGCACAGAAGCTCTATCACATATTAAGAGAGCTCGATTCTCAAGAGCATGATTTAATTATAGCTGAGCCTGCGCAAGCAATTGGTTTGGGAATTGCTATTAATGATCGGCTGACAAAAGCTGCTGCCCCCAAAGATTAGTTGGTCTCTCTCTTTCATAAAACAAACATCACAGTTGAGGCTAAAAATCAACCTTCTTTTGCCTTTACAAGTAAAGATCTCTTTGAATGTTCCATCATTAGAAATTACAAATATTGAGTCTACTACTTTCTCTCGCCATACACAGGAAAAAATATGTTGTTGTTTACACTTATTCTAGGATGTCCAGAACCCCCAGCGCCTCAAACAGCGAGCACTACCGTCTCTTCTACTCAAGTTCCTGGAGAAAAGAGCCCTGCTACTCCTCAGGATAATTCTGTTCGAGAAGCCGAAGGCTTTGAAGCTCCGCTCGGAAATCAAGCAGAGGGTACAGGCCCTGGAGCTCCTGATGGAGGGTTTAGTGCGCCTCCTCCAGGAGGATACCACCCAGAAATGAAAGGAGGGTATCCTACAGAGAATAAGATGATCGATCAATCCATCATCATTAGAATTAATGAAAGTGGCAACGGAGATCCTCCTCCTAAGGCCACGCAAATTCAGATAAAAGAACAAGAACATGTAACATTATCTGGATCTATAAAATGCAAAGGAGATGACTGCAGTAGCCCGATGGTTTTAAGAGTGGTTCCCTTTTTAGAGCTCAAACCAGGAGATCCACCTCCTTCTGGAGATATGGGCGGCATAATTACAACTAAAAACCTCTCAGGTCTTGGGAAGTATTCAATCATAGTCCCCAAATCAAAATCAGCTGTCGTTTTAGAGCTTCTCGTCGACAACAATCAAGATGGCATGCCAAGTAACGGAGAGCGACTCGCTGTTTTGGAACAAGGAGGAAAGATCGTTCCTAGTAAATCTGTTTCAGATCTTAATTTAGACTGCTCAAATAGAACGATAGAAGGTCCAATGGGAGGTCCTCTTTCTCCTGATGAGCCTCCTCCTCCAGAACAAGAGTAGTAATTCTCAAGCTCGCCTTCTCCAGCTTAAGAGCAGAAGACTCACCAAGAAAATAAAGCCTTCTTTAGAGCTTGCTGATGAACATTTTGATGTTGGATCTGTAGATTCCGGAGCATCAGACTGACCACATCCTTTTCCTGGAGGCTCGATTCCAAGTTCACCAGTGTCTTCAATTAAGCTTACTCCTTCTGAGTTACTCCTTCCTGGTGATGGCTCCATGTCGGTCTGAAAATCTGAGGCAATGTTGTCACTATCAACACCGTCTGGATATCGACCGATTGACTTTCCAGAATCGGGAAAACGAATAAAGCTGCTGCCACCTAGCTGATCCTCTAAAAAGTCTTCGTCTTCAGAAGGGACTGCTCCCTCTTTTCCATAAAAGAGAACATCCTGAATCTCACCAGGACAATCAAGTAAACGAATACCATCAAACCCAGTAGAGGCATTTCCTAAGGATAATGTTGTATAGTCATCAGCGACCTCAGAAGGAACATCTTCTTCTGCAAGAAGAAAAAACTCACCCGGCTCAAGTATTGTTCCCGTTGGAAATGCATACTTTTCGCTCCAAGAGCTTCCAAAAGTTTCGACTCTCCAACCATCGAGCTCTATCGCTGTTTCTCCGGCATTAAAAAACTCGACCCACTCCTGTCCGCCATCTGAACCGTCTGGGTTTGGAAGTGCTTCATTAATCTTTATGGCACCAGCTCCTTCAGCACAAATGACAACAGGGTTGGAAGAGCCAGGAGAAATAAAGGCGCTTAAATAGAAATCGATTCCACTATTATCGGAATCAACACCATCCATTCGTCTCGAAAGAGAAGCTCCCTCACTTGGTTTCGGAGCTAAAGAGGTCACAACAAGCCCATCATCTCCAACCCATCCATCTTCATTATCAGCAGAACCATCTTCTAATGTGGGACCATAAACAACTGTATCAGCCACTCCTGGTCCACAATGTAGTAGCCGTATCGCGTCAGCATTACTGCTTCCTGATCCAAATGAAAATCCTTCGCCTGAAACAACAGCATCTGGATAGGGATTGTCTACACCCTCTCCACCAACAAGAAAATAAGAGTTTGGCCAAATAGAACTACCTACCGGTAAGGTATAGCTATTCGCATACGAGCTCGTTCCCCATTGAATGCTCCATCCTGAAAGATCTATCGACTGATCAGAATTGTTAAAAAGCTCAACCCACTCAAAAGTCTCATCTGCTGAAGACTCCTCAGAATCTGGGTTGGGAATAAATTCATTGATCTTAATATAGGCAGATCCATCACAAGTTGGAACAAGATCGTTAGCTTCCCATGGTGAGGAAAAATTAAGTAGCTGAAAATCCGTTCCAGAATTATCAGAATCAAAACCATCAGGAACACGACCTGTTGACTGACCAGAACGAGGCTTTGGAGCAAAACTTGAAGGCTGTTGGCCAAGATCATCAATCCAACCATCGCCTTCATTTAAGGTTTCACCATAAACAACGGTGTCGACCACAGCTCCTGAACAGTCTTCAAGTCGAACAGCATCTGCATTTGAGCCTGCATTTCCAAGAGACAGTGAATCAATTACATCTGGAGCCCGATTGAGATCATCAATCACATCTTCTCCACCAATAACCAGATAGCCATATGCTGAAATGGTCGTTCCAGAAGGAAACTCCGCTTGAGTAGAAAAGGAAGAAGCTCCTCCAGCTAAAACCCATCCACTTACATCTATTGAGGCTCCTGTTGTATTCAGCAGCTCTACCCATTCATGGCCAGAATCAGAGCCACTTGGATCTGCTAAAAACTCATTGATAACCACACTTCCTGCTGCTCCAGACTGCTCGCAACCTCCTACTGTTCCCCCAGACCCACCAGTGGTATTTTCAGCTCCTGGAGTTGGTGCTGGAGCATCTACCCAGTCAGAACCATCATTATTTATCTCAGCACAGTCAGGAAAACGAGCCAAAGAGTGTCCTGCAGATACATCAGGAGCGAAAGGACCATTTACTGAACCCCAATCATCGGTAAGATTATTGTTGTTCGGTGAATCATACAGAACAGTATCCACAACTGCAGAAGCTTGATTGACCAGACGAACACCATCTGTATCAGAACCTCCATTTTGAAGATCACTAGAAAAGGGTCCCCAAATAACCAAATAGCCTTCTGAAGGGACAATCGTACCGGGATCAAAAGTAGAGATCGATATAAACTCACTACCTGCTCGCTCTAATCCCCATCCAGAAATATCAATATCTTCTTCTGTTGAATTACAAATCTCAACCCATTCATTTTCAGATTCATCTTGTCCAGAAGGAGCATCATAATGAACCTCGTTGATAAGAGGAATCGCTAATGCTGGCATCAAAAACAATATCATCTAATTCTCCTCAATAATCTTAATCTTTTTATCACTGAATTGAGTCTACTGCTTAAACCAATTGCTGTTGATGTACTAATTTTAGGTATTTCTCCCCCTAATGAAGAAGAGAACCATTCTAAAAAATAGGTTCTCCAGCCCGCTCCGAGAAGAAATGGAATACTTTCATCGCTTATATTTATATGTGCTGAAGACAAAACCAGTATTTTAGGCTCAATTGTCGTCTCTGTTTTTATTTTGGCTATCACTCTATTAAGCTCAAGCTCCAGCGGAGGGATAAGTAGAATCCAGTCGATTGGATTCTTTCTTATCGCACGGAATAATGCAAGGTCACTCTCAACCATCAAGGGTTGTTGTGGTGAAATAAAGGACAATACCTCTAGCCTTAGACCAAGTTTTTTACAATAAACAATATTTTGTTTCGTCATGTTACTGTTCACAGAAAAAAGTTTAGAAACCCTATGACTCAGTATTTTCACTCTTGAGCAAAGCTCTTGCTTTTTGCTCGTCGGTAATAAGCTGTTGTCGCAAGTCATCTGCTGAGGCAAAATATCTTTCTGAACGAAGATGCTCTAAAAACGAAACTTCTATGTCCGCACCATAAATATTATCTTCAAAATCAAAGATGTGTACCTCAACCTGAAACTTTGTTCCTTCGAAGGTAGGCTGAACACCTAGATTTGCCATACCATATCTTCTTTCTTCATAATTTATTAAAACCGAAACAACATAAACACCTGCCGCAGGAAGTAACTCGGTATCAGTGTGTACATTTGCAGTCGGAAAACCTATCTTTCGACCTCTCTGCTCACCACCAACAACAACACCATGAAGCATATGAGGTCGACCTAAAAAGACCCTTGCTTTTAAGACCTCTCCTTTTTGTACTAATGCTCTAATTACCGAAGAGCTTACGACCTCTTTATTGATCTTTAGCGCCTCAACTTGATGCAGCTCTATATTGGGAACAAGACGTTTTATAAGGTCTATATCTCCTGAACGAGCCCGACCAAATCGAAAGTCATGACCAACAACTAACACCTTCGTCTTGAGACGATTCACCAGAATCTCTCGAATAAACCATTCAGCGGAATGCTGAGCAAACGCCATTGAAAATGGTTCTAAAATAATTTGATCAACACCTATCTGCTCTAACCATCGTACTTTATCAGACCAGCGCCCAATTCTAGGGACGAGGTTTTTTTGAGACAAAAGAGTTCTCGGTGACGGCTCAAAGGTAAATACACAGGACTTAAGGCCTCTCTCATGGGCCGCTTTAATAATTTGCCCTAGAAGCTCTTGGTGACCCAAATGGACACCATCAAAATTACCAATGGTAACTGCAGCGCCAGAGCCTTTTCCTTTATAGTGAGCACTCCCAGCAAAAATTTCAACTTGATTCATTTTTTGCTCCTCTGCTCATACTATATGTCTGTATCGAGAAGAGTCCAGTCCTTCTTGAGAACCTCTAAGAAAGAATCAGCATCTCTTGACGGGTGGGCAAAAAGGTAGCCTTGTACAATAATATCACCACACTCTTTAAGACGCTCAAAATCCTCAAATCGCTCAACTCCTTCTGCAACCACATGAGCACCAATAGCAGAAGCTAAGCGACATAAAAGCTGAACGAAACGTTGTTTCTGAGGATCATTATAAATCCCTCGCACAGTTGTAATGTCTACTTTTATAAAATTAGGATTTAGATCCGCCAAAACACTTAAAGAGTCATAACCAGCACCAATATCATCTACAGCTAAACCAAAACCTAAATTATGAATAATTTGTACACGCTCCTCTAGCTGTAAAATAGACTGAAGCCGTCTTCGTCCTGAGATTTCAAGCACCACACGATTAGCCCAAGGCTTAATTTGTTCTAGTATCGATAAAAACAAATCCATATCCTCAAGCTCATCTGGATGAATATTCAGAAAAAGCTTGAACTCCCCCGGAACACTCTCTAAGATCTCTTTCGCTTTTCCAAATGCAATAGATGTAATCTCTGAGAAACGTTTGTACTTTTCGACTGTTGAGAGCAGTGAGTGCGTTGTATTTAGAATAGAGTGCTCGCTGTATAACAAGGCCTCAAAACCCAAGGTTGTGTTGTTCGTTACTTCGATCATCGGCTGAAGAGAAAGATGAAGAAGATCTTTGTTCAAACACTCATCTAAAAACTTTAGCTCTTCGTTCTTTGAAGCCTCATGTTGAATAATCGCTACTTCTTGCATTCTTTGTCGAAGCTCTATTGCCATATTAATTACAGAGATAAGCCGCTCTTTTTGAAATGGCTTTTCAATAATTCGAGTAATCTCTCCTTTCTTTACCGCTTGGATAGCTTCTGGTAAGTTAAGCATTCCTGTTATTAAAATTCGAAGACAGCTCGGTAGAATGGTTCTCAGCTCTTGAAAAACTTGAAGTCCATTTTGCTCTGATAAATTATAATCGATCAAAGCCAAATCAAACTGTATGCTTTTACATACCTCTAATGTTTCGTATCCAGAAGAAAGCTGATAAATTTCATGACCATATTCTTCTAGGTAACGAGCGATTTCTCTGCGAACAAACTGCTCTTCATCAACGACCAATATACGTGCCATGTTTACAATCCTCGAAAGAATGAAATCATACTAATTTCAGCGAGCTTTATTTTTCTAAAAAAAATACGGAAAAAAAAGAGCGAAGAAATTACTCAAAGAGAAACCATATCCTCTATATCGTAAAAATGAAAGGACAATTATGAAAGTTCTCATCGCAGATTCTTTAGCATCAACGCTCCAACAGTCATTACATTCTCTGGGGTGTACACTGCAAATCGATCCTTCTTTAAAAGAAGATTCATTAACAGAGCAGATAGAAGCTTTTCAGCCTAATATTTTAGTGGTTCGATCCACTAAGGTTCAAAAAAATCAACTTTTAAACGCCAATAGCCTTAGCCTTATCATACGAGCAGGAGCTGGAACCAACACAATTGATGTTGATACCGCCTCAGAAAAAGGAATTTTTGTGGCAAACTGTCCAGGAAAAAATGCCATTGCAGTTGCAGAGCTCGCTATGGGACATTTAATCAATATGGATCGTCGAATTTCTGATAATGTACAAGACCTAAGAGAAGGCTCATGGAATAAAAAACTCTATTCGAAATCCAAAGGATTATACGGAAAAGAGCTCGCCATTGTTGGTATTGGCTCTTGTGGAACAGAGCTCATACATAGAGCGAAAGCATTCGGTATGAATATTAGAGCCTATAGTCGCTCTTTTACTCCAGAAAAAGCTGCTCTCTTGGGTGTGCAGTACTCCTCAAGCCCTCTTGAGGCGTGTCAAGGTGCAGATGCTTTGAGTGTTCACCTTGCCTATACACCAGAAACGAGAGGGATCATTGGAGAGCTAGAGCTCAACAGCTTAAAAAGTGGAGGCTATGTCATTAATACATCTCGAGGAGGAATTATTGACGAAGCTGCTCTTCTTGAAGCCATTGAAAACAAAGGATTAAGAGCTGGATTTGATGTATTTGAAAATGAGCCTTCTGCTAAGGCCTGCTCTTTTAGCTCACCACTAATCGAATCTCCTTCTGTTTATGGAACACATCACATCGGAGCAAGCACAGAACAAGCATCAGAGATGATCTGCTCAGCAGTTGTTGAAATTATTGAAACACTCGTAACAAGTGGTACGGTTATCAATTGTGTTAATGTCGCTAAAACATCTACTGCAGACCACACCCTATCGATTAGACATGCGGATAAAGTTGGTGTCTTAGCTTCTATACTCGATACCTTAAAAAAGGGAGGACACAACATTCAAGAGATGGAAAATATTATATTTAAAGGTGGTAAAGCAGCATGTGCACAGATACAAATTATAGGTAAGCCCAACCACCAAGTCTTGTCTCAGATTAGAGACGCTCATGATATATTTTCTATCTCCATCAAAGAGCTTTCAAATAAATAAGGATTAAACGATGTCAAGAGTGCATAATTTTACAGCAGGACCTGCTGTTCTTCCCCTATCCGTTGTAAAAGAGCTACAAGAAACACTTCCGGAATATGGAAATACCGGACTGGGTTTAATGGAAATGTCTCACCGAAGCTCTCCTTTTCAGGAGCTTCATGACAGAGCGAAATCTTTGCTTCGTAACCTTTTAAATATTCCTGAAGAGTACACTGTACTTTTTTTACAGGGAGGAGCAAGTCTACAGTTTTATATGGCTCCTATCAACCTTCTTTCTCCTGAAGATACAGCCGCATACATACTTACAGGTACTTGGTCTGAAAAAGCTTTAAAAGAGGCTAAGCGGTGTAGTTTATCTAGAGAGTGTTGGAAGCCAGAAGGCACTCATACACGAGTTCCAAGACAAAATGAATACCATGTCTCAGATGACGCAGTCTATCTTCACTACACATCAAATAATACTATTTATGGAACCCAGTTTCATGAAATCCCAAACGTAGAAAATGGGCACCTTGTTGCAGACATGTCATCTGACATCTGCTCTCGAAACATCGATGTTTCAAAACATGACCTCATTTATGCAGGTGCTCAAAAGAACCTCGGTCCAAGTGGTATTACAATTATCATCCTCTCTCCTTGGGCAGTTGAGCAAAGTAGACGAAACAACAGAAAAGGAGGTATACCTTCGATGTTGAACTATGCTTTGATGAAAGACAAAGATTCACTTTTTAATACACCCAACACATTTGGAATATTTGCTCTAGAAAGAATGCTCTCATGGCTTACCGATCTTGGTGGCGTTGCTGCAATTGAAAAACAAAATCAAATAAAAGCTCAAAAAATATATGATGCTTTGGCACATCCCATGTGGAGTCTTCATGCTGAAAAAGAGAGCCGATCATTAATGAATATTACCTGGAGAGGTCCAACTGAAGAGCTAGAAAGTCTCTTTATAAAGGAGGCTGAAAAAGAAGGTCTCAAAGGACTGAAAGGACACCGTTCTGTTGGCGGCATCAGAGCAAGTATTTATAATGCTTGTCCAACAAGTAGTGTTGAAGCTCTGGTATCCTTTATCGAATCTTTTTCCAGAGCCCATGAATAACAAATCTCGTTGAGGCTGCGGGAGCACAACCCGCTAACCAGGCCTGTTCCAAGAGAGCTCTACTGTCTTTCTTTTGGATAGCCACACTCATTAAACAAAAATGACTTAGCATATGAAAAAAAGGATTCGCTCGGCTGTAATTATGCACGGCAGAAAAGAGATCTTCAGCCTCATATAGCTCACTCCGTAGCTGATGCTTTAAGCCTTTTTTGATAAGGCGAGCTCTACATTCCATTCCAACTCCCCAGTTGTTTTTATTGAGTGGGCTCGAAAGCTATGCTTAACCATTCGATGAACATCAGAGGAGTAAGCAGATTCATATCTCCCATCAATGACATATGACTTGGCCGTTATCTCTATGGAAAATCCAACCGCTCCTCCTACAACAGGCTTTTCTTTCATGAAAACAACAATTGGCTTTTGCCAATAGGTGTACTGACTCGAAACAACAGCCTCTCGAACAAGGCTCATTGCATGTTCAAAATTCTCTCCAGGGCCAATATAAAATTTAAAAACTGACATTTGATTAAGCTCCCCAGCATTGGAGCTAGCAACAACATCACTTAAAAACTTATTATTTGGAATTGAGATTAAATTGTCATCCAAATCGACAATTCGAACACTTCGTAAACCAATCTCAACAACCTCTCCATAATGCCCCTCAAAAGCAATCCTATCTCCAACCTGAAATGGTCGATCAAAAAGTAAGATAAGACCAGCCATTAGTGACGCAATAAGATCTCTAGAAGCAAAGGAGAATCCAAAAATGACCAGACCACCAAAAAAGGAAAAGCCTTCTCCTGAGAGATCTAAGATAGAGGTCACAACCAGAACAAATCCGATAGCAAAAAGAACAAACCGATTAACAACTGAAACCTGTTTTAGTGCTAGTCTTCGTGTAGGAAAACGTTCACCAAGAGCATTAAGAAAATCTGTGTTGAATCGAACAAGTAGAAGAATGCATATTAAATATAGTAGTGCAGGCAAAATGCCTTGAAGATTCACTAATTTTAAAATATCAGGCATTCCTCCTGATAAGAAAGCCATTTCCATACTTACTCCATTAAAACAATAATCTCTGCTCTTTGAGATGAGCGGCTATTGATCGCCTATAGCTTTGAGGAATAAAAAACTCATTGCCATCATTTCTTAAAAGATGCTTGTGCTGCAGAGCTGAGCAGACTTTTAAAACATCTTGTTTCGATATAGAAAGAAGATCTGAGATTTGCTCATGAGCAAGAACTGAATGAATCAATAGGGCCATCAGTAAAAATTTATCTTGATCTGAAAGCAGAGAAAGTGTCTCTGACTTTGGCTTGTTAAAAAGCAAGATTTCAATAGTACCTTGCTCCTCTGAGTAAAACAAAGAGCTTAAATAAAGCTGCTTTGCAACCTCTAAGTCTCCTCCACTACTTTCCCATAAAAGACGCCAGTAAGCTTCTTCAACCCTTCTTAAGGTCTCCTTATTTTTATTCTTCTGAGACAATTGAAAAAATGAATATTTCCAACCAATTCGTTGACATTCTTCTTTTATTGCATTTACCAGCTTAGAAGCAGGTAGACCTTTATCAACAAGAATACAGGAAAGACGACCCAAAGATATTGGTTTTATTTCACTCTGTAAAAACCCCCAACAATAAGGTCCTATTGAAAATATAAACTGATGCCTCTCAATAAGATCTGGGAGCTGAAACAATCGTTCAATTGCAGAGTAACCCCCAACCTTCCTTAGAATGGTTCGCTCTATCTGTGCAATATGAAAAGATGTAGGCGGTAGTTTTGATAGCTCTTCTATCCACTCCCCAACAGTAAAAACACCAAAACAACGAAACAGCCACTCTTCTAAAGCTTCTCTTTCATGTAAGTAAGGGGCTGGTATGTATCTTTTTTCTAAATTGCTATACTCAATACTATCCCACTTACTGCGATCTAATTCTCCAACAAAAACAATCAATTTCTCATGTTCAAGATCTTGAAATAAATGCTGCCAATGCTCTGGAGAATTCAAAGAAAACTTTAATTTTTCCTCTTCAGAAAGGGGTTTTAAATTGAGCTCAAGATCTTGAACTGTTCGCTCTGCTAAAAGAGATCCTACCCAGCCATCTCCTTTTACAAGCATGAAAAAGAAGTAGCTCAAAAGACGAATAAAAAGAACAACTAAGCCTGTTATCGATATTAATATCTTTCCAATAAAGCCTGTTCCCACATAATTTAAAGCTCGTTGAAGTAAGTCATGCTCATCGTTGTTTCGGGCAGAGAAAGCTATGACCTCTTCCCAATGATGTAAAACGATAACAACCACTCCCCAGAAGAACAAAGACCGAAAGAACAAAAGAAGATCATTCAGACGATCTGAATGAAGAATATCAATAAATAGATGATTGCAGATAGAAAAACTACTCCACCAAATGAGTAAAATCTGCAAAGAGAAAATTAGTTTCCTTTGCTGCTTCTCAGAAATAGCAACAAAAGAAGCGCTTATAATTGGTTGTATACAACGAAATAAGAAAAGAAACGCATAAACCCTTAGACCCCACGAAACAACAGGAAATTCATTAAGCATCATCATCATTAAGAAGAAAGGAAGTGCTGCATAGAGTAAGTTTCTCAGTACCAGATCGACGGAGGAAAATGGCCAAGAAACTCTTTGGGAAATTACGCTAGCACCTTCCCTTACTTTACGAAGTAAAAACCACCAAACCATTAATAGCACGACAACTTGAAAAGACTCCTTAAGAAAAATCCAAGCTTCCGAAACACGAAAATTAATAATGTTCAAAAAAAGCTCTCTACTTGAAGCTATTGTTTGAAATATGATCCAAGGGGTAAGAGAGATGTCATTATTAAGCTCCTCCCAAAAAAGGTCTTCTTCAACCTCAAGGCCTCTAAATAAAGAGTCAGTATCTCTTCGCAATATTTTTAGATCTTTTATATATGAAAAGTCTGCTCTCATCTGCTGTTCATTGAGCTCTTGAAGAGCAATTTGCTCTCTTTTGACCTGTGAAAGAGCCTGCTGTATTTGTTGATCTTGATCCTTAGAAAGCTCCTCTGGCCATGAAGGCTCTTCAGTAGGAAATACTGATACTCTCTCGTTGAGAACAACAGTCTGTTGCTCAAGAATAAGCGAATTAATTTTATTAAATATCCTCTTCGATCGAAGATCTTTATCAGGATCTAGAGGAGGCAAGCCTTCAATAAGTTCTTTTTCTTTCTTAAGCTCCGACAGCTCTTTTTGAGTAAAATTTTTCTTGTCATTCAATGCTGATACTTTCGAAACATACTCTTGTTTATACTTTGCTCTCTGCTCTTGAAGAATCAAAATTCCTTTATGAAACTCCTTCTCCTTCATTTCTTTCAGAGAATTATGCTGCTCTCTAAGCTCTTCTAGCTCTATATTTGTCTTTTGAAGCTCAAGGTCTAGCTTACTTTTGAGTCGATCTTCTTTCTCGCTTAAAATGTCAAGCTGCAAGGCTATCATTTGCAGCTTTAATGTCTGATGCTCGGAATTATCCTCTACTTGGGACTCGATTTGTTTTTTTTCATCAAGGAGCTGCTTACGTGAGCTTTCGAGCTCTTGTATTAAAATATTTCTGTCTTTTTCCTCAAGAAAAGGAGTCTCTTCAATAAGTTTTTCCTTAGATAAGATCTTTTGAAAATTAGTCAGCTCAAGCCGCAATTGATCTCGTTTTATCTCTTCAAGCTTTTGATCAATAAAATCTAAGTCGTAAACAAAATTCAAGACATGTAGAAAAAAGTTAGATGTTGTTGTTTTTAATGGGTTGAGCTCAGTGAAATTACGATTAAGCTCTTCGTTTAAATGTAGCTCTAAGGAACCTCCTCCCAGTAAATGATGAAATAGCTCCCAGTAAAATTTCTTTATTCTCTCTTCTTCTTTTAAAAATACCAGACTACTCTCTTGTATCTCTTTCCTACTGGACTCCGTTAAGCTTGCCTCTGATTGGAGAGACTCCTCAAGAAGCTGCTGCTTTTTCGAGATCATGTCAAAATGTTCTCTCAGCAACCTAATCTCTGAACATTGTTCAAAGAAAATCTCGATTCGTAATAAAGCTTTCAGCTCATTGCTCAGAGCAACTTCCTGTGCTTCCCAGGTTTTATGTTGTAAAGAGCGCCACTCTATCTTTTCTTTCTCCTTAAGCTCTTCGCTAACAGAGCTTTGAGCTCGTTGACGTTCAAGCTCTTTCTGGCGCTCAAGTACCTGCTCTTTTTTTAAATTTAGAACCTCTTTCTTAAATAAAGAGACCTGAACAAACTCAGGTAAAGCCTCTTCAATTCTCATCTTTCCCTGAAGCATGCTTTCGGTTTGATCTGCTCGAGCTGAAGCAAGACTCAGCTCCAACAAAAGCTGAGGACGAATCTCTTGAGCAAAATTTGGTGGTTTTGCCCATAAAAAAAGAGCAACCCATAGAAATAACATCTGACTTTCCCGATCCTACCCTATCTTTAAAGCTCTTCTTCCTGAACACCTTCAAAACTTTTCATCGATTCAATCGTACCAAAGTCTGGCTGCTCTGGCAAAGATCTAACCTTTGCTTCTAGAACGATATCTTCATAGGGCATCTTCCAGCTTAAAAGTAGCCCTGTATCAGACCACACTCCTTCATAAAGAATACTTCCTTTAAATTGAAATCGTTCTCCAACCACTTTTTTTCTTGAAACCTTATGCTTCTCTTCTCCCTGTGAGGTCCAGGTTCCCTCTATAAGGAGACCATTCTCGACAAAGTAGATAGAGCTCTTTGACTTTTCAAGAAGCAGCTGGGAGAGAACAGGATCATAAAAAGCAATACTCGGAAGCTCTAGCTCTAGTATAGAATACTCTTGTGCTGTTGTATTTTCTGCTTGGATGTCATGAAGAAGCCATGTTCCATTGTTTAATAGACGCCCCTGAAGCTCTCGTTTTTCATCATTTAAGCTTGATGCGGAAACAAACTTTATCTGTTTTCCAGAAAAGTGAGCCGTACTTCGTTGAGCATAGGCTCCAAGCTCGGGAAGCCCCTCATTAACCTCAGTGTAGACTTCAATGATGCGCCCACCAAGAGGTTGTTCTAAACTAGAGGGCATGTATGAAATGCTAACTCGTTGCTCTCCAACAACCTTATCTTGATAAAAAAGAGAGTATTCTATCTCTTGTTGAGGATAAGCAGCCATCGAAAATGAAGAAAAAATCAAGATCATAAGAAAAACCACATTAAATAACAGAATAAATCACCTCAAAATGATAATCGATTTTACAATGAAACCGCACTATAAGACGAAAAATTTAATAAAGACACGGTTACAATCAGAGCAGGGAGGAATCTTCAAACAAGGAGGTCCAAGAGTAGCAATGCTCTACCCTAGCCCTTATCGTGCCGGAATGTCCTCGCTAGGATACCAGTGGATTATAGAAATCCTTCAAAAATCAGGGCTCTCAGTAGAGCGTATATTTTTACCGGATGATGTTGAAGAGTGGAAAAGATCAAAAATACCTCTCTTTAGCTATGAAACCCAAACCCCTCTTTCTCACTTCCCCGTCATCGGTGTTTCTCTAGCATATGAGCTTGAGCTCGCAGGCTTGATTAACTGTCTAC
>JACLAC010022842.1_pt1 | contig 17388 bp, 18 predicted proteins | sample 8027881 | NCBI WGS metagenome assembly JACLAC01 (sample SAMN15725517, study PRJNA655200) | protist metagenome | isolation source: fluorescence activated cell sorting (FACS) single amplified genomes of... | place: Spain: Blaines Bay Microbial Observatory, Mediterranean Sea | collected 2016-01-19
TGATTTACCCATAACTATTCGCACTTCCAAGAGTTTGCAAGCAGGGTCATCCGAGGTTGTGCTAACAGATGGGAAAGCGTTGTTGGATAAGAAAACCATCAAGTGGGACGGGACGCTGCAAGAAATAAAACTCAACCTCAACTGGACTCCTAATAAGATGGGAGACCAGCTCTTACAGCTTCGGCTAGCACCTCTAGATAGTGAAACAAATTTACAAAACAATCTGGCCTATCTTTCTGTTCCAGTTCGTGCAAATCGATTGAAGGTCCTACACATTGCTGGCAGAACAAGTTGGGATGTTCGTTATTTACGATCTCTTTTAGGAGATAGCCCTGAAATTGAACGAACTCTAATGTTCTCACTAATGTTGGGGAGTCCTGGTCTTAGACAACAAATGCCACGAATAATCAGATCAATTTTTACACCTGCTTGAGACGCTCGATAAAGTGCTTGGATTACCGAAGGATGCGTAACTGCGTTTGCTTTGATAATTATCCGGCCTGCTTTACCAGATCTAGCAATCTCTGCCTCCCGGTCAATCATTTCTTCTAGCTTCCGTCTCAAGGAGCGTGGCGCTACGAGGAGGTGGTCGTAATCATGTTTGCCGGAGTAGCCTGTTAAGTAATTAAAAACATCGGTTACATCTCGGCCAATCTGTTCACTAGCTGTAAAGATGCCAAGATCAGTATATATTTTTGAAGAGCCCGGATTGTAGTTTCCAGTCCCAATGTGCATGTATCTTCGGATGCCATCTCCTTCTTTTCGAATCACCATACATAGCTTGCAGTGGGTCTTGAGCTTCAACATGCCGTAAACTACGTGGGCCCCCACTGACTCAAGGCGTCTCGCCCAAACAATGTTGTTTTTCTCATCAAAGCGTGCCTTAAGTTCCACTAGTACAGCAACTTGTTTCCCATCCTCTGCAGCCTCAATAAGCTTTTGAACAATCTGGGAATCAGATCCCACGCGATAAAGGGTCATCTTGATCCCAATAACATGAGGATCCTTGACTGCTGCAGAAATAAATTCTTCAACGGAATCGAACGACTCAAAAGGATGATGAATCAGGTAATCCTGGAGTCGAATCCTATCAAAAATAGTATCTCGTTGTTCTCTTGTGAACAAAACAGAGGGCTTGAAGGGAGCATCTTTTAACTGAGGTAATGGTAACTTTAGCAAAGAGAACCATTCTCCAAAGTTCATCCTGGTATGAGTTCTTGTGACAATGCCTCGTCCCCATTCAATTTCAAAATTTTCCATTAACACCTGGAGAAGTTCTTCAGGCATTTGTTCTTCTACCTGGAGTAAAGAAACATTGCCATAACGCAGTTGTTTCAGACTACGATCAACGTTCTCTAGTAGATCCCCAGCCTCGTCTTCTTGAATAACAAGGTCAGTATCCCGGATGACGCGAAAAACATAAACATCCAGCACATTATTGTCAGGAAATAGCTCCTTTAGATTGTCTTTAATAACATCCTCCAGGTAGACAAAGCCGTATCGGCTACCGGCTAATTCTTCCGGAACTGGTATGAATCGTGGCAAAATATCTGGAATTTTAATCCGAGCGAAGTTCTTTTCATGCGGGCCATATTGAACCACTACCGCTAGATTTAAACTCATGCTGGAGATGAACGGGAAGGGATGTCCAGGATCGAAAGCGAGGGGTGTCAGAACAGGGTGGACTCCTTGCTGATAGTAGTTTGAAAGATATTCTCTCAATTCTCGAGTATACTGGTCTGGTTCGATGAATCGTACCGAATGTTGCTCCAATTGAGGTCGGAGTTGTTCGGTCCAACATTGTTGTTGGTCTTGTTTCATCTGCTGGACCCTAGATCGAATCGCACCGAGCTGCTCTTCTACACTCATTCCATCAGGTGCAATGTTGTCGCTTCCTGAGCGCATCTGTTTAAGAAGTGCAGCCACACGAACCATGAAAAACTCATCCATGTTTGTTTGCACGATCGCTAGAAATTTAATGCGCTCCAGGAGTGGATGATTTTCATCTTTTGCTTGTTCCAATACTCTCTGGTTGAACTCGAGCCAACTCAACTCTCTGTTGAAGTATAATCGGCTATCATTCAGATCCTCAGAAGAAAGGATCTCTTCCTCAATCATCACATTCTCTGGGTCTTTTTTACTTTTGGACATGTGAACTTTTTAGCTGGGCTTGTAAGCTGGTTAGAAAGTGGCCGATACAATTCATTTATAAAATATGAGTTGTCAAATCCATGATATTCTATGATTTTTCTCAAAATTTGACTCATTTTTTCGGCTTGTAAATTGCAAGGTAAATTATCTTTTCCATCATTTATTGTGAGAACTTTATGGGGCACGAAAATACGATACCTTCTGGAGATACCTTCTTTGATCCAGAAATCATGGAGGGAATGCTTCGGGAAACTTTCGGCCTTGAATCTGAAACAGTTGATTCCCCCTTGTCAGGGGAGACTGATATTTGTCAAAAACTTGATGCTGTGCTTGAAAGATCTTTATTACCCATTGCAGACCGACTTTCTGCTTATCTTCGTTTGATTTTAATGCAGGTCCTACCCAGACAATTACAGATAGAATTCAAGCACCAATTTCAAATAACTTATCAAGATTTGACCCAGCTATTTCCCCGACGATCATACTTTTCAATGATCTGGGTACAACCTCACAACACAGTTTGGTTTATGCACCTTAATCGATCACTGGCTGAAGGCTTGGCGGGTAGAAAGTACAACCTCGAATTTGGCTCATCTGGCAAGCGCTGGCATGAGGTAACCGATGCAGATTCTGGAATTTACCTTGAGATCGGTGAGATCTTACGACGTTGCTTCCATGGAATCCCAAGATCATGGAGCCAAAAAGGCAATTTAGAAATCGACAGATTCAAACATATGCTTCAGCCAGGACATCTAGACGAAGTAGAGCCAGAAGATCTTTATGTAGTTCAGGAATTCCAGATCAATCATCCTGAACTTTGCGGATGTCTCCATTTAGGTATCCCGTACGTTGTCATTATGAGTCTCCTGCGGGATGAACTAGCTGCTTGAACCTCCATTATCTATCTTCAGTACCGCCATGAAAGCTTCTTGAGGGACTTCAACAGCGCCTAGCCGCTTCATTCGCTTTTTTCCTTCCTTCTGCTTTTCCAAAAGCTTCCTTTTTCTTGTAATATCACCTCCGTAGCACTTTGCAGTCACATCTTTGCGTAGAGCACCAAGGGTTTCCCTGGCAATGATCTTTGAGCCGATTGCCGCTTGAATCGCAATTTCGTACATCTGTCTTGGCAGTAACTTCTTAAACTGCTTACAAAGCTCTCTTCCCCGATAATAGGCCTGTTCTTTGGGGACTATCAATGACAAAGCATCAACAACATCACCATTTAAGAGAATATCCAGCTTTGAAAGATCACCCAATCTATAGTCGATCAACTCGTAGTCGAAAGAAGCATAGCCACGTGAAACAGATTTTAATCGGTCATAGAAATCAAGAACAATTTCGTTCAGCGGGAACTCATATTCGAGCATGACCCGGTTTGCTGAAGGGTACTCCATGTTAGTTTGAATCCCACGTCGTTCCTGAGCTAACTTGATAATGTTACCAACATATTCCTGCGGGGTGAAAATTCTGCTAAGGATGTAAGGTTCTTCGATGTGGTTGAGCTCAGAAGCTGATGGAAGTTGAGAGGGATTATCAACTTTTAGTAGTCCCCCATCCTTCAAGTGAACATCATAGACAACACTTGGTGCAGTCGTGATGAGGTCAATTTTGAATTCTCTCTCTAGTCGTTCCTGGGCGATTTCCATATGAAGAAGGCCCAAGAATCCGCATCGGAAACCAAACCCTAAGGCTGCAGAGGTTTCTGGTTCATAAGTCAATGAAGAATCATTCAAGGCCAGTTTCCGTAGCGCTTCACGCAGGTTTTCGTAGTCTTCACTACTTACTGGATAAATACCACTGAAGACCATTGGCTTGGCCTCAGCATATCCTGAAAGGGAGGTTGTGGCGGGGTTGTCCGCATGAGTAACCGTGTCGCCAATTTTGGTGTGACCAATGGTTTTAATTGAAGCACAGGCAAATCCAACTTCACCTGTACTGAGTTCGGATCGTTCTTTTCTGAAAGGGGTGAAGACACCAAGTTGTGTCACTTCATACTCAAAACCAGTCGCCATGAACTGGATGACTTCACCAACTTTAATTGTTCCATCAACAACTCGAATCAGGATCACAATTCCCAGATAGGGGTCAAACCAAGAGTCAAAGATTAGTCCTCGCAGTGGGATATCTGGCTTTCCAGTTGGTGGTGGAACTTTCTGAACTATCTGCTCTAAAAGTTCTTGGATTCCGATGTTGTTTTTGGCGCTTACTCTCGCTGAGTCTTGAGCGTCAAGCCCAATAATTTCTTCAATTTCAGCAATAACGCGGTGTGGTTCAGCTGTGGGTAGATCAATTTTGTTGAGGACGGGAATAATTTCCAAATCGTTATCCAGCGCCATGTATACATTTGCCAGCGTCTGCGCCTCCACTCCTTGAGCTGCATCCACTACAAGCAAAGCTCCTTCACAAGCAGCTAGAGATCTTGAAACCTCATACGTGAAGTCCACATGGCCTGGCGTATCAATCAAATTCAGGGTGTATTCTTGGCCGTCAGCTGATTTGTAATTTAGACGGACGGTTTGCGACTTTACCGTGATCCCACGCTCACGCTCAATGTCCATGTTATCGAGGAGTTGTTCTTGTGCCTCACGGTCGGTAACCGCGTGCGTAGTCTTCATCAAGCAGTCTGCAAGGGTAGACTTGCCATGGTCAATGTGTGCTATGATTGAGAAATTTCGGATGAAACTTGGATCAGTCGATTCGTTTTTCATTTAGGCTTAGGGACGTTCAAGAACGTTTGAACAGATTAATAAGTTGATTTTGGAGTTAAAAAAAACACATATTTTTAGCAAATCTCTAAAGATTCTACCAGCCGATTCTCAGTGCCTTTGAATTGCCTTTTTAATTGCTTCTATTTTAGAATTTTAGAGTTAAATTAAACAAATTTGTATTTAGAGACCCATGCAGCCTGAAAAAAATCTCAACTTTCTTTTCAGAATTTTTCTGTATTCATTTTATTGCTTTTTAAAAGTGATTTTTAGCCGCCGTGCGGGCAACTACATCCATGCGGCTCTTGTAGAGGTTAGCAGAGTCAACGCACTTGAAAAAAACCAACGAAGATTGGAAAAGGAAAATAAAAAACGACTCAAACAAGGTTTACCTCCGTTAGCTGTTACAAAGAATTCAGAAGAAGTAGAATTAACTGAGCCAGAGGAAGCACATGAAAAAGTGGAGGAAAAAATCGTTGAAGAATCAAAACCGATAGAGGCTTTACAATTAAAAGGGCCAGAGGCAATCTCGATAAAGGACGAAAAAAATATTGATGGAGTTTTTCTCTTGTCGCTCTTTCAGAAGCAAGGTCGTTTGGTAGACTTTTTACAGCAAGACATCACTACTTTCTCAAATGCTGAGATAGGTGAGGCAGCGAGAGTGGTCCATGATGGATGCGCCAAAATATTGGTCGACTACTTCACAATGGAAGCAATCCGTACCGAGGAGGAAGGGGTATTGGTCAACGTTGAGGCTGACTACAATCTATCTGAAATTACGCTTACAGGAAATTTGCGTGGGTCTGCTCCATATCGTGGAGAATTGTTACATCATGGCTGGAAAATCTCTGATCAACATCCCCCAGAACAGCTGGATCCAAAAGCCAGATTTATTGTTCAGCCAGCAGAAATCGAGGTGCGCTGACTACTAAAAAGTAGCATTCCGATTATGCGAATGCTAAAACTTTTTAGTAATAATAAGAAGAGTGCTACGACTACAAAATAGACTTTAACTCTCCTGAGCATCTGAAGGAACAGTTCCTGGATAACAAATCTAAAGCACTCACTCAAAATTCTGAACATGAAAAAGTTTGCCGCAACCTTTCAATCTTGTTGATGTTAGGGGGGATAGCCATTGCTGGAGGTTGTGATAATCACAACAAATCCTACGATATGGTGAAAAACGGTGTCGAAGCACCTCAAGTAGCCTTCGTCCTATCTGTGGATGGCAACCATTTAATGAAGCGTAATATCAATTTTGAACAAACCGTCCATATTGTTCAAAGTGAAATGGGGGGAATCTTGGCTCAAGATATCAATTTCGATGAATTGGCTAAGCAATTCCCAGAGATCTACAATCAAATAAGAAGTTATCTGATTAGCTCTTAGACCAGAGGTTTGATCAATCAATCTCCGGTTTCCTTCTGCCCTCACTTAACTCCTGCCTCTTAATGGCATTCATGCCTGAAGGCCCAAAAAATAACTCTGCTGATTTTGAAGAGATTAACGCTCGACTGCGTGAATTTCCAGTTCAGTTCCGTACAGAAATTCATCGAGTAATTGTTGGTCAAGAAGAAGTTTTAGACCAACTGCTAATTGCGCTCTTGTGCAATGGGCATGTGCTGCTGACAGGAGTGCCTGGGTTGGCTAAAACTCTATTGATCAAGACTCTAGCGAACCTATTTCGACTAGATTTTAATCGAATTCAATGCACTCCTGATCTGATGCCATCAGACATTAGTGGTGTCGAAATCCTTGATGATAATGAACAAGAACGAAGGTTTCGCTTCATTGAGGGACCTGTCTTCACCAATCTCTTGTTGGCGGATGAAATCAATCGAACTTCTCCACGAACACAGGCTGCTCTCCTCCAAGCTATGCAGGAAAAGCAAGTTACTGTTGCAGGTAAGACGTACCAACTCACTCATCCTTTCATTGTTTTCGCAACCCAAAATCCAATTGACTCCGAGGGAACATATCCGCTTCCAGAGGCCCAACTTGACCGCTTTTTGTTCAATGTCGAGGTGGAGTATCCAAGCGCAAAGGAAGAAGCAGAGATAGCAGTCCAATCACAATCGCAGTTCCAAGAAGTAGACGCTTTCTTTGATGGAAGCGATTTGATGAAAATTCAGCATCTTGTAGATGAAGTCCCGATAGCTCCTCATGTCATTGATTGGATCGTACAGCTTGTCCGAGCCACAAGACCCAAAGACAGTTCGGTTGAACCCATCAGAAAATATGTTGAATGGGGTGCGGGAGTCCGAGCTTCACAAAATCTGGTTCGAGCTGCTAAGGCCCATGCCTTACTACAGGGAGATCCCGTGGTTGGAAAAAAAGAATGTTTGTTATGTTGCTCCTTCGGTGCTTCGTCATCGTATCATAGTTAATTTTATTGGGGAGTCCGAGCAATGGACTCCCATTCGTCTAATTGAACTGTTACTCGAAAATCATACTTAGTAAATCTTCATGGACGGCAAATCTTCCACTCCGAATCTCAAACTGCTACACCGTCTTCAGACTGAGTTTGATCACCAACCCCATCAAATTCGAAACACACTGAATCTCCTACTGGCTGATAACACTATTCCGTTTGTTGCACGCTACAGAAAAGAGCAGACAGGGAATTTGGATGAAGTTCAAATTGCTAACTTGCTCGATCGATACGAGTATCTCAAAGAACTCGAAGATCGAAGAGAAACGATCCTCAATAGAATTAGGGAGCAGGAAAAGCTAACTGAGGAGCTGGAAAAAAAGATTGATGAAGTCAAGACAAAACAGGAGTTGGAGGATCTTTACATACCTTATAAACCAAAGCGTCGGACTCGCGCAATGATTGCCCGTGAAAAAGGCTTGGAACCTCTTGCTCAATTAGTTTTGGTAGAGCAAGGAGATAGGAATCAGATAAATGCTTGGCTGGATGAGTTCCAAGCAGGATTATCTTTACCCCTGCCAACTGATGAAATTTGGCGGGGAGTTCGGGATATTTGTGCTGAAAAAGTGGCTGAAGATGCTCAGACACGAGCACGCATTCGTCAATTGACTTTTCAGCAAGGTAAATTTGTCTCAGAGGTCAAACCAGAGTTTCAGGATACTACTTCGAAATTTGAAATGTACTATGAGTTCAGTGAAAATATCAGCAAGATCCAACCCCATCGATACTTGGCGATCAGACGTGGAGAAAAGGAAGAAATCCTACAGGTGAGGATTCAGATTCATGAAGGACTAACAGAATCTATTCTTCGAGAAATCTGGGTGGCCAAAGCAAATGTAGATTTTCAACAAGAGCTTCACGTAGCGCTTTCAGATTCATATGATCGCTTGCTAGCACCTTCAATTGAGACAGAAATCCGGCAAGAATTGAAGCAGCAAGCAGATAAAAGTTCTATTGGATTGTTTTCCAAGAACCTTCGTCAGTTACTAATGCAACCCCCTGGGGGGGGCAAGAGTTGTAATTGGTCTGGATCCAGGCTTTCGAACTGGAACAAAGTGGGTGGTTATAGACCACACAGGACGCTTGCATGAGAACGGAGTCATCTATCCAGTAGAACCACAACGGCAAGTAGAGGCATCAAGACGAACACTGCTGGGCTTGATTGAACGATACCAAGCTGAAATTGTTGCGGTTGGGAATGGAACAGGTTCGAGAGAAGTTTCCCAGTTTTTAAGAGGATTTATCAAAGACTTACAGTTGAAAGTCAGACATTTGGTTGTGAATGAATCAGGGGCTTCTGTTTACTCAGCATCAGAAATCGCTCGTCAGGAATTTCCCAATCTGGATTTAACTGTCAGAGGCGCGGTTTCGATAGCTAGGCGTTATCAAGATCCGTTAGCGGAGTTGGTCAAGATAGATCCAAAATCTATTGGGGTTGGACAGTACCAACATGATGTCAATCAAAAGGAGTTAAAGCAGTCTCTGGATCGAACTGTAGAGTCTTGCGTGAACCAGGTAGGGGTGGAACTGAATCAGGCATCAGCAGCTCTTCTCAGCTATGTCTCAGGGGTCACGAAGTCTCTGGCTGCGCGGATTGTTTCGCACCGAGATGAAAACGGCCCGTTCAGGTCACGTCAGGAATTGATGCAGGTGACTGGCTTTGGAAAAAAAGCTTTTGAGCAAGCAGCTGGTTTTTTAAGAATTCGAAATGCCGAACACCCTTTGGACCAGTCAGCAGTCCATCCTGAGCGCTACAGCATTGTTGAGCAGATGGCAGCCAGTCAAGATCTCTTGGTTGCGGATCTAATTGGTAACCAGGACGCCCTTCAAAAGATCCAGTTTAAAGAGTTCGTATCTGAAGAAATAGGCAGTTACACACTGAGTGACATTTTTGATGAATTGAAAAAACCTGGACGAGACCCTCGAGATGAACATCAAGAAGTGAGATTCAATGAAGCTGTCCAAGACATGAAAGATCTCCAGGTTGGGATGCATCTCCAAGGAGTGGTCACAAACATCACGCACTTCGGAGCATTTGTAGATATTGGTGTGCATCAGGATGGATTGGTTCATATCTCACAGATGTCTGCACAATTTACACACGATCCTCTTGAAGCTTGTGCTGTGGGGCAACATGTTGAAGTTTGGGTTTTAGAGGTTGATACCCAACGGAAAAGAATTGCCTTGAGTATGCGCAATCCAGATTCCAAAAATTTGGATTGGAATCAATCGAAGTCTCTACGACAGAAGAAGAAGTCTGCCCAACCAAAATCCAAACAAAAACAAAGTGCAGGAGTAGATCAATTGATGGAGAAATTCAGATCACTTTGATGTTCCTTCTGTCCAAGCATTGAGGCGATAATGGATCATCAACAATGGCAGAATCGAATAAACAAAATATCCGGTGATTTGGAATCAAGGTATGATCCAGCCTCGCAAAACTTTGCCCAAAGGCTCAAGCATACTCTTGAACGTGATTTTCCAACTCATCGGGAAGATTCAACTGCCCTCACCCTTCGTCACCATGCCTTCACACATGCTTTGCAACTCTATGATCTGCAGAGTGCTCTTCGACTCATTGCGACTTACGATCTCCCCCAACAAGCCACGCAGGGCATAATCCCCAGAATTCAAAAAAGCTGTAATTCTTTGGCAGTCATTCGTCAACTAGATGAATTTGCTTCCAGTTCTGTCGAACTGCGCGCTCTAGAAAAATATCGTATTGGGGTGGAAGAGAGCCTGCAAACAGTTTTAAAATGTGAGGTAAAACTACTTTACGATCCTGCCAGACTTCAAAAAGTAGTTATATCTGCTCAAAAATTACCAGAAGAAGTACAGCAATATTTCTTTATAGAGCGTCTGCATTCACTGTTTTCCAGAGATTATCAGACTTACCTGATTTTGAAGAATCGCTTTTTTTTATCACGTATTCTTCAAGGTTTAGGCGATGACCTAATTGTTCGATGGATGCGGCGCCGTTTGAAAGGCTCACTTCGATTGGGTCCTTCAGAAATCTTTGAGGAGGTCCGCAAAGTAGATTTTCGGACGGTAGAACAATTAGTGCGGGAATTAGTACATCACCATCCAGGCAACCCAAAATTGAAAGGTAGCCCTACGCCATGGCATCCAGAAATTTCAAAGGAGGAAGATGGATTTGTTATGGATCACCAGAGTATTCAAAGACCTCTGACAACTCCCAGAAATAAAAGAGACGGATCTTCCTTAATGGATGAAGATCCTAAATTCGGATCCAAGGGAGTGGAGCCGTTGGCTGTTCCCATCACAGAGAAGATAGCTTTTGATCATGGTAGTGAAGCTGAGCCTGTTGCCGAACCAATCGGCAGAGAATTAGAGAAACAGACTGGAAGGAAACTAGTTTCACTAACAGAAGATGGTGAAGATGCCTTCGAAGTACTGTTAAAGCGATTGCACCCTCTACTTAAAAAGATCAACAAGAATCTCAAGAGTGTTTACAGCACTTCATCTCCATTTCTTACTCCTCGGAACGAAGACTACACAACGTCCCAACGACTAGAGCAAGAAGCGTTTTTCAACTTGGGAAATCATGAATTAGTTGACCTGCGAGAGTGGATATTAGCAATATTAGAAGCTGAACATCTTGAAGGTGCCCGCTGGAAACGTGAGGAAGTAGTCGAGGTGTGGGAGAGTGATCCTGAGCTGGATGAAGAGGTTTTAAAAGAAGAACGTTCACGTGACAAGGATCATAGTCTAAAGATCAGTAGTTTAATGCCTTTTCCTTTAAAAATCCCAACTCCTGATGGTACAATCTTAGGTTTAGAAAAAGGTCGGAGATTCGTTCTTCAATTAGGTGTGGCCTTCATGGACAGAGATCTACCTGAACGCAAAAGATCTCGAAGCTGTGCAACCCCCTATCTCAGAATTTTCTTCAAAGGACAACAATTGCAAAAGCGAGGAGCCCTTGTTCATTTGAACCAGGAATCATATTTCCTGGCTTTGCCTGAACAGGTCAAACCTTCAATGATTCTGTTCCACCTGTCTATAATGACGCTCCATCAATCGTTTGGACTCAATTTGCCTGTCTTGTTGCGTCAACACTTATTGGATTTGTTTTCACCTAACAATGAGGATCAATGAAATCATTTACTGAGCTCCTCAGAGTTTTGAATTATCCTAAAAGGATTAATCAATAATTCTTTAGGCCAGCTTACTAGTCCATCTGGATAGTGTACAGCAAGTTGATAAAGGCCTTCTGATGGCGCAGTTTGCCCCGCTTGTGTACGGTCCCGCTGCTTCAAAAGCCCTTTTATCGAGATTGACTTTCTCTTTCTCAACCCTACATCCACAAGCGTACCAGCAATGATTCGTACCATGTGCTGTAGAAATGAGTTTGCTTCAAACTCTATAATCAGATTGCCCCAAGGGGAAACGGTCTTACCTATCGTAATTTCTCGCAGCTCTTTTACAGGATCAGGCCCGTTGCAATGGCGAGCTCTGAAAGAAGAAAAGTCATGTCTTCCTACTAAGCATTCAGCAGCCATCCTCATTGCCTTCACATCTAAAGATTGACGAATCCACCAAGAACGATTTTCAGCAAATGGATTCCTTTCCTTAGCATTATGAATGAGATATGCGTAGCGTTTGCCGATTGAATCATGGCGGGCATGAAAGTCAGTAGATTTCTCAACTACATTGCGTACGACGATGTCAGGAGGCAATAGTCCATTGAGTGCCTTATGCCACTCTCTAGGTGTTAAATTTTGGGAACTTTGAAAATGGGCAGGATAATTGAGAGCATGTACACCAGCGTCGGTTCTACCGCTGCCAAGCACTTTATGGAAAGTCCCTGTCAGCTGCTGGAGGGTTTTTTCGATTTCACCTTCGACTGTCGGAAGGGCGGGCTGAACCTGCCAACCTGCGTAGCGAGTACCACAATATGTCAGCAGGAGAAGCCAGGTTCGCAAGTTTCAAGAAGAGTAGAGTGATTAAGCAGCTTCGACAGCTTTCTCAGCCATTGAACGAATTTTACCAGGGTCATTGCCCACTACTTGATCCACAAGCTTGCCGTCTTTCATCATAATGACGGTAGGAATTCCTCGGACTCCAAAGCGAACAGCAGCTCGTTGATTGGAATCGACGTCGAGTTTACAAACTTTAATTTGCTCACTATGAGATTCTGCGATGGAATCTATCACTGGTGCCAATGCTCGACATGGTCCACACCACTCAGCCCAGAAATCAATCATTACGTAGCCAGATCCTGTTTGCTCATCAAAGGAGTCATCTGAAAGGTGAACAACTTTTTCGCTTGCCATAAAAAAGCTCTCTATTCAAAAGTGAAAAAGAATAATTTATCAGACCTCCACTGGGCTGACAAGGTCTATCTAAGTTCAGAGTATTGAAGCTAAGGAGGTGGCTTTAAAGCTTTAGGATGGAGTTCCGACAGGTTTTTTCAAGAAATTTCCAAAAAAAGACTTGCTAGAATTAGTTTTCTTTTTTGAAGATGCATCAAATACCAATGTCGAACGAGCGGTGTACTAGCTAGATCCAAAACTTCCAAACGTCCTTTCTCGACTAAAGCTGCGATAGTATTTGCAGAGATGAAAGAAATACCTAGCCCCGCCATGACACCTCGTTTAATGGATTCATTACGGTCTGCCTTCATACCTTCGCACCAACCAGTCTTTTGTTCGATAAGAGAGCTATGAAGCAACATCCTTTCTGAGAGCCTTTTTCTCATAGTAAAGGAGGCTCATTGGTAAGCTCTTCAAGAGCAATATTTTTTTCGCCCTTTCAGAGAATACGAGTGGGAGGAAATAAAAAGGTGTGGGTTTTTACCGATCACTTCGATATAACAGCAGGATTTTCTGGTAGACGTCCCATGATGGCAAAATTAAATTTTATTGAACGGAGACAATCTCCTGGCGATTACCCATCTTCAGGTCCAAATAAATTCCTAAATGATCACTCAAAAACGCAGCAATCGCATTCAGCATGAAGTATTTCACCTTACGGATGACTGCAAATCCAATTCGTCCGCCTGCAATACCCCGCAAATTAGTAGATGGACTCTTCAGAGTGTCTGAGATGTCCCTCCAGCTGCTTCAATTACTCAAAGATCAACGTTCCAGCATCCGCCTACCGGAAACCCTTCCCACCCCGATCCAATGAGGGTAAACCGACTTGTTCCTCTAATTGCTGTAGTTGCAGGGTTACTGTTGGTAGTGATGCGTCTAGTTTTTTCGAAGCGCCTGGTACAGATCCTGTGAGGGCTAATTTTTTCATGGTCTTGAGTTGTTTGAAGGTTAGATTTTTAATTGGAGGCGCCAGACCTATGGAGATCTAGACAGACAACTTAGTTAAGGTGAAATCTAACGGTTTGGAAGCAATTTTTAGGTAAACTGGTGCTTGGAATAGATTTGATATACTCTTAAGTAATTATAAGAATTATTTGTAGCAAGTGTCTTTAGGGTACCCATGATTTCAATTTTTTTTTTACAGTGTTGAAGAGCTATTGATGGAAAATTTGCGAAAACTTGACCGAGTTGAATTGCGGGGAAAAAGAATCTACTTAAGAGCTGATCTAAATGTGCCTATGTCGCAAGGTAAAGTCACTGATGCTACACGTATTCAAAGGTTTATTCCAACTCTTCAGTATTTGCATAATGCTGGAGCGATTGTCATCGTGACTAGTCATCTTGGAAGGCCCAAGGGAAAGTTCAATGCTGAAATGTCACTAAAACCAGTAGCAGATTTATTGGCCCAATTATCTAACCTTAAAATTGAATTCATTGAAGAATCTGTGGGTCAGGAAGCATTGGCTAAAACGAAAGGTATGAGATCTGGTGAGGTAGCTTTACTTGAAAATCTTCGTTTTCACATTGAGGAAGAAGCAAATGATGCCACGTTTGCTGGGCAGCTTGCTGATCATGCAGATATTTATGTGAATGATGCCTTTTCTGCAGCCCACCGAGCCCATGCTTCAACCCATGCTATCAGTAAGTTCCTTCCAGCATACGCTGGCCCTAGTATGGTAGCTGAACTGGAGGCACTTCAAGCAGCACTAGGTGATCCCAAACGTCCAGTTACAGCACTAATTGGCGGAGCGAAAGTGTCCAGTAAAATTAATGTGCTCCAGCATTTGGTTCCACGAATGGATAAGTTGATCATTGGTGGAGGGATGGCAAACACCTTTCTTCTAGCTAAGGGAATGAACATTGGAAAATCCTTAGCAGAATTTGATTTAGTTGAAACGGCTAGAGCCATCTTAGGAAAGGCGAAGGAGTGTGGCTGTGAGGTTTTGCTACCAGTTGATGCTGTGGTAGCAGATACTTTGAGCACTGATGCGTTTTTCAAAACTGTTCACATTGATCATGTGGTTGAAGATCAGATGATTCTGGATGTCGGACCAGACTCAATTGAACTTTTCAATAATCATCTTAAGACATGCCAAACTTTACTTTGGAATGGGCCTCTTGGGGCTTTTGAAGTCAAGCCATTTGGTGAAGGGACTTTTGCTGTTGCGAAACAAGCTGCCAAATTAACAAAGACAGGAAAATTACTTACAGTTGCAGGAGGTGGAGATACCGTTGCGGCTCTTAATGTTGCCGCAGTAACAGAATTGTTTAGTTACGTTTCGACAGCAGGTGGAGCTTTTTTGGAGTGGTTGGAGGGTAAAGAACTACCAGGGATAAGTGTGTTGTTTGAACAATAGCTATAAAAGGCTAGCTCAGAATTGGATGGGATTTTTTTAGCCAGAATGTTTTTGTTGATGCCATCAACCAACTGATTTTTCATCTCGGTATAATTTCCAAGTCCTTTTAGCCCAATTTTCGTCGAAACCACGTTTTCCCGCCTCAAGAGTCCACTCAACTTCCGACCCTATCAAGAGGGTTCTCACCATTTCATCTACATCCCAATCCTCGATCTGTTTTTCACCTTTGAGCCAGTCAGGCAGCCATTCGGACGAACTCATTTTCTACTTACTTTGCTGTTAGTTTTCTGCAAGATGTTGCTGTCGATTTTGATAGAAAATATTCTAACTTTACTTACGCAGCAGCTTCAAGATGGCCTTGGAACTTCGATGTTGGATAGCGAATATTCGACAAGAGTATATTTTTTTAGACTTATCCAGTTACTTACAGCAGAAAATTAGTCTAAATGGTTCTCGTTATAAATTCAATATTCCAGCCTGAGAACATCGTAAATTTCTTTATTTTCGGCGCGCTTTTACCAATCTGCAGGTTTGAGGAAAAAATTATCGTTTGTTCTCGAAGAGGTCCAATGTTCTTGGAGGGTGTTAAGTTTTATGGCTTGGGCGCGTACCCAAGGATGGTTCTTGGAAGCCCTACTGTGGTTGTAGAATGGATTACAGTCTAAAACCATTGATCTTGTTGGATCACATCGAAGGCTATGACAGTGCTTTGAAAACAGAAGATTGTCCTCTCCTACGTCGACCAGTTGAAGCCAGTCGGTTCATGGATGGCCAGCAAGAACGATTACAGAGCTATCTGCTAAATCAGGATCCTAAGGAACTTGTTCGGATTAATCTTGGATGCTATCGCCATAATGTAGTTGAAAAACAGATACCTGGAAATTGGATTCTTGCCTACGGATCAACCCTCAGTAAAGCTAGATTAGAGGAAAGAATTGGAAAACTAGATAGAGTAGACCAGGTTGGATTACGCTGAAAGTAACCAGAGCTTTCAATTTTTTTCAATTTTTTTCAATTTTTGAGAAATCACTGAAAACGAACTTCCATTATGATCCCTATATATATCTGGCCGCTCTTCGCGCTGGCATTAGTTGCGATTAGTAGTGCAGGATTAGTTTTTCAGGAATTAGGAGAAGTCCCCCCTCTGCTACGTGCCTCCTGGAGAATGCAGGCAACTTCTCTGGTACTACTCCCTCTCTTTGTGTGGCAATGGCAACTGCTTCGAAAATTACAAATCAGGCTGCAAGATGTTTTGATTTTAATAGGCTCTAGTTTTTGCTTGGGGATGCACTTTGGTTTTTGGGTGTGGTCACTTGACCACACCAGCCTTGTTCACAGTTTACTGTTCGTAACAAGCCATCCCTTGGTAATTGTTGCTTTGATGCTGATCTTGGGACAACAGACGCGCAGAGGACATATTTGGGGAACAGCATTGGGTTTGTTGGGAGCCTTGATTACCCTGATGGATACGGAAAATAGTGGAACAGTCACTCTAATAGGCGATATGGCTGCGATAGCTGGTGCAGTAGCTGTTGTCGGTTATTTCTATGCGGGACACCACCTTCGTTCAACGAGACAATGGCCAATCTTTATCTATGCTCTACCAGTCACGATGCTCGCAGGGGTTTGGCTGGGTATGGCCTCTTGGGCCTTGGAAGAGTCAGTTGGACCTTTAGCTTCTAATTGGGGTTGGTTTGGTTGGTGGGAGCCAGAGTGGGTCTTAGCCGTGGCCTACCTTGCCTTTGGTCCAGGGTTGTGCGGTCACACTGGCTTAAACACAGTAATGCGCTATCTTCCACCCGTAGTTGTTTCAGTGGGAATGTTGCTGGAACCATTACTGGGAGGCATCATTGAATGGTTCTGGCGTGGTGGAACTGGGCCTGGATTCTGGACTTGGGTAGGTGCACCTATGCTTCTAGCAGGAGCTGGTTGGGTAACGCTAACCAACGCACGTTCAAAAGATTGATTGCTGAAGCGTCTTTTGCAAAGACAAACTTGCATCCTAAAAATAATATCTCATAGTGAGGAGTTCACCCAGAAATTTCTTACTAGAGCATCAAAATGAGTGAGTCCAATGAAGAAATTCGCCCAAGGGAAGGCCTATTGCGGCTGGATGCTCATATTCGTTTTGAGCTTGAATTAACATCTCAGCGGATGAACTGTCTTCCTATCGCCGAATACTTAATTTATCCACCTCCATTCTAGCTTAAGCTAAAAGTATCAAATCAAATGTGCATCCACTTCTCCTACGCGCTATCTCGATGGTGTAATGGTTTGGAATGTTGCTAGCCATTATTGACCTTGCGTCTGTTATTGGTTCTGTTTCATTGACCCACAAATTACGCAGAGAGAGATTCACCCTTGAAAGTGCAATCCCACAAAGTGCACTCCATCCTGATTTGAGTCAG
>JACLAC010005607.1_pt1 | contig 17383 bp, 14 predicted proteins | sample 8027881 | NCBI WGS metagenome assembly JACLAC01 (sample SAMN15725517, study PRJNA655200) | protist metagenome | isolation source: fluorescence activated cell sorting (FACS) single amplified genomes of... | place: Spain: Blaines Bay Microbial Observatory, Mediterranean Sea | collected 2016-01-19
TTTCCACAAGTTGAAACCCTGACTTTTGGTACAAACGCTAATTCATGGCGTGCTCGTGCCGAAAGCATTGTCGCGCTTGATGAGTTTTCATATCCAGGGTCATTACAACCTCAACAACTCCATCCCGACCAAAACATTCTTTTAGGCAAGCGCAATGAAAGAAACGAACCGACCATTCTATTTGGTTCCGTCTGGTCATTAGAAAAAGTTCCCAAAGAAGGCTTAGAATTAGGCGTTAACCCGCGTTATTGGAATGGGCTTTTAGGCGCGATACGCAAAGGCCCACAAGAACTTATAGATGGAGACCCCAATACCGTTAGTAAAGTAATTCATGTTTTTAAAGGAATTACCGGTGGATTTTCGCCTAATGATTTATTTACCTGGGATTTTGGTTTTCCCATACCCATTAATCGCATCGTTTTTTTTCCGCCTGACAATGGGATTGATGAATTAGGCGGACTACGCAAACAACGATTCCCACGTGCGTATGAAGTGTCAGCACAGTTAGCCCCTAAAGATTATCTACTGGTCGGACCTGAAACTACCATCCACACCCTTGACACCGTAATTGAGCGCACTTTCTTTAACGACAAGCGGGTTGTAGATATACGTTTTGAAACTGATTTATATCGATTTCTACGCTTACGTTTTAATATTATCGATCAACTATATTTGTTGGGTGAAATTCAAATTTATGGAGAAGGCTACCTGCCTGTTTCTAGATACCGTTCTGTTGTTATTGATATGGGTAAGCCCGTTAATTTTGGCAACATACACTGGGAATTTCAAAAATTTCACCAAGCAAACCGACAAGATCAACCCATCTTATCCCCAGAGTTACCCATTAAATTAGAAATACAAACACGTACCGGTCGGGATTCAAGCCCAAATCGCTATACTGTTCTCACCGAATTCGATAGCGAAAGAGAAGTAGATGAAGCAAGTTATAGAAAAGCCTCTCCATCCTCATTACGGATAGGTCCCCGGCCTGGAGATCAGGCATCAATTGAACCGGATATAGAGAATTGGAGTCCTTGGTCTACCGCTTATGATTTTTCAAATCAAGAAATTCGGTCAACAGATAGCCGGCGATATTTACAACTGCGTTTTGATATTACCAGTGATGATTTCCGCAACTTTGGTCGCATCGATTCTATCGGCATAGAATATTCTCCTCTATTGGTAGAATCCATGGTTGCCGAAATTAGCTTAGAGGATGCGGCAGATAGTATTGGCCCACTAGAAGTGCCTGCGGGTATAGATACCAATTTTGTCTACAATATGCGCGCCACTTTTGGTCCAGAAGGTCGAATCGGTTTTGATGCTATTCGTTTAAAGACCTTTGCCAACGTCGAATTTAACCGACTCGAATGGGGTGATGAACAACAAGAAATCATTCCTGACAGTATCAATATTGGCACCGGAGAACTTACTGTTTATTTCCCTTCTACAAAGATTGTCCGTTCTAGTGGCGAGGAGCTTATTAAGCTACATTTCCGTACAGCGCTTCTGGGTTTTGGGACTCAATTTCTTGGAGAAGTATTTGAAGTCAATGGCACAAACTTAGCACAATCTATTGAACCTGGCGATGCAACACCAGCCTTTGATAACGATGATATCCAGGTATTTGCTAGTGGGGAAAAGTTGAGTGTGCTTTCAAATTTTTCGCTTTCTGGACCCGTTATAACTCCTAACGGGGACGGTATCAATGAAATAGTACAAATTGATTTAACCCTTTTAGCCATTGACCAAGTAGATACGGAAATAGGAGTTTTTGATTTATCTGGTCGTTTGGTGCGAACATTGTCTACGGTAAGACGCCAACGAGGCACCCAATTTGAGCAATGGGACGGTCGCGACAATTACCATGCTCTAGTCCCTCCTGGACTTTATTTGATTCGGGTATTTATCGATGCCGATAAGGAACAGATTGAACAGGTTCGCAGTCTTGTAGTGGCTTACTAATGAAATTTTACGGCAGATTAATCGCTTGTAAACGCTATTTTAAAACCCTCGATAAAACTAATATGTCGACCTCCACAATTAGACTCTTATTTCTTTTTATCCTACTTGCATTTACCTCTCCGGCCCTCTCTGGTTCACTCAAATTCAGCACTCAAACACAATGGCAAACTTGGAATTTTCCTGTTGGTGTCCTCGACTTAGAACAGGACGGAACAGTGCGTATGAAAAAATTTCGCCGCAACATTAATGCGGCTTTAGATGCCAAAGATTTTGTCTCCATTAATGCCAAAGGTCAGGAAATCCAAGGCGGCATACGCTATGTCGGTTCCAATAAAATCCAAGCGGAAAACATTATAGACGGAAAATTAAATACTTGGTGGCAACCCTCACAAAATGCAGACTTAGAAGATTGGAAATTAGAAATTGATTTAGGCCGCATGGTTCAGGTTAATAAAATTCGGCTGATCTTTCCAGCCACTGAAGACGCCCAACCTTTCAGAGAATTTACCGTATATGCCTCTGAAGGTTCACGTCAAATCATTGGCAAAGATATTTTTAAATACAATCTGGTTGGCGGTACGACTTTACCTAACCAAGAAACCGTAGTCGAATATGACCTACAAACCATTGAAGCGGGTAGTGCTAGTGGTGATCATTTAAGAACGGTTATCAGTGATACTTTAGGCTACCGGCCAGTCCAATATATTCGTTTCATTCCCGGGAAAAAAAATACCAAAGCAGCTTTAGCCGAGATAGAAGTTGATGCACTGGGTGACAATATAGCGCTTGACACTTTTAATCGCGGCGGTAATGTGCGCACCGCCCACAATCTTCAAAATATAGCTTCAATTGCTGACGGTTCGGCTTCAAAATGGTGGTCAGTACAAGCATTACCAATTGACTGGCGCGAAAGTGGTGTGTGGATTGAGTGGGATTTAGGTGCTACTTTTTGGCTGAATCAACTAAATATGCTAGAGCCGTTCTTGAATTTTGGCACTACAGGTTTTCAAAATTCTAATATGATCTGGTTTGAATGGCTTACTTCGGACGGCTCACCAGTGCCTACCCAGGGGGATGAGACCATTCAAAGCCCCTTCGATTTCCAGCATTTAACCCAGGTAGACAATAATCTGGGCAGTGGTGCAGGACGTAATTTGCACTATGATTTTCGCTTCCCCCCAAGGAAGGTTAAATATCTCTTCTGGCATCATGAATCCCCTAGTTATCAATATCGTTTTGTCTTCCATCTATTTGAAGTTTTCCTTTATTCTGATGGATATCCGGCCGAGGTTATTCTTCAGTCCCCTTTTATCGACTTAAACGGCACCAAAAGTTTGCGTGCTATCCATTGGGATGCTTTACTTCCACCCGGCGCCCAGGTTAATATTCGGTCACGAACCGGAGATACCTTTGAAGAAACCATTTTTTATTATCGTAAAAGCGGCGAAGAAATTCCGGAAAAGCTCTGGAACAAGCTGCCGAAGTCCCAAAAACTACCTATTGTGCGTATCCCCAAAGCAGGCTCGGATTGGAGTTCCTGGAGTCCTATCTATAAAATTTCAGGTGGCAAATTCACCTCTCCTTCACCACGTAATTTTGTTCAACTTGAGGTCCGCCTAATAAACGATTCTCCAGCAATAACACCGGTATTACGATCTCTAACCTTAGATTTTGATGACCCCTTAATCTCAGGGGGAATAGTGGCTTCGATTAGCCCCCAGGAAGCACGCCTTGATTCCCTGATTAATTTCAGTTTGCACATCAACAACACCTCTATTTCCCGCGATCGAGGATTTGATCGGGTTATCTTAACCTTACCACAAGCACTGGCGGCTCCTCCCAAGGTCCTTGTTAACAATGGGCCTATTGAACCTCTTAATATTGAAAATCAGGATAGCACTCTAATAATCGATTTACCCCAACGGGTCACACGAAACCCAGTTGAATTAATACTACCCATTCGCATGACCGCCGATGCCGCATTTTTTGAAGGATGGGTAAGCAACCAAGCTACACCAGATATCCTCCAGGGGATACGTCCCGAAGAAGCCTCTGCCTTAACTGTTTTTGTTCCAGAAATAGCTATTTCTAGCTCCTTACTTCGCAAAATGACCTTGAATCGTCAAACCATTACACCGAATGGCGATGGTATCAACGATACCGTTGAGCTGGAAGTCCTCATCGTTAAAACAAAACAGCTCCCTCAAGTTCAAATTTTTGATCTCAGTGGTACTAGTGTTGCTATTCTACAGCCCAGTACATCCACCACCTATTTATGGGATGGCCGGGATACATTCGGTAATTTATTAGCACCAGGAATATATATATTCGATGTACAAATTGCCGCCGATGCACGTAGCGATCGCCAACAACAACTTGTTCACCTTGTTTATTAAAGCATCTTATTAAGCTTAGCTAAAGGCTGCAATGTTAAACAACCCCTTAACCTCGGATTTTTTTGAAGGACAAATTTCAGTTGAAATAAATGCAGAAGGCCTAAAACCGTGGCGTTTACCCCATCTTCAACAGGCTTTATTTCCTTCTCCCAACAACTCTTTACTAGCTAGGGCCGAGAATGCTAGTGGGGTCCGTTTGCGCTTTGCCACTTCAGCAACAACGCTTATGCTAAACTGCTTACCCCTGCCCCAAATAGCTCCAGGCGGTGGTCGTGATGCTTTTTATTTTGATATAACCATCAATGGAGAATTAACGACTAGCGTACCCGTTGCTCCAGGAGCAACCGAGGTACGCTTTGATCGCTTACCTGATGGCATAAAAATTATTGAATTATGGCTTCCACAAGAAATCCCCGTTTCTGTACAAACGTTGTTAAGCAGTCCTGACTGTCCCTGCACCCCAATAGCTGACAACCGACCACGATGGTTAACTTATGGGTCCTCTTTGACCCATTGTACTCGAGCCCACAGCCCGGCACGCATATGGCCTGCCATTGTTGCCCGACGCCACAATTTAAACCTAACTAGCTTAGGCTTTGGTGGAGAATGCCACTTAGATGCCATGTTTGGGCGCGTTATTGCCTCTAAATCAGCTGATTTTATTACCCTTAAACTGGGTATTAACTGTATCAATGGTTCGTTAGGTCCCCGTACTTTTGCACCGGCTGTTTTGGGCTTAGTACATACTATTCGTGATCAACAAGCCGATACTCCTATCGGCTTGATATCGCCAATTGCATACCCTCCCCATGAAACCCAACCCAATCTTGTTGGGTACACTATTGAAGCTATGCGTAATGATATAAAAGAGATGCACCAGCGTTTGACAGCCGCTGGTGATACGAAGTTGTTTTATTTTGATGGACTGGATATCTTTGATACGGCCCTAATTGAGCAATACTCTACGGACCAATGCCATCCGAATGGAGATGGAATTGAGCGTATGGCCGATCGTTTTGACCGGGTTGTTATGACGTCTTTGTTAACATCTTAAATTTTATTATTAGTTCCTTATACTACAGAGAGTAAAAACTATGGCATCTATCGGCACCCCCCTATCCACAACAGCAAAAAAAGTCCTAATGTGTGGATCTGGTGAATTAGGTAAAGAAGTAGTTATTGAACTTCAACGTTTAGGCGTTGAGGTTATTGCTGTGGATCGCTATGCACATGCCCCGGCCATGCAGGTAGCACATCGTGCCTATACCCTCAACATGCTTGACGGTCCAGCACTACGGCACATCATAGAAAAAGAGCAACCCGATCTTGTTGTACCCGAAATTGAAGCGATTGCTACCGACACCTTAGTAGAATTAGAACATGAAGGGTATAAAGTCATCCCCACAGCTCGAGCCGCACAGCTAACGATGAACCGCGAAGGTATACGGCGTTTAGCCGCTGAAGAATTGAACTTACGTACTTCTCCCTACCGTTTTGCTTCAACCGAAAACGCGTATCGTGAAGCCATTGCCGCTATTGGTATGCCATGCGTTATCAAACCCATTATGAGTTCCTCAGGTAAAGGCCAGAGCGTTGTGCGTCAAGAAGCAGATATAGAAACCTCCTGGCTTTATGCTCAAGAAGGCGGTCGCGCCGGTGCCGGAACGGTAATTATTGAGGGTTTTGTTGATTTTGATTATGAGATTACTCTTCTTACCGTCCGCCATGCCGGGGGCACCGATTTTTGTGCCCCGATAGGTCATATACAGATTGATGGTGATTATCGCGAATCCTGGCAACCACAAGATATGAGCGCCGCCGCTCGTGCTGAAGCCGAACGTATGGCACGCTCCATCACAGATGGTTTGGGTGGTTTTGGACTATTTGGCGTGGAACTGTTTATCAAAGGCGATCAGGTCTATTTTAGTGAAGTCTCGCCCCGTCCTCATGATACCGGTATGGTAACCTTAATTTCGCAAGACCTTTCGGAATTTGCCTTGCATGCAAGAGCGATTCTTGGCCTGCCCATACCCAATATTCACCAACATGCACCATCCGCTTCGGCCGTTATTTTAGTTGCAGGTACATCTACTCAAGTTACGTATAGTAATTTAACGGAAGCCTTAGAAGAAGCCGATACTCAACTACGACTATTTGGCAAGCCTGAAGTAGCAGGAAAACGCCGTATGGGGGTTGCCCTAGCACGAGGCACCGATGTAGAGCACGCCCGGGAAAAAGCGCGTCGAGCTGCGACCGCTGTCCATATCACACTTTAACTGCTAACTATAACCTACCTGTACTTATAAGCACTGATACCATAACCCACTAGATCAAATCTGTGTGGTGAGTACCTTTGCTTGGCAACAAAATCGAGATTGTATAAATACCAACAAAGCCCTATTAACTGTGATTTTATTTTTAATACGGAATATCTATGAGTACTTCTAGACAACAAGCGTTTTCCAAGCGTTGGATGGTATTGAGTGCGGTTATTTTTATAGGGATAGAGTTATTTCTAGGGGGCTTGATTGGTGAAGTAGTCGTCGGCCGATTTATGTCACTGCACTTACGTTTTTTTCTACAAGGCCTACTCAATTTAATCAGTTTTTTTATTGGTGGGTTTATTATTGGACTGATTTCACCGGGTATCCGCATTCTTGAACCTGCATTAGGCGCTTTCTTTTCTGTAGCTTTAATGCTTTGTCTTACGTTATTCACCCCTTATAGTTTTATCCGTTTCAGTATGAGTAAATTATTTATCGGTGGTGGTGTGGCTTTTTTATTGGCGTATATGGGCGCTCGTTGGGGCGAGCGAGTGGCTGGTAACAGATAACAAATTAACGATTGCAATTTTAGGATAACCTCTATGGCAGAACATTTATTTACTAGTAAATGCGACCTTATAAACTTAGCGACTAGCCGTGTTTTTTAATGGCATGCGTGCTAACAATAATGTGGCAGCATCCCGTTGACAAAAAGTTCCGGTAAATTCATGTTCCGAACGGTGGAAAACAACAAGTAGTTCGTCCTCCTCGCAAAGGGCCGTTGCATAGGAACTGTCATGATTACCGGCTAGCGGCCCTAATAAATAATAGGGTTTAAGGTGTCCCATTTCATAGGTATAAACCATAGTGGCCTGATCTAATTTTTCTGGTAATGTTGCCCGACTAGCAGACGCAAGGACCGGTGGATTACACGCGAACACACGCGAAATTAAATACGTGGTCCCTTTAAATGTGTACACGGCTTGGCCCGACAGATGGACCCCGGCAGGACGCTCATGCCATTGCTTATACGGAGGCAAAGCCTCTAATATTGCCCCCCCTACTTTGGTTTGATCTCGCAAAAAAGCCGTAATTTTACCCCCCTGATCAAAAACAAGAGCAGTTTCACTTTCTCCTGTTCCCTGCCGGATTACACTTATAAATTCCCACTCCAAACCATTGGTTGAAGTTATTAGGTGGGCAAGCCTATGAGCATTAGTACCGGGTCGGTGAGCAGCAGCATAAAAGCGGCCCTTAAATTGAACGGGCTTCCATAGGATAAATCCATGACGATACACGATTTGTGGAGCACTCCACCGCTTGCCATCCTCAGTAAAGCTAGCAAAAATCTTAAATTCCCCATCTTTTAAACTATTGATATATAGCCAAAGTCGATCTTTTGTTGGCAGCAGTTGAGCATCCCGGTCATCGCCCCAAACATCAAAGCGTTGACATTCTTGCCATTGCTTTAGATCTGCAGTATCCTGTACTACAATATCTCCATCTCTGGCGATATGCCCACTCCCCTGCCGAAATGCCAGCCAATATTTATCCTGCCATTTAGTAAATGCAGCAAAAGCATTATGCCATCCGTTATCGACTATGGTACGGATATTGTCTGCCTCTAGCGGCAACACTAAGGCAGGATCAGTTTCAGGAGGCCAACTTAATGTCAAAAGATAAGTCCTTTATATATTTCTGTGATACCACCAAAATCAAGTCTTACCCCAACATCATAATTATGTATTTAGATTCCGTCAAACCGACAGAGCTACCAGAAAAAACTCATTCGCTATTCATATAAGATCGCAATTATCTCTTCAAGGCCAGCACACCTTATTCCACTACTTAAAAAACGCTCGGCGCGTGCTCACAACAATTTTCCTGTATTACTCGTTCTTAATTAGGCTCTATTAATTGTAAGTAGCGCTCAAATTTGGTCTTAAATGGTAGAAAAAACACGGTCCCTAAAATGGCGCTATATAATATTGTTAATACACATATAGAAATTGCCGGCCCAAGCGCTGTCATATCGGATATATTTGCGGCAATTAATACAATACCTATCAGTACTCCTATTAGGCCAAAACCTGTGGCAATTAATTGCATCCGACCAAAAATAAATGCTCCTAAGCGTAAATCTTCTTTGTAATGGCGCAATTCTTCTTGGCTGAGTAGGTTTCCACTGTCTGCACCGGCACTTTTATTAGCGATGCTATGAGCAGTTAATTGAGGTGGTGGAAAAAGAATATAGCGCCAGACAAGATGACCTATCCTAAGAACATCACTTAATGGCAAGGCAACCAGTGTTCCAGATATGGTACCACCAATTACGATGATCGCCGAAGGAGCATTGATTAGCGTCCCTATGTTTGGTCCCACACCGATCATGATAAAAGAAAAAGCAGTAATAATTCCTACTAATGAAGCTATATCCATAATGAACTCCCTCCTTTTTAACAATCTATTGAAAATCTTTAGTACCTTATTTTTTGGCGCCGACAAAAATTAAATCCGCCCATGTTCCATCGTCATCGCTCGCTCCCATCACTTGGAGTTGCCCACCAAATTCCTGCGCTCCCCCGTCCGGATCCGTATGGACGATCATCGTCCCTATTGTATCACCAATTGCTGGCGTCGTAAACCAATAATTATGAAATGGGATAAATGCTTCAATGGTATAGTCTGTATCGCTTTGCATCGTCACTCGATACGACCAATTCCCTTGCACTTCCAGCCAACTTCTACTTACCCGCCATCCCTTGGACATGCCCACTTGGACATCGGTCAAGGTATACGCGGCGTTTTCACCATGACGCCACCAACTCCCGCCTTCGGGATAGCTAGTATCGGCAACCATGGCAAATACGTGATCCCCTGGATAGACCTCTGCACCATCCCCATCGTGGGGCAAGTCAAAGAAAAAGGCACACCCATCCTTTAAATACCAGGTTGATGGATCCTCTCTACTGGTGCTAACATCGTGGACATTATCAGTAGCCCGTACGCCCAGATACAATCCAGCATCATCCCATGCCATAAAGTATTGGCCTGTTATATCCTGCGGCGTTTCCGCCGTACCCACAGGTTCACCACCCACATTGCGGGGCTTGGCCCAATCATGCAGACCGGCATACCATGATCCACTTTTTATACGCTCACTATCCCATACCCCATCACTCCACCCTTGGCCTTCCCAATCGCTTAGATCCCCATCAATAGTCGGCGCCGTATTGAGGCGAGGTACTTTGATTACCGTACCATCGTGACTTTGAGCTGCCATGGCAAATATTACAATTACAATAATGCTACTTATTAAGCGTTGCATAGTTATTTCCTTTTGGGGGAAAAGACTCCCCATTTATATCTGAATACTATTAATCAACTGTTTTATATAGATTATCAACAATGCTGCTACCTACAAACAAACCCGCTTCTTGGCTTTTTTCCATCAGTTCCATTGCAGTAGAATCCGCTATAAACTTTGCTCGTAAATCTTCAATGTCTGCATGAGATTCGTATTCGTTAAGAAAATGTATTTGATTAACTTTGCCGCCAATATTTGTTAAAATCCTAAGATTTGTATCAAAATTATCATTCATGTAAGTTGTCATCTCTTTAGCATAGGCAATGGCTTCAAACATTTTTCCTTCGCTTATCTCTGTTGTTCTTAGCAAGATAATCACTCAAGACTCCTTTGAAATCATACTATGTGTATTGAATTTTTTTCCAAGACCGGAGAAACGACTTAGGGATCAAAAAATTTGGAAAAAAGCTACTTTCTCTTTTCTACAAAAATAAAAAGGAATAACCTATTTAGGGTTTAAAAACAGAATTTAGTTTGAGCATTAGATCTAATGTCTTCTTTTAAGCGAGTGGCCCTTTATTCAAAGTTTCCAACCTTTCTGTAATGCTCTAACATTACAGAAGTTTTAATTCTCAATTCTTCATTTTTAGCATTTTCTCTGCATGAATAGCAATTAAGGTGATGATAATTATGTATAGGCAGGCATCATCCGTCAAGTATTTTTTTACTGTTTTGTAATAAAGCAGGAATTTAAGCCTCTTTTTATCTTAAATTAGGCGTTGTCCCCTTACAAATTTGGAAAAATCCTACCCTTGATTTAATTAAATACAGCCCCCTAGCGCAGCGCTGCTGCAATCTCTTATGCATGCCTTAGCCTAATCAACATTTTTCAGAATTGATAAAAAAATCGCATATAAGCCCTTTATGATCACTGGGCCAAGGCATCTGCGACAACATAAAACGGCATTGGGTAGCGGGTCGGACCAACCTGTCAAAAATATAGTAATACGGTGATCCTACCAACCAGGCTTGGCGTGCCTGCAAACATTTTCCCTTATAATAAATAAAGTCTATACGATCGCGTTCATCCGCTTTGGGCGCCCAACTCGTACTGCCTTTCATCCATGCCTCCGATGGCCAGGTAGCTCCCGGATGAGTAACCGGATTAGGATAGAGTTCACGCCAGCTATCTTTAAAACCGGCCCGGTTTAACATCATACTATTGCGCCATTCAATAACAACTCCATTATGGCTATACAAATCTTTAGTCGCAGGTGTCCAATCCAGATGCGAACACTCATTTAAATCACCTGCAATTACCACAGGGATATCATCTTTTAAACCAGAAACAAAGCGCAAAAAAGCTTTTAAGGCCATACCCCGTTTAGAGGCCTTGTCCATAGCATGTAATTGCTCTATATCAGTAACCGGTTGGGGCTTTCCGATTCCCGTATCATCCAGCGGCTTAAATGAATTGCCGTCGTATCCACGGGGCAAATACACTGCATAGTTTTTATAATCAAGATGGGCCGAACAAACCACTAGACTAATACCCCGGTCCAGGGTTAGATGATAAGCACTTATACTACCACTATCACTTTGAGTAAAATCAGCAATGAGGTGGGCTTTTTTTATTGGCCACCGACTTATCAAGCCTGCACCACCCCCTACATACTGACCAAAAAATGGGTGCCCAGCAGCCCTCAACCCCGTCATCAGGCGGGTATGTAAATCCTCACCCCCATAATTACGGACTTCACTCAGAGCCACTATATCGGCCTGGGAGGCAAGTATAATGTCAATAATTTTGTCAAAGCCTCCGGCAACGACTGTACCTTCTTGCCAGAGATTAAATTGGAAGATGCGTACCCCAGCCTGTTCTTGCACTATTTTGTTGTTCCATCATAGAATAAATATTCGCGTAAACCAGGGTTGGCTGCACCAAATTTCCAGATCCATGCATCCAAGAAATAGTGCGTAACTTGCGGCAACATAAGCACCGGTACGATCAATCCTAAAAAACGTTCACTTATAGGAGCAGACAAACTCAAGCCCAAAAAAATGGCACCATGTTCTTGCCATACTAAAACATCCCATAACCCTTCCTCAAGCCAGGCCAGGCCAAGCAATAAACCCACAAAAGCTCCGGCAGCAATGGGACGATGGATCCAATTACGCCACCCTGTGGTATTATCCCAGCGCCTGCTCCCATACAACCAAACTAGAGCCATATAAGGCACACCGTGGGCCACAACATTGGTAATCGTAAACGCTATATCCGAATTAAACAGCACAATGCCGACATACCAAACCGCCGCTGTTGAGGCAACGATACCTATCTTTCCCCAATTGAGCTGCCGGCCCCCAATCAGTAATTGCACTTGCCGACTCGCAAATAAAAGTAACACTAAGGCATATAGGATTTGGGCTACGGCCTTGGTCCAAAGCGGAAAAACTAGGAAATCTCCGTCCATAAACCAATTAAAGTGGCGCTCTGGGGTAGCATGCCAAAAAATCAGCGGGTACAACATGGTGGCATAAATAGCGATTTTATCAATCCAGGCATCTCCCCCCCGTCCTTCTCCACAACGGTGCCGGTACATCATAACAAAACCAAATTGTTGACGAACAAAATGCCAAACAGCAATATAAGCCAGTATACGCCAAAAAATCAGGTCACCTAAGCTGTAAAGAAAAACACCCCCTAGCCAACAGCCCAAAGGCATAAAAACATATAGATTACGACGCCGTTTAAATTCTACTGGGTCAAAATAAGTACGGTAGAGAGAAGCATACACATGGGCGACATCAATAAAAACAACAATGATCAGCCATCCTAGCCAAGGTAGCTCAGGTTGACGCCATGTCGGCAAGGCCAACACCAGCCCTACGGTCAACAAAGGGGGACCAAAAATCAAGCTCAGATCAAAACGCGGAGAAGAAATCCACTTCATAACTAGGCCAAAGCCCTATAATTGAAGTACAAGCGGAAGAACAATTTATCCCCTTTCCCTCGAAGCAGAAAAACCTATTTTTCGTTCCGTACCGTGGACTGATTGAGGATGCTGCCGCGCTGGTCTAGGTTAACCCGCCGGTAGGCTCTATAACGACTGGGCAACAACACCAGGTCGCCGCCGCTTATCCCACCTAGAGCCCCACCAGGAAGGGTTCGAGAAAAGAGATCTATTGCCTATGACTCCAGCTGCACCTGAATGCCGTTGGCGTCGAAAAATTCGGACAAGTAATCGATTTTTCCCGCTTCGTTAAATTTCGCTATGCAGAAATATTTATTGTAGATCTTCTTTCCCGTTTCCCGGTACGTTGGCGTCCAGGTGCCGATGATGTTGATCTCGTTAGGATCGTCGTTGGGAGGATGGGCAGAGCCCCCGAAAAAACCGCGACTCTCTCCACTGGTCCGGCCCAGACCTTCTATGAAAATGATATCATCGAAGTTGTCGAAAAAATATTGCAGGACCTGCCGCATATCGTCTTTACCGAGCCAGACGTTGCCGTTGTAATTTGCAGGTGAATACTTGAGATCAGCGGCTATCAAATCCAGTTGCCCTTCTATGTCCCGCTCGATAAACCCGTTGAAATATGCCCTGATTGTCGCAACATTGCGCTCGAAAGTAGCCTGATTTGCCTCTGCACTCATCGTTTATTCTCCCTGGGCATGGGTATCTGTATCAGGGTATTGTGCATCGTCAAATTTTCGTTGTGCCCAAAGCGACTCAAATTGACGATGCACCTGATGACATTCTTTTTTTGCTAAATGTTCAATCGTTCCAGTCTATTATATAAGGGGAAATAGTCACTGTTTTTGCATGCATGTCGAGCGTTATCATATCGAGGTTCTGGTCGCCGTTGTCGACATCTACGAGATTCCGCATATTTATTTTGCTGCCCTGGCGCCGCCACAAGCCTCTGAAATTACCTGACATCATTGGGCCTTCGTCGGGGAAACCGCGACCGCTTCCGCGGCAAAACCCACCATCCCTGGTGCTATCTGATTCTAGGTAATAGGTCAGGAATACGCGACCGTAGCGGCCCGCTGGCCCTTCTGCCTTTATTATAAGTGATTCCTGATCCGCCTCGACAGCGGTAATTGTAAGCGCTATATCATCCTGCCGTTTCTGTAATTCCATGTGTATTCGATCCCATAATTATTTTTTAGAAGAGGTAGAAAAAAACCATTGAATTAGCAATAAGGACTTTGGTTGATTCGATGGCTCCCGGCAAGACAGAGAGAAGTCACCCTGGAGTTCTTCTGGGTCGGCAATATCCATCTTTACCTAGGGCGGCAAGAATCTATTCCAGATTTCACTCCGAGATGATTCAGCCCTCCTAGCAAGTCGTAGTCTGTATTGTTAGCCATACCTAAAAAGCGCTGTACGACTTCGTTCCTATTATCCTTACTCTATTTGCCAATTTACTCGAAACAGCATGATACATCTCCTTCTGCCAAAGGTTTAGAACAAGGCCGAAGGAAACTTCAGCCTCTGAGGTTGCTTATTATACTCATTGATTAGGTCACACACAAGGTAAATTGGCCGCACTTGAGTAAAAAGGATTTTCAGCCTCGAAATGCCTTATACCCTCCGGATTAGTCCAACGGGTCCAAAGCGTACTAGTGACCACCTCTTAAATTTAAAGAGAAAAACAGAAACTGTACAGATCAACCTCGCCCTGCATCTCAAACTCCAGCCGCAGTGGCCGATCTGCAGGAATGGGCTTATCCACCCCTTGCCAACGCACCGCCTGACGAATGCCGTCTCCGCTGATCGGACAACTCGGCTTTTCAAAGCCAGGCAATGGTTGGCGCTGGTAGTCGGTCAGCCGCAGCCGCAACTCCCCTTTCGTCGCATCCGCATTGACCAGCAATCGCCCACCGGGACCCCGCAGGACCTTGGTCACTACGAAACTCCCACCGGCCGGACCGCGCAACGAGGCAAAACCCTCTTTACGCAATCGCGCCAGCCCAATGCCAGGCACCGGGTCGCGCTCTTTATGCCGACCGCTGGTGCCGGCGTAATACAGCCACCACTCTTCGCCCACCTCAACCCAGTTCGATGCCATGACCATACCCGCGTCCCACTCACCCGGTGCACCGAGACCGATCAGACTCGGACGGTCTGCTGGCCGCTGAAAGTTGCATCCGTCGCGACTGAAAGCCAGCGCCGTATAGATATCTTCCTGATGTCGGTATGGCCATAAAAACCCCCAATAAACGCCGGCGTAGTAGCGCGTCGGCATACCGTAAAAATAGTGGTGGTCCGTCTCGGCGTCGAGCTGGTCGGGTAAGAGGATATTCTCGCTGCAAATCGGCCACTCGTCCCACAGACTAGTGTGTTCCAGCCGAGCAACTTTGCGCCGCGCGCCGCGGTTGCGGTAAAGATTGGTCGCCCGCGTAAACCACACCAAACGCTCTAGAGACGGATCCCATACGATACTCCCATGCGTGTCGGGAGTGAACCCTGCAGCAATACAGCGATCGCTATCCGGATCCCAGCTGATGCCGTCGTGCGAGCCGATCACTCGCGCGCTCTTGGGCTCGTCGCTTAGGTACAAGAGCAGGTATTCATAACCGCGGCGGAACTTTTCGGGCACATCGAGCAGATAGGGTACTTCCGCACGCCCCCCACGCGGTCCAAGCAGCACGATATTGTTATCGGTAGTACCTTTGAACGCATGGCGACCAATCGTTGGCAGTTGCCATTCTAGGCCGTTCTCCGACTCAGCATAGGCGACGCCATAGGTGTATTTGCGCGGCTCCAAGCTCTGATCCCAGTAATCCTGGTACCAGATGCGGAAACGTCCCCCCTCGTGCAAAACATTCGCATAGCCGCCTCTATTGGCAATTACCGGATTTGCTGGGTGCTTGACCGGTGTGTGGAAAACGCGTTTGACCGTCTCGGTCAGATATTCAACACCCCAGCGATTGTCAACGAGATAATCGTCGATAAAAAACTGTGGCTGTTCGTCGATCGGTATTTCCTGCACTGTCTGTACTCCTTCAGCAAATTTGGAATATTCATATCCACTAATTCCCTTCCCTTCGGGACCCATGCCACCCCATACTAGCGGCAATGTGCGACATTTGGATAAACCTGTCAAATGGGCAAAACACCTTGCCTCTAAGCTAAATCGGGATTTGTTTATATCGACCAACTAATTTATAGCTAAAGGAGACCGCGCTAATCATGTTCCAAATTCCTTTCGCCCTGCCCGCCTTCCCACGCGGCATTCACCTGATCACATCGCAGGTCGAGGCGCAACTGCCCAAACTCCCGAAGATCGGCCTCTTGCACCTCTTTATCCAACATACCTCTGCCGGTCTGGCGCTGAACGAGAACGCCGACCCCAGTGTCCGTAGCGACTTAGCGTCCAGCCTTGACCAGCTAGTGCCCGAAGAAGCCCCCTATTACGAACATATCTATGAAGGTTCTGACGACATGCCGGCGCACGTCAAATCCATACTTGTCGGCTCTTCGATCAGCATACCCATCAGCAACAACGCGCTGAACCTAGGAACATGGCAAGGTATCTACCTGTGTGAATTCCGCAACTACGGCGACCAGCGTCGGTTAGTAGCTACGGTATTGGACTAGTCGTACAGAATGTTACCCATACTTTGGTAATTCACTAGCACAAGCTTAGAGCAAGTCCCCAATAAATAGTCCTCATAGCAGCTCAAGACAAATCCGTACTAATCAGAACAAAAAAACCGGTCTGCTAATATTGCCAGCAGACCGGTGTATCTAAATTATAGGGATTAATGAATCAAGCCTCTGCCGCCCACAGTGTATTACGCGCCGTAAAACTGAGTAACTTAGAATAATGGTGCACTTCACTAGACTCGACGCCACTACCAATTGCAGTGGGCACTTCAACCACAAAATCGGCAAAGTCAGGGGCATTAAAAGCCACAAAAGCCAGTGCTATCTCTTCTATATGCCGCTCATAGCGAGTCGTTAAATCGGGAAAAGCAATCGGTCCGGTATCCACCTGATAAAGATTCTCCTCGCGTTTGGTATTCATGGTTTTTATCGGACATTCAATAATGGCGCGCAACTGCGTTTGCTCATTGCCGATTTCAGTCTGGGCGACTAACGGCACACAGGCATAGGTGGCGGCAAGAATCGTTTCATTAGTGGTCAATTTCGCTACATTTTTAGCATCCGTTAAGTAGTAATTTTGTCCCTGCCAAGCAAATTCATTTGACCGCAGGCATTGTTTATATTCGGCGTTGAGGTACGCCTTACGCCGGAAAGCGGCACTGTATTCGGGGCCAAAGATTGGCATAAAATCGTAATTATCCTCCTGAAACAGATTACTTGCCGCAAAAGTACGTTCCCCTTTGCAAGAGCCCACCTGGATATAATCTTCCTCTACTCCCGTTTTTTCATCGATGATGCGGGTGCGTGATTCTACCCAAAATCGCACTTCATTTC
>JACLAC010022925.1_pt1 | contig 17382 bp, 13 predicted proteins | sample 8027881 | NCBI WGS metagenome assembly JACLAC01 (sample SAMN15725517, study PRJNA655200) | protist metagenome | isolation source: fluorescence activated cell sorting (FACS) single amplified genomes of... | place: Spain: Blaines Bay Microbial Observatory, Mediterranean Sea | collected 2016-01-19
GTGAGGATGCACCATTGGGGACGGCAGGGGCACTGGGTTTGATGGATGAGCCACAAGTTCCGATGCTGGTAATTAATGGCGATGTGCTGACCAAAATTGATTTTCGAGCGATGTTGTCCTTTCACCGAGAACAGGGGTCAGAAATGACCGTTGCAGTAAGACAGTATGAGTTTGAGTTACCCTATGGAGTCGTGGAATGTAATGGGGCACAGATTACAAAATTATCAGAAAAGCCATTGATGAGTGTTTTCGTCAATGCAGGTATCTATCTAATCGAGCCTTCGGTATTCCAATATGTCCAGCGGGGCGACAGGATGGATATGACCGATTTAATTCAAAAATTGCTCGATGAAGGGAAGTCTGTTGCAAGCTTCCCAGTACTCGAGTACTGGCTTGATATCGGCCATTTGGAAGATTACGAAAAAGCCCAAGTGGATATAGGTTCGTTCACTTATGGAAGTACAGAGTCTTGTACCGACGGTTTGAAGTCTGCGAAAGGCAAAGTGAAGAAATGAGAGTAATGGTTACCGGGGGAGCGGGGTATATGGGTTCCATGTTAACAGCAGACCTCCTATGCGCTGGATATAAAGTGCGAGTTGTCGATGATTTGCGGTTCGGTGGAAACTCGTTGCTTGGAGTTTGGTCCCATCCGTCTTTCGAGTTTCGTCGATTTGATATTTGCAATGAATCTGAATTGGTCGCGGCGATTGAAGGTGTCGATGCTGTAGTCCATCTTGCGGCGATAGTTGGCGATCCGGCTTGTATGCGGCAACAAGAAGCTGCCCGTGCTGTCAATCGAGCTGCCTCTTTGCAATTGCTAGACGCTTGTGCTACTGCTGATATTTCTCGTGTCATTTTTTCTTCAACTTGTAGCAATTACGGGAGAATGGCTGACCCCCAGTTGTTTATGGATGAGGAATGCGAACTCAATCCCCTGTCTCTTTACGCTGAGACCAAGGTCGATGTTGAGAGGGCTGTATTGGCGGACCATCCCTTTTGTTCATCAGTGCTCCGTTTTGCGACCTTGTTCGGGCTTTCGTCACGGATGCGTTTCGATTTAACCGTCAACGAGTTCACTATGGAATTATTGACCAAAGGCAAATTGCTTGTATTCGGCGAGCAATTTTGGCGTCCTTATGTACATGTACGGGATGCAGCGCGGGCTATTCGGATTGTGCTTGAAAGGCCGGCCTCCGAAGTGGACCAGGAGGTTTTCAATGTTGGATCGACCGAGCAGAACTATCGAAAGCAAGACCTGGTTGACATACTCACCAGCTGTATCCCCGGGGCCGAGATTGAGTATGTGCATAAGGATGAAGATCCGCGCGACTATCGGGTCTCGTTTGACAAGATCAAGGATCGTCTGGGATTTTCGCCGACGCGTAGTGTCGAAGATGGAATTGCCGAAATTGCTGAAGTGATTCGAGTCGGAGCGATCGCCGATTTTGCTAACCCAGCCTTTCGCAACTGATATGTTAGAGTCATAACTTATGACGGACTTTATCCCTTTGTGTGAACCAGAAATCCGTGGCCACGAGTGGAAGTATGTCAAGGAATGCCTTGATACGGGGTGGGTGTCTTCGGTGGGGGCATATGTGGATCGTTTTGAGCAAGAAGTGGCTGCGACGGTGCAGTGCCAGCACGCAGTCGCGACATCCAGCGGTACTGCTGCACTGCACATTGCATTGCTGGTCGCCGGGGTCCTCCCCGATGAAGAAGTCTTGATTTCTAACCTGACTTTTATCGCGCCAGCCAATGCTGTACGCTATGTTGGAGCATGGCCGGTTTTCGTTGATTCTGAGTCTGACTATTGGCAACTGGACCCCTCCAAGCTAGCTGATTTTCTCGAACTACAATGTCGGTTCGAGGCTGGTCGTGTGGTCAATAAAATCTCGGGACGGCGGATTGCTGCTTTATTGCCTGTACATATACTCGGACACCCGGTCGATATGAAGGCCATAGTAGACATTGGCCAGCGTTATGAGTTGCCTGTTATTGAGGATGCTAGCGAGGCTTTAGGGGCTAGTTGTGGTCAGGAACCGGTTGGGCATCTCGGTGATATTGCATGTTTCAGTTTTAATGGCAACAAGATCATCACTACTGGCGGTGGCGGTATGATTGTCACCGATAATTCCGATTGGGCCACGCGGTCTAAGTATCTAACGACTCAGGCCAAAGACGATCCGATAGAGTTTATTCATAGTGATGTGGGGTACAATTATCGCTTGTCAAATGTCCAAGCAGCGATAGGCTGTGCACAGTTGGAGAAATTACAGGAATATACTGGTTGCAAGCGGGCAATTGCTGAACGTTACACTCGTGAACTTTTGGATTTACCAGGTTTGTCTTTCAATTCGCAAGCGGATTGGGCGGAGAGCACGTTCTGGCTTTATACCGTGCTCATCGATGAGGGAAAATTCGGCTTGAGTAGTAGGAGGTTACTAAAAATTTTAGCCGTACAAAATATTCAAAGCCGGCCTTTGTGGCAGCCATTACATTTGAGCGAGCCTTACAAAGGGATGCTTTCGACCTCCTGTGAGATTTCGGAAAAGCTCTATGCCCAGGCGCTGTGCTTGCCCTGTTCAATCGGGCTTAGTAAAGAGAGCCAGGATCGGGTCATCGAAGCGATTTGGACTGCTTATTACGAGGGAAAAGCTAAGTAATCTGACCCTAGTGATCTCGAGTTTTTTCCCTATTCAGAGTAGTGCTGACTATATTAGGTGGTGAATATAATCTTGTTGCAGGAATTGAAATTGTGATGGCTGTCTGCGTTGAGATACTTGACGTTCGGGCGATGTTTTTTTTCTTGATCCCCCATATGGCTCGGTCAAAGCCTACTACTTTTTACGTGTTTGATGCCTCTGCTCGGGTCTTGAAAGCAGCTACGATAGTAGCTAGGTTGTTTAAATGTAAAGTCGAGCCTCTGCGTTTCCGTGCTGTGGATCTCAAAGACGAATCGGGTATGCGCATTGGTGTGAGGGTGCGTTATTTCGACGTTGCACAGGTGCAAGCTGACATTTTATCCTCTTCGTCACTTGTTAGACAAATGGCTGCTATGCCCGAATTAGCGAGGATTTTTCTGGCTAAAAGAGTGGCAACTCAAGCCGCACACGATCCCTTGTCGCTCGCTCGTGTTTTGTACCTGATCCAAGTAGTTAAATGGAAATCGACAAAAGAGAATTGGGGTAAGACCAGGCTTTTTCTTCGCAGCAGACTGTGGAAGAAGCCAATAACTCGGTATGGGGAAGAGTTCGGGATAGAAGTCGTTTTTTCCCGTTATATCGGCGGTAATTCTCTCAGTGATACTATTCGTGAGATCTTAGGTGATCGAAACCTGGAAAGGTATCGGTACATATCAAAAGTGCTTCGGTCCGTCTTTGAATATTTTCTCACTGTATTCTCACCGTCGAAGGATCGCCATCAAATTCCCCTGGGGACCTATGTCGCGACCGAATCGTATGGGGCCTTGTGTCTTGATCATCCAGAGTATCACTCGGATCTATTTTTTTGGCAGCAATCAGATCTGAGGTCTCGAAATAGTCTTTTAATCTTTTCAGGAATTGATATACTTGACAGCGGGAAATGGAGGGAACTGAGAGAGAAGGGTATAAATGCGGTCGCCTCGAAACCCTTGGCAACCATAGTGCAGGAGGCGCCTGTCTATATTCCAACTAACCGCTATCCTGAGATTCGAAAGCCTACATGGTATCCTAAACAAGTAGCTGATTCAGAGGTCGGATGCTGGATCACTCGGGAAGTTAATAGCTATTTGAAAAGATGTAATCACTGGGAAGATTTTTTTGAGCAGTTGGGGATCATGGTATATGTTTTGTGGTTCAAACACACGCCGGACCATTGCGCAATGGCGGATGCTTTGCAGAAATTGGGTGGGGTCTTGGCTGTGTACCAGCGTTCCTATGAGGACGTACCCAATGCCGGTCTAATGGTCGGAGCTGATATAGAATTTGGCTTCTCCAAAGGGCATGCCGAGGTTGAACGCATGAATAATTCGGTGATCCCGTACCATATCACAACAGGTTATATAGGTGATCATCGTTTTCCTTTGCTCAGAAAGCAAGCTGATATCGTTCGAAAACAGATCATAGCCCATGGGGCCGAACGCATTGTTGCCTATTGTGACGAGGGGTCGATGGCTGACGGGCGATGGGAGAGAGATCATCAATCCATTCAAGAAAACTATGCGTTTTTGCTGGAAAAGGTTCTCGAAGAATCTTGGCTTGGGCTAGTTATCAAGCCCAAGGCGCCTAGGACATTGAATGAGAGGTTGGGCCCAGTCGCCGACCTACTGGATCGTGCAAAAGCAACGGGTCGGTGTCATATTTATGCAGAAGGGAGTATTCACTCTATTCATCCTCCGGCGCTAGCCGCAATGTCAGCCGATGTCACAATACACGAGAATCTTGCGGCCGGGACGGCGGGGATACAAAGCGCTTTAGCTGGAACTCCTACATTACTTCTCGATTTGGACGGTTGGAAGGTTAGCGATCTCTACCGACTAGAGGTCGGTAAGGTGGTGTTTTTGTCTTGGGATTCGATATGGGAAGCGTGCTTGGGTCAATGGGAAGGAGGGGCAATCAATGGGTTTGGGGAGTGGGGATCAATACTAGATGATCTGGACCCGTTTCGCGATGGTCGTGCAGCCGAACGAGTTGGCACCTACCTTCGGTGGCTCATTGACTCGCTGGTAGCCGGCGACAGTCGTGAGAAGGCGTTGGTTGATGCGGCGGATCGATATCGCCAGGCGTGGGGGAGTGACAAAGTAACGGAGGTTAATGGCAATTAGGATAGATCGAGTGATCCAGAATGATAGGATTCGCTCTGAAGTGTCAAAAAATGTCTTAGGTCAGAAATTATCAGTACTTATTATCAAGGGGTGAGAGAGTCATATGGGACGATTCTATTTCAATGAGTCAGATTTTGATATATTCGGCTCAAATCAGGATATAGGTCGAAAAACGAGATGAAAAACAGGATTCTACCGATTATAAAACGGCGTTTAGGCGGAGCAAAACCGCGCCCGATAAAACCCACTTTTGAAGAATACGAAGAGCGGTATACGCTCAACCAAATTCAGAGCCTCGAAGCCTTATTGCAACGTAATAATCGGTCTTTGCGAGACTTTAGATCTGTCCTTGAATTTGGATGTGGTTTTGGGCGAATGTTGACGCATATGACTCGTCTGATGTCCCAAGCTAAATTTAGCGGTTGCGAGGCGGTCATACATAATGTGGAGTATTGTCAGCGTAAGTTTCCTAGTATCAACTTTTGTCAGACCGGTGCGACACCCCCTAGCTCATTCGCTGATGAGGAATTCGATCTGATTTATTCCTATAGCGTTTTCACCCACCTTTCCGAAGAAAATCATATCGCTTGGTTGGGGGAAATGGCTCGCCTGCTCAAACCTGGTGGGGTTATGCTCCATTCGACCAAGTCTTACGAGTTTGTCAGACGCGCCAATTTCTTCAGTCCCGAATCTCTCGTCAAATATGGAATCGAGCCGCCTTTTGATAAATTTGAGGAGAAAAACCCCTATTACTATGTAGTGAATATTCCGTCTCGGCCTGAATACGGGTTAACAATCATCAGTAAGGAGTACGTGTTAGCCAACTGGGCAACTTATGCCAAAGCGGAATCGGTAGATTATTTTGAAGGAGGCATCGAAGCACATCCGGAAGGGTGCCACGATCTAGTGTTTATAGCGCGTGAGGCTTAATGAATGAGGTGGAAAGTATTAATATCGGCTCCGTATTTTCAGCCGGTCATCGATCAGTATAGATCAGTCTTTGTGCAACATAACATTGAAGTCATAGCGCCGAAGGTAAATGAGAGGATGTCTGAGGACGAGCTCTTGCAACATATAGAGGGCATACATGGAGTAATTAGCGGGGATGATCGTTTTACAGCTCGAGTGCTTGAAAAAGCAGCCGAACTTAAGGTGATATCCAAGTGGGGTACGGGGATAGATTCAATCGATACGGCTACAGCAAAAACTCTTGATATAAGGGTTATGAATACACCAGGGGCCTTCACTAACCCCGTATCTGATTCTGCACTGGGTTATATACTTTGTTTCGCTCGGAAAATTCCATGGATGGATCATGATATTCGCGCTGGGCTTTGGCAAAAAAGAATGGGGGTTTCGCTCGGCGAATCAACACTCGGTGTGATTGGGGTCGGAGATATAGGCAAAGCGGTCGTACGGCGTGCTGTTGCTTTTGGTATGCGGACTCTGGGTACTGATATAGTGGACCCGTCCGAAGATTTCTTAGCCGAGACAGGTACCGAGATGATGTCTCTTCGTGAATTGTTACAGCAATCGGATTTTGTGAGTCTCAATTGCACTCTTACACCCGATAGTTTCCATATTATTGATGCATCATCCATAGGGCTTATGAGAAAGACGGCTTACTTGGTCAACACTGCTCGGGGTCCTCTGGTCGACGGTGCCGCGTTAGTAGATGCATTGGAGTCCAGTCGTATAGCTGGAGCAGCCTTAGATGTTTTCGAAGAGGAGCCTCTACCTGAGGATAGCCGACTTCGAACGTTGGATAATTGTCTACTCGCGCCCCATAATTCTAATAGCAGTCCCGTAGCGTGGGAGACGGTCCACAAAAATACGTTGAAGAACCTATTAGAAGGCTTGAAGCATTCATGTTAGTACAACTATTTCGTTAATGTTTTCTATGGCATTTTTTCACCGTAAGAGGCGACCGACATGGAAAATGTAGATCCGAACATTGCCCGCAAGAAGAAGATACTCAGCGAACATCTGTCGTCGGTTCCTATAATCTCAGAAGATATTCCATCTTTTTCACTGATTGAATTTAACCTTAGCGAGCTTTGCAATCGAGTTTGTTCGTTTTGCCCCCGCGTAGATCCGAAAGTCTATCCCAATAGGAAAGAGTATATGGAATTGGGGCTTTACGAGAAGATCATGCGCGACCTCAGAGAGGTCGATTTTTCGGGAAAGATACTCTATTCGGCATTTAGTGAACCTTTGTTGTATAAACAAATTGATGAGCTAATAATACTGTCAAAAAAATATTGTCCGGAAGCTCGAGTTGAGAGCGTGACGAACGGTGATTTCGTTACGGTCGAGAAACTGCGTTGGTTATTTGACGCAGGTCTGGATACATTGTTGATAAGCATGTACGATGGACCTGAGCAATTCGAACACTTTGATAATATGGTGCAAAAAGCTGGTTTGAATGATGAACAAGTGATACTGCGGGCTAGATATCTACCACCCGAAGAACACTATGGGCTTACGCTGTCTAATCGTGCGGGGATGGTTGACCTTACGGACTTAAAGGTCTCAGCTTTAAAAGAGCCTATCGAGGAGAAGTGTTTCTATCCTAGTTATCAGTTAATGGTCGATTACGATGGGACGGTGTTGCTGTGTCCCCATGATTGGGGCAAAAGGCTTAAAACTGGCAATCTCAGAGAACAGAGTGTCCAGGAAATTTGGACAGGTAAGGCATTGACATTTGCTCGTAAACGGCTTGCTGAGGCTAATCGTGATTTTTCGCCTTGCAATGTCTGTGATGTAAAAGGTACGTTAATGGGCAAAGAGCATGCCGATCAGTGGCAGAAGGTGTATGAACTAGGTGAAGCCGTTGAAGAATAAGTTTTGTTTAGTTACCGGCAGTAGTGGCGGGATTGGTTATGCCATTGCCCGGTCTTTTTTAGAAAGAGGCGCATCAGTTGGACTACACTATTGCTATAATCACTCCGGCGCTACAGCACTAGCAGAAATCTATGGTGATAGATGCAGGGTTTTTCAGGCTAATTTTTCAGATACTTTGGAGATTCTACGCCTGTGGGATGAGTTTATAGATTGGAGTGGGGAAATAGCGGTGCTAGTTAATAATGCTGGAGTTGCAACGGCCCCGGAATCACTGGTTGACTTACCTGAAGACGTGTGGGATGGTGCCTTTCAGGTCAATACTAAAGCACCACTGTTATTGAGCCAGCGCGCGATGAAATTGATGAAGGCATCTGCTTGGGGTAGGATTATAAACATCAGTAGTATCGGAGTTAAATTTGGCGGTGGAGTTACTACTGCACATTATAGTGCTTCGAAGGCTGCATTAGAAGCGATAACCAGATCTTTTGCGAAGGAAGGAGCTTCACGAAACGTATTGGTGAATGCGATTCGTGTAGGTGTCACAGAGACCGATTTTCATGAAAAAATGGGTCGATACGATCTCGCTACACGTGCGAAGGTTATTCCGTTGCAGCGTATAGCACAGCCTCAAGAAGTCGCTAATATGGTTTTGTTTTTAGCTTCGGAAGAAAGTTCTTTCGTAACCGGCAGTACAATTCCAGTCTCGGGGGGCGAATAGGAGCTTTTTAGGGTTAGGCTGTCACATTCTGGAAATTTTCGTTAGCGATATCTTCCAGAATACGAACATATTGAGATAGGAGCAAATTACCATGGACGTAGCAGTTGTCATTCCGGCACGGATGGGGTCATCACGTTTCCCAGGTAAGCCTCTGCAGAAGATTTGCGGCAAAACCATGGTCGAGCATATATACCGTCGGACGAGTATGGCCAATGGTTTGCAAGGAGTCTATGTTGCTACTTGCGATGATGAGATTCGGACAGAGGTACAAGGATTTGGAGGTCAGGCTATAATGACATCCGATACTCATGAGCGCGCTAGTGAACGAACGGCGGAAGCTGCTGAAAGTATCGATGCAGATATTGTGGTTATGGTTCAGGGAGATGAGCCTCTGGTTCATCCCGATATGATTAGCCTGGCGGCACAGCCTCTTATAGATAATCCAGATATATTGTGTTCAAATCTAACCAGTAAAATTCATACTCCCCAAGAGTTCAGAGATCCTAATGTTATAAAAGTTGTCTTGGATGCTCGGGGCTTTGCGCTGTATTTTTCGCGCGAGCCGATCCCGACAACGGGTGTGCAGGGTTTTTTCGATGATTCTAAAGTACCGATCTTCAAACAAGTATGCATAATTCCCTTTCGGAAAAATTTCTTGTTGGAATATGTGAAAATGGATCCAAGTCCTCTTGAAGTTGCAGAATCTATAGACATGCTACGTCTCTTGGAAAATGGCTATAGGGTGAAAATGATCGAATCTGACTTTGATACGCAGGCTGTTGATACTCCTGAAGACTTGCGCGTGGTAGAGCAGATGATGGAACGAGATGCTTTGCTAAAAAAATATGCCTGAGGCCGGTTGCTGAATAAAACCATAGCTCTTAATCCTTAATGCTTTGAGTCTGCCTAATCTTCCATGAAGGAGCAATGTGTCTAACAAGGAAATATGTTTAATGGTTTCTGGTTTTCTGCAAACTCCATGAATGAGGACGTTATCTGTAGGCGGTCGGTAGAAACGGAGAAAGGTTGTAAAAGCGGTGAGTGAATATCTCATATGGTAATAATTATCAAGAAAGTTTTGAGGTATTTTCTCTCTCAGAAACAGTGGGATTTTCTATCAAGTACTAGGCGTGAATTACGGTGGTGGGGAGTTTCGCTGATGGCTCGTCTCTCTCGTTTATTGCCAACATCTCATCAATTGGAACTTCGTTCCCGTTTGCAGTTGAAGGGGCATATGGATTATGCCCAAACTGAAATCCTATTGTATGTAGATTCTCCAATAGAGTATCAGACTAGATTGCATTCCTGTGCTAAAGAGCCTGAGTTGGTTCAATGGATAGAAGAGGATTTTAGCAGAGGGGAAGTATTCTACGACATTGGTGCTAATGTTGGTGGATATTCGCTGCTGGCGGCAAAACTGTATGGTAAGGATATAACAGTTTATTCGTTTGAGCCGGCCTTCCCAAACTTTGCACAACTGTGCCGCAACATTAGCCTTAACCAGTGCCAGGATAGTATGGTTCCTTTACAGATAGGTTTGTCGGATACTACATCAGTAACGGAGTTCAACTATTCTCATCTAGATCCGGGAAGTGCTCTACATGCTCTCGGGCCCCCTATAGATCAACTCGGAAAAGCATTTACTCCTTCAATGAAACTACCAGTGATTAGTTATAGCCTAGATGATCTCTTAAGTCAGTTTGGCCTGCCTGTTCCAAACCACATAAAGATAGACGTAGATGGTGTTGAATTAGAAATATTGCAAGGAGCAGGCAAATTGTTATGTGATAGTGAGGTTAAGGACCTGATGATAGAGGGGGAGGATGGGAGTGAAGTAATGGAAGAAATTGAAGATTTACTCATTATAAAAGGTTTTGAATTACACGAAAAGTTTAAGTATATCTTGGCTGACGAATCCAGTAAATATTCTCGAACACATAATTTTCTCTTTCGCCGAAACTCGCGATAGTCGTGGGCCTCGCTATGAGGGTATCTGACGCAATCGATATTTGGTTGGCTCTCTCGAATGAGTGGGATCCTCAATCAGCCTCTGACCGATTCGCCTCTCTCTCTTTGTCTCAATGGGTTTATCTTGGTGAAGATTCGATCTGGAGAGTACGGGCGGAGAGGACGTTGCTAACTGGTATTCCGAGAATGTCTATTACCGAACAATTGGATCAGATATCAAAAGACCTTCGGAAACCATACATTGAATGGATAGGTCATCTTTCAGTACTCAATGATTCCCCTGAGTGGTGGGGATCAGAAATCGCCGCAAAAAATCCGTATACCAACTTGTTTATACGTATTTGCTTTCTTAAGATTTGCAAAGAGTTAATTGAATCTCCGCCTGAAAAGAAAACGCTTATTGTCTGCTCTTCGAAAGCCCTTTTACGCGAACTTATTAGCATGGCAGATAATGCTGGAATAAGGGTTTCGACCATTTCCCCGGCATTATCTCAAAGATTATTTCGGAGTTTAAGGTCTGGTGTAAAACGTTGCACGGATTCAGTTTTTTTAGGTTGGAGTATTGATCTGACGCTTTTCTTTATCCGCAAGATAAAGAATGCTATTTTTCCTGGTCGACAGAGATATCTGAGCGAAACTCTTGCTCAAAGGGGGGAATGGGTCAGATCTAAAGTATTTAAGGTCGAACCTTTTAGTGGTGAAAAAACTGCGCTGATCCTGACCTGGGTCGACCATCGGAATTTTACGGCGCAAGACGGGTTTGAAGATCCTCATCTCGGTGTTTTGGCGTCTCATTTGAAGACATTGGGATTTGAAGTGAAATACCTGGTGCAGGTACTGCCTAGTGCAAGTTTCACAGAGGTAGTGGGGCGCTTGATTGATCTCTCTGTACCAGCCTACGTACCTGAGTTTTTCGCTGATCAAAAGATGATCCGAAAGTGCCGGTCCAGATCCCGTAAGTTTGCACTGGTAATTCCTGATCGCAGCGAAATTGAAGGTGTTCCAGTTGCGGGGTTGGCACGTGAGCATGTCGACGAATATCGGGCAAAATTAGCAGAAACAATTTTTTATGAAGAGTTGATTAATGGACTTAGCCGGTGTGGAGTATCTCCGGACTTGATCATGCATACGTGTGAAGGCCATAGCTGGGAGCAGATACTCGCTTGGTCAACCAGAAAATTCATGCCTGGTACGAAGGTCGCTGGTTTTGAAAATGGTACTTTATCACGTAGTGTTCATTCAATGTACCCTGCAACATCAGAATTTGGTATACGGCCTCTGCCTGACCGAATATTAACTTATGGAAAACTCGCCCGTGATATTTTAATAAATGAGGGTTGGCCTAAGGATATGGTTGTTGAGACGGGAACGGTAAGGCATGGCCATCTTCTGAGAAAAATTCCTAACAATGAGAATTTTATCGGAAATGAGCGTCTGATAAAAGTACTAATAGCACCAGGTATTGGGATCAATGAGACTGTGGAGTTGCTTGAAAAAGCTATATTGGCTTTCGCACATGATCCTAATTACGTATTGACAGTTAAGTGCCATCCATCGCTTGATGAAAGTCTGGCTGAGTCTGTGATCCGTGACATTCCTGGGGCGACGAATATTTGTTGGAGCAACAGACTGCTAAGTGACCTCTTCCACGATAGCCATGTTCTTTTATTTTCATATACAACTGCTTGCTTTGAGGCGATTCCATTTGGCCTATTGCCAGTATTTGTCCGTTCGGAGAATAACCTTAATCTAAATAAGATAGCTGCATTTCCAAGTTTGTATTGGGAGGTAAACCAAACCGAAGATCTTCAAACGACACTACACGCGATTATTCACATGTCTTTGGGGGACTATGTAGCCTGGCATTCAAATGCCTTGGCAGTAATTGAAAGGGTATTTACGCCGATCAGTGTTGCAAAAATAGATACTGCGATCTGTTTTGATGAATTTCAGATAGATTCGTACTGACGGTTCAATTTCTTGTTTTTTTAGGAGGCATCTATGGCATTTAAAGTAATGCTGATTTATCCTAACCAACGTGGTATGAATATGCTACCACCAGCCATTGGTTTGCTTTCAGCTATTTTGAAGGAGAGGGGATACACTGTTAAACTCTTCGACACGACCTATTACGAAAGCACCGATGTAGATAGGTTGGTTAGCGGAGACTCAGACAGTCTAAAGACAGACAAATTGATGGCTCGACCTTATAAAATGCCGAATGAAATCTCTTTAAAGAAAACCAATGTATATGAAGATTTCAAGCAAGAAGTTCAAGCTTTCGGACCCGACCTGTTGGCCATGTCGTGCACAGAAGACATGTTTTTGTTAGGAATTAGATTGTTAAGACAGGTTAGACATCACAAGATTCCGACTATATTGGGTGGTGTCTTTGCTACTTTTGCCCCCGATTTAGCTCTAAGTTACCAAGAGATTGACTTGATTTGTAAGGGTGAAGGGGAAGTTGCTTTGCCCGAGTTATGTCGCAGGATGGAACGGGGATTACCATATGGTGATATAGCTAATCTTTGGGTGAAAAATGATGATGGTTCTATCACCAAAAACCCAATAGAAATGGTTGATATGGATGCCAATCCACTTATTGACATGACAATATTTGAAGATGCGAGGTTTTATCGACCCATGGGAGGGAATGTGTACAGGATGTTTCCAGTTGAGACATTTCGTGGTTGTCCCTACAAATGTGCTTTTTGTAATTCTCCATCTCAAGAGTTGATGTACAAAGAAGAAACTGGAAATGGCTTCTTGCGCAGGAAATCTTTCGAGAATATGTACCGTGAATTAAAATTCTATAAAGATGTGATGGGTGCAGAATATCTATATTTTTGGGCTGACACTTTTTTTTCATGGAAGAAGGGAGAATTTGAAGAATTTTCAGATATGTATCGTGAAATCGGTTTGCCTTTCTGGTGTCAGACTCGGATTGAAACTGTTTCGGCCGAAAAATTAAAGCTTTTGCGAGAGATTGGGGGGGCTCGTTTATCTTTTGGTCTTGAACATGGAAATGAAGAATTTAGAAAAATTCGTATTAAACGGTTGGTATCTAACAAAATGATGGAAGAGAAATTTAAGATTGTAAAGGACTCAGGGATACCTTTCAGTGTGAACAATATCATAGGTTTCCCTCACGAAACTTATGATATGGCTTTTGATACTATCCGTTTCAACCGCTTGGTAGATGCAGATGATCGAAATGCGTATCCTTTTACGCCTTTTCACGGTACGCCATTGCGGGAAGAATGTGAGCGGTTAGGGTATCTAAAACATGAAGATATTTCTCATTCCTTAGTAGTAGGGATAGAGGATTCGCCCTTGAATATGCCTCAATTCCCTAGGAAAGAAGTCATAGGACTGGTAAACACATTTAATATGTATGTGAAATTTCCTGAAACACGGTGGCCTGAAATAAAACGTGCTGAGGAAGATACGCCTGAAGGTAGAAAGATCTACGACCAGTTGAAAATAGAATTTACGGAACGATTTTTTGATAAAGATAGTGATAACTTTGAGGCTGCCGCATTAGAGAATAATGTTAGTACCCCGATGAATTAGATAGTCTTCGTTTTTCACTAAACCCGTATATAGTACAGGGATGTGGCGGGTGAATATTAATGGTTTTAGCGTCACTTTTTTGATCGTCTTCAATATAGATGCTGTTTCCGTTGTTTTGATCATAGTCCTAATCTAAAATCTTTATTCAAACCTTCGACTGTTCCTCTTTGCTCTTTATAATCGACTCTCTGGTATAGCCCATCTGTTATTGAATTTTTTTCGATCTAATAAAGATTTTTTTTGTTCCGATTACTCAGACAATTATTTTGGCTTGAGTATTCTGTTGTTAAATCCAGTTTTGAAAAAGAAAAACTAATTAGCGTTAATTCGAAACTTGTTTTCGATCTATGTAAAAATTCATATAAAAATCTCTATGTTGGAGTGTTTTTCAAGGGGGCTTCTTCAATCAATGGAGAGTGTTGTAGCCGGGTTATTGTAAAGCTACAACTTGGATCGTGTCAGCGAGAAATTCAATCTATTATCGCCTTGAATCAAAGGAGACGTTTTATAAATGAAGATTATTCTTACTGGCGCTGTTGGCATGCTGGGAACAGCTGTCATAGAAAAATGGCAGAATCCCGATTGGGAAATTGTCGCTACCGATAAGAATGTCGAAGGTAGTGGGACATTGCAAATGGACATTACAGACTGTCGGGCTGTGGACGAAGTATTCGCAGAGCATAAACCAGACCTGATGCTCCATCTGGCTGCAGAGACTGATGTTGATCTCTGTGAAAAAGATCCCGGTCATGCATACAAGACGAATGCCTGGGGCACGGAGAATATAGTTCGAGCTTGCAAGGATCAAAGGTGTAAATTGGTTTATATCAGTACTGGTTCTGTTTTCGGTGGTGACAAAAATGAGCCCTACTCTGAGTACGATGATCCAGATCCTATAAATGTGTATGCCCATACTAAACTAGCAGGGGAGCGTATTGTTCAGCAGACATTAGATGAGTATAGCATATGCAGGGCAGGTTGGATGGTAGGTGGATGGCATATAGACAAGAAATTCGTTTACAAGATTATTCAACTTTGCCAGAGCGAAAAAAAAATAAAAGTGGTAGATGATACTTTTGGTAGCCCAACATTTACTATCGATTTTGCAGAAATGATGAGGACCTTAGTCGAGAAACGCCTCTTCGGTTTATTCCACATGGCCAATAAGGGAGTATGCTCACGTTTTGAGATGGCCAAGGAAATCGTAAATATTATGGGACTTGAGGATAGTGTAGAAGTCTGTCCCGTTTCTTCTGGCGAATTTCCTCTTCCTGCTCCACGTCCGAAATCGGAAATGATGAACAACTTTAAGTTGGATATAATGGGTTTGAACAAAATGCCGCATTGGAAAGAATCACTGCGAAAGTATATAATGGCCAATATAAATAGTTTAAATTAATTCGTACTGCGCTAATTGATATATTATAGGTTAAATAAACCTGATTTCGGTATGAATCTATGTTAGAAAAGTCCTTGGTCAGTGTAGTTATTCCAGCTTACAATAGTGCGGATTATACTGTTGAAACAGTTGAGAGTGTTATGGCTCAGACCTATCGTAATTTCGAAGTTATCGTTGTTAATGATGGGTCTACCGACAATACGCATTTAGTTTTGGAGCCATATAGGGGTCGCCTACAGTATATCTATAAGGAGAATGGAGGAGCATGCAGTGCTAGAAACGTTGGTATTCGCAAGGCAAAGGGAGAGTATATAGCTTTTCTTGATTGCGATGATCTCTGGTTGCCGGAGAAACTTGAATATTCGGTGGCTAAATTGAAAAGTGATGAGCAGATAGGATTTGTTTGTACTTCATCTTTTCTTATTGATACAGATGGTGCTACAACTGGCAAGACACTGTTCAAAGTTGATCTGCAAAATGCGTATGTCAACCTACTAAATGAAAACTTTGTTGTGGCTCCTACGGTTGTTATGAAAAGAGAATGTCTCGAAACCGTAGGTTTGTTTGATGAATCTATTTTTATTCCGGCTGATTGGGATTTGTGGTTGCGTTTGGCTAAGCGTTTTCGAATTGGCTTTATAGACAAACCTCTATCAAAGTACCGTCAATCAAGCAACTACACGTTTAGAAATGTGGACCAATTTATCTCTGAGTTTAATTACGTACTCGAAAAGCATATAGGCTCATCAGAAGATATTTCTGAACTACAGAGGTTGCAGATTGAGAAGCACGGTAAATATACGTGTGCTATGGCCTATTTCAAAGCCGGTCAGAATAGGAACGCTCGGTCTATGCTGCGAGAGGTAATGAGAATTGCTCCCGGAGATCTTAAGGCGTACTTTTACCACACGTTATTTTATACCAACCCAGACTTTTTTCTTCGTACTGTAAAATTGAAACGCTGTCTCCCTTGGATGGGTCGCAATAAGACAGATAGCCGCAAAGAAACTCAGATTTAGCGTAGAGAATCAGCAAATCAATGAATTAACTAATGTCGAGAAACGTCGCTGATTTGTTGCGTTGTTTTTTTTTGAGTAATCCACGCTTGGTCCCACTTTGAACTATTTGAGTTGAAATCCTTAAAAAAAATGTGGCATGGTCGAGTTGGTTGAGTGCTCTAATCTGCCAACTCGCACCGATGGATCGCCATATTCTCGTCGTGAAATTGGGTGTATTACGCAGTTATAACTCACATTGTTTCAGTATAATCGTATGGGACGAAATCGGTCACTTTGACGGATAAAAGGAGCAAATAAGACTTGGAAGGATCTAGAGATACCTATGCCGAGAAAGCCTTATCACAGGTTCCGCGTCTATTGGGAAATCAAGACCGGAATGCATTCTCGCCGACCTACGGCTGCTTTCATCGCGATTACTGGTTAGATAAAACTTCCGATTTTCCAGATGCAGTGAGACAATTTGGGGTACAGTCGCTGGCTTTGGTATACATCCATGATTTTCCAGGTAATATTTTCAAAGGCCAGAAAAAGGTGCGGGATTGGGCCATCGCTGGGATGTCTTTTTGGGCGGATATTCAGCATAGTGACGGTTCGTTTGATGAATTTTATCCTTATGAGAGGGGCTGGGTGGGGCCAACAGCGTTTACGGGTTTCACGATCATAGAGGCTTTCAAATTACTGCAAAAAGAGATCCCACCAGAGGAGACAGAAAAAATCTGTTCAGCCATCTCCAAGGCCGCTCACCTGATTGCCGCCGGCGAGTCGGAGGAGGATCACCTAGCCAATCATCATGCTATGGCTTGTCTGGCCGTGTGGAAAGCCTATCAGTTGCTAGGTGATAAAAGATTATTGGAAGGGTATGAACGGTTATGGAAGGGGTTTCTCTCTTATCATAATACCGAGGAGGGTTGGTCTCGTGAATACGATGGGATAGATCCGGGTTATTTGTCGGCCACGGTTTCCTTTCTGAGCAAGATTTACTGTGAAAAGAGAGATGACCAGGAATTGGTTAATATCATTAGGCAATCAATTGAAATGTGTAGCTACTTCGCCTATC
>JACLAC010024105.1_pt1 | contig 17377 bp, 12 predicted proteins | sample 8027881 | NCBI WGS metagenome assembly JACLAC01 (sample SAMN15725517, study PRJNA655200) | protist metagenome | isolation source: fluorescence activated cell sorting (FACS) single amplified genomes of... | place: Spain: Blaines Bay Microbial Observatory, Mediterranean Sea | collected 2016-01-19
GAAGAAGAGGGCGATGAGTTAGAGTAGGAGGAGACGAGGAGGAGAGGATAATAATAATAATAAATATGATGATGATATATGGATGAATGATGATGATAATGATGCGTAGTAATAACAATCTAAATCATCAGATAAATAAAAAGTTATTGTATTAATGTGGTATTATAGTGATAAAGATAGCTGATATAGTACAAGGAGTGGTATAATCACCGGCATCCCTATCTATTGTTATATCATAGCCAGTATATCTCTATCGGCCGTGCAACTGAAGGGCGATACCACATCACCATCATCAATCACATCATCATTACTATAATAATGATGATGCGACGATAGTACAAAAATATAATAACATTTATTGTGTTGAATTTATTACTGCTGTGTATCCTTCTACACTATTTATTTATTTATCCTCCATCATTCATCATAAGAAAGAAGGTAATATGTATAACAAATTAAAAGACATATTATATTAATATAACCAATAATATCATCCGGTGCGTTTATTCTAATCGACCTGAAGAGTTGACATTGCTGTCAACCGCATGGGCTATTTTGCTGATGTAATATATCTACCGAAAGATACATGGGGGCAGGTGCATCAATGCAATTAGACCCGGCGTGGTCGGAAACTGATTTAAATCGAATCAGTGCTACGCTCGCGTCGGTATGTGAGCCAGAGGTGTTAAGAAAAGTTGCCAAATCGCTTCTGGAAGAAGAAAGCAAAGGAAGGGCGGAAATGCAGGATGTGAAAGGATTACTGTATGAGCTTGCAAACTCTGTTCATCAGCACAAAGGTGATATCGACATTCAGAGCGAAGAGATTCAGGCATTGAATTTGATGTTGTTTGATTTTATTGATGTCATGGATGAAAATGAGATTAACTCTTCCAATGATGAAGCCATCGAACATGGACTGCGGAATTGAGAGGCATTCAATTTCGAGCAATCGACGCAATCTACAGTAAGTCAGAGCAGGATCAATCCAAAACAAAATACACATTTTCGGTTCAAGTCTTGGAACTGTATCAAAATCAATTAATCGATTTGCTCCAGCGCGATAAGAAAGACGGTAATGATTCCTTAAAGTTAAAAATATCACAAGATGCGCATGGCGCAATTACTGTAGTCAACGCAACAAAAATAAGTTGTAAAACAAAGGAAGATATGTTTCAGGCAATAGAATTAGCTATTCAAACGCGCCATGTATCTTCAACAGCGATGAATAAATCTAGTTCCCGCTCCCATTTGATTACATCCATTTTCATTGAAGCAAAAAACGACAAGCTTGGAACCACGCTTAATGGAAAGTTCAATTTTATTGATTTGGCTGGAGCAGAGAGGCAGGCTAAGACAGAAGCGACAGGCACAACTTTTGAAGAAGCAAAAGGGATTAATCGATCACTAACGGTTTTGGGGCAGGTTGTTAATCAGTTGACCTCTGGTACAAAGCATGTAAATTATCGTGACAGTTTATTGACGAGAATAATGAGCGATTCAATTGGTGGATCAGCAAAGACACTTATGATTTGCAATGTGTCGCCATCGCACCAAAATTATAATGAAACAATGAACACCTTAAAGTTTGCTCAACGGATGAAGAAGGTCAAGAACAAAAAGGCCAGAACGAACGTAAGCAGTCAACACATTGCCAGCATGAAACGTGAATTGTCGAAGTTACGAGCTCTGCTGAAAACTAACGTTGATTCCGATAAAGTTGATGAATTAAGAAAAAATGAAAAGGCCTAGAACGCGAGTTGCGAAGTTCATGCTAATAGAGTATGCAATTAAGAACTAGAATGGAAAAGTAGTTAAGCGTAATGTTTCATTGGCAACAAGAGGAGATAATTTTTGCACATGTTTGGTGGAAAAGTTATCGTGCATCATAAAGGAAGAGAGTTAAAAAAATTACATTATCAGTTTTTTGATGAAAAAGATTTTTTATTAAAAATTATTTTTTTTGATTTTTTAAGGATCATTCGATAGACCAGCAGTGTTGCGCTTGAAATATTATATTTATTATATATTTCTTGGGCCCTATAAATCACTCAGTAAACTGTTACGACCAAAAAGGATATGATCATCAGGAAGCTGCTTCACGTGCATGAACACTGGTACAGCAGCAAAACCTAGCAGCAAGGGCCATATTAGCAAGTGCCCAATAAGCGTGTATGGTTCCCTCGATTTTTTCGGCACATCCATTTTTAACACAGCCTTTGTCCACCCATACCACAAATGAATCCCAACACAACCAATCGAAACTAGGTACACAAGCACTTGCTTGAAATCTTTGAAGACTTCCATCTGTAAGTTGTACAAGTCTACGTGTGAATCACGTAAACCTCTCTCCAAACGAAATGTTTTCAAATGCAGAACTAAAAATCCAACCAAAATAGTGCCTGTGATAGCCAATTTACCATTGGATATAGGCTTCTTCATGATGTAGCGAGATTTATTGAATGTGAAGTAAGATGCAGTCAACGCGTGGATCCCAGCAGTGATAAGCAAGTAGTATTCAAGCACTTTCACACCAATATTTTTTGAGTAAGTGTTTGCATAGCCGTTAAAAACATTTTGTCCGAAAAACACAGTTAAATTGGCAAACATGTGGACAAAAAGAAAACATATCATAAAGATACCACTGCGGTGCAGCATACCGCCAGCAGTAGCTGCCAATGTGGTTTGCATAACTGTAAGCATCATTGTTTTCGATAAATCAAAAAAATGCATTATCATATCGGGAACTTGCGGGCACGCACAAGAACGACGATTGTAATTTCCTTCCATGGAGCTTATTTTTCGCTGTAAACTTTCTAGTTCTGCTTGAAGTTCCTCTCGCGACTTTTCTATTGGATAATCAGGTGACCGCACTCCAGTTGCAGGGGGCTTGTACGCATACGGAGATGCAGGAATTGGCATTGGCTGGGAATGCCTGTCGAGGCCAACAATGTTCACGTGTGCTGGTGTAAGCTCGGAAAGCTTTTTCACACCACATAAACGCATTGCTTGCTCCAGCTCCTCCTTTAGTATTTGTAGACATCGCTGAACACCTTCTTGACCATATGCCGACATTGAATAAACTGCCGGCTTCCCAATGCCAACAGCCTTTGCGCCGAGAGCCATACACTTGATGATGTCAGTTCCTCTCCTAATGCCGCCATCAACAAAAACATCGATCTTCTTTTCCAGACCAGCTTCTTTCAAGTCGCGCATCACTTCAGGCAAAATTTCAATACCGGAACGAGAAGTATCCAAATTACGCCCACCATGGTTGCTCAGAATTACCGCATCGCAACCGGCCTGTGCAGCTTTCACTGCATCCAGGCCCGTTTGTACACCCTTAATAACAATTTTCATGCTTGTATGCTTTTGAAACCATTCTACATCGTCCCAATTTAAGGCAGGATCTCTATTTGCATACGTACCCGCTTTTCGCGTTCTTCCTGTAGCTGCTTTGGTCGCCTTAAGATCCGTTTCAATTTGTCTTCTAATTTTATTGCGCAAATCTCTTTCACGTTTACCCGCAACTGCCGAGTCAACAGTTATGCAAAGTGCCTTCATTCCAGCAGCCTCGCAATCCTTGATTTGGTCCAACACTATATCACGGTCAGGATTAACATATATTTGGAACCATAATGGTTGCTCTGGGTGTGTTCTTGCATTCACAATGTTGCTAAATCCTTTGGAGTTTAAATTTGGAACCATAAAAATTGCGTTTTCTTCCCCTGCAGCTTTTGTCCACGCACATTCACCATCAACGTGACCCATACCACACATAGCAACAGCAGACAAATAAACTGGAGTTGCACATTTCGTACCCAATATGGTTGTGCTAGTGTCTACTTCCTTGACGTCTACCAAAATGCGAGGTTTCAGCCAAATACGTTGAAAGGCACTGACATTTTCATTGTAAGTCAATTCATCGTCTGCCCCCGAGCTATAGTAATCCCACGCCTCTTTCTTATCGCTGCCGTGCAAAACGCGTTGTGCAATAGCTTCGAAGTCGTGTAGGTTCAATACTGCTTTAAGGGGAGGCGCCTCATCTGGACCCAAGGTCATTAGGGACACTCCTTCTTTCTTTTTCTTTTCTTTTTTCTCACTTTCGCTTTTCACAATAGTGGGCAGTGTCCCCGGGTCAACATCACCTTTGAAAGTTTCCATCAGTCCTTTTTTGCCTAAGGTTAGAGTCATAATGTCCACTGGGTGTGCGTGAAGAAAGTCTTCTGTAGCAACTTTGCCTGCCAACTCAGTTACAATTGCGCTACCACCGGGGTGTTCAGGCGCAAAGTCTGTCAAGTCATATACTTTGCCGCTAATGATGCACCAACAGTCATCCATAGTATTATGTTTTGCCACTTCGCTGAAAGGAATTAAGCCAGTATCTACCTCGGTGGCAGGGTCTTCGCTTAGGGAGTTTGCACGGGGCCTATTCTCCTTGGTACTCTTGCCTGCGTTTGAAGCCCCCGTCTTTTTGGAACCATCCTTATTTTTCTTGGATCGTGTTGTAGTTGGCATTTTTACCTTTATCAGCAATCAATATTGCAGAATGCGTGGATGAATGTTGTATCCTTGATCACACTTCGTATTGTGCGGCGGGCGATAAGATGGAGGAGCCCCACCCTTCAAATTCCTGTTGTAGTAGTATTAGTAGTAGTAATAATATAATAAATGTTAATGTCGTCACAAAAATTTTATTTAAAAAAATATATATATACTACCGTATTATTATATAAAAATAATACAACAGCAGTAGCAGTGTGTGTAGTACCAAATAAATTTTATAAATAATAATAATAGGTGGTATATTATTATTAAATATAACAACACAATATAATAACTAATAATAATAATATTAAGACTGAACTCCTCTCTTCTACTATAACTACATACTCTATTATAAATAAAAATAATAATATTATAACAAAAAATAATACGCACCACCATAACCACCACAAAAATATTAAAACACACAACAAAAGAAGAAGTGTGAAAAAGAATCACAATAATAATATTAATATTCTCCACATTGGTCTATTGATGATCATCATGTGCGCTAATAATTATTAATACGAACAACCAGAGAGAACAACAAAAAGCAAAAAATTCTGGTCGTCAGCCCTCAGCACGCGAAATCACACCAAGTGTTGAGTACGATCAATCCGTATTGTATTTGATAGGTCGACATAGGATAAATGGGAGGGAAAATGTCAATGAAAACACATCATCGGCTACTATTAAACTACTATCATCGTTATGATGTTATTACATGCGAGGAAGAAAAAAAGGAAGAAGAAGAAGAAATTAATAATCATATCATTATGGTGGTTTTGTCGGTTGTTTTTTACATTTTCATTATTACCTGCTGTACGTACTAATTTTATTTCATGATGATGATGATGGAAATAAATAATAATAATAACTGGAGAACTAAAACTGTGCTATTATTATTAGCCACTCTTATTTTGATTTATTATTTTATTATTATCATCATCATTTATTATTTATTTTTTTTTATTATTTTTTTTAAAAATCAGCAACACAACAAATATACAAACTAGTGTACTCTGCCCCTACCACTTCCACTACTGCAACATGTACGAGCTCTACTATAGTACTTTAATAATAATAATAATAATATTAAATAATTCAAAACAAGAAGAAGAAGCCTCCACCCACAACAACAACAACACACAGCAGAGAAAGAAGAGAAAAAAAGCAGCTCATTCGTTCATCGTTCAGCGATAGGAACTGTGCACCTGCCACATCCTTTCATGCTAGACTCACGTCATACGCCCACAAAATTTTCGGTACACCAAATTTGTTTTAGCATCACGCACTTCTCTTTTAGACCATTGTTTCAAGACGAAACTTTAACCTACTTCAGGTAGAAAGACCTATACGATGTCAAGTGCTTTGAGAGAGAGAAGCTTGAACGAAGCTCCATATGACAAGATACCTACGAAAGAGACTGGACCAGGCGGGTCTGGTGGGCAAAATCCGATATCCTATGAATGTCCGGCGGGTGAGGCACTCCGAGGAACGCCCTTCTTCCAGATTCTTACTCATGTTGGCGTGGTCTGTGTCAAACTGCCAAAAAAGACCTTTAATGCAAACGGAAGTTTTACCGAGGCAATTGACGAAAACAGCTCAAGAAGTCACTTTGCATGCAAAGTGGCACTTCATGAATTCAACAGTAGTCTTGACATGGCTATTAAGAAGTCTGTTGATAGTGGAGAACAATTTGTGTCTTCAATCCGGGACTACGTTCTTGCAAAAGTGGAGAACCTTTTGCAATTTGTTGAAGGCATGTTTACGTTGAGCAGAGATTCAGACGGGAAGCAAGTTCTTAGCTTGGGTGGTAACAGTCTTTTCAGGGCGTTGATAAAGGTTGAAACAATTCAAACACGGTTGATTGATGTAATTTTAGAAGTAATGGTAATATATGCTGCAGCGGATACAACAGGAGTGGAATCAGATACCACTGATCCTGAAAGTAACAGTGTTGATGGAAAAAATCTAACAAAAATAATTTTGGGCCAGCTTCAATGGATTGAGCAAGTATATGATACACGAAAGTTAGCAAACAAACTTCTAGAATGTTTAGATATATGCCCAATAGATTCGCAGCGAGACATAATTGGCATGATTCCTGATATAATAGACGATGCAGAGCAAGAATCAACGGTTGAAAGATTATTTGAAATCATGGAGAATGAAATAACCTTAACGGTACCAATCCTGGATTCGATATCAAATTTGTATCTGTCTAGTGAGAAAAAAGAAGAAGCAAACGAGAGGGTTTTAAATTTGCTTTCATCCTCGTCCATTGACGACCTTCCCGTAATAATTCGATTTCTAATTGATGGATGTAATACAGATAATGCAACCAACGTGTTGAACATGATGCGGAAGCATATGAGCCGCCTAGTGGACACTATAAATTCAAATGACGGTCTCATTGTCGAAGATGATGATGATCGAATTTCAGCTGAAACATTTTTATTGGAATCTTTCCGGTCGTCACTTCGCTATCGGCAGGATATTGCCTCTCACTGGATCAAACTTGTCGACCAATCGAATGGCCGAAATGGCATAAACTCTTTGTGCTCTATTGATTTTTGGATCCTTGTAATGCTACATAATACGAAGGTAAATAGGCAATCTATACACAAAGTGCTCAAGAAGAAAGCTGCCACAGAGACATTGTCTAACGACTTCGTGCACCTGGTGTTGAATGGCCATGGCGGCGCCCTTGCGTCATTGTTTGCTAGCTTCATGGACGTCTCGTCTTTGTTTTTTTACGCCAAAGGAAGTTCGAAAGAGCACAGAAATATACGCAAGGCGGGACAACTGCTGTAGGTTGATTTTCACTCTCTTTTCTTTAATTTTTCATAAAGCAAAACTAACTGATGTAATATGTACTAAATTAGATATGTTGCCATGTTTCGGGAATTTTCGAGTGATTATCATCGCCAAGAAATTGTGGGAAATTTGATAACGCACATTGGATCTGGTGTTGATTACGAGATTGACAGCGCACTGAAAACATTGGAAAACATGCTAGATGACCCAACTATGCTAGGGGGATTGAAAAAGTTTGTTGCATTTATTCGTGGATTGCTTGACTACGTAGAATATTTGAACACGCAGCAACAACGGAGTGTCTTCAAGATTTTGACGACTCTATCGTTACCATCGTTGAGGGTAACGAAACCAAGCGCATCGAATGGTAACATCGATGAGGTCACAATAATAGTGAGAAAAATGTTGGCGAGTACACTACCTCAAGTCAAAAAAGTTGGAATTGTTGGAGGTGTAGCCATTCTATGTGTTGTATCTTCAGTAGAGAAAGTGTTCGCCAATCAGATGGATGCTGGCGCATCACAGAGTAGTATTATGGTGGGAACACAGTCCTTACAGAGCACCGAAAATCAGAATCAATCAAATAGTTTCTTTCGTAAACTATCAATAGACATGCTAAGAATGCTGCAAGACAACTGTTCGAAATCAAACGGCGGAATGAATGCAATGGCAGTATTTTATGAAGAATTGGCTTTAGTAATTTCTACAAATCGTTACGGTAAATCTGGCCTTTCAAAATCCCTTCAGAGCATCCTGATGGATACGTTTTCCTCACGCTTGGAACGTGAGTGTTTTATCGACATTCCACCTTTAGCATTGCAAAGGGAAATACACGGTGAAAAATCCACTGAAAGCGGGATCAGTATTGGTAGCAGCAAAGCATATGTTGGTGGATCAGTTGTCTCTAGTTTCCAGTTTAATTTGGATCTAACTCATGCACAAGTAGCTGTTAATATTTTGCCCTTATTAGCCAGTCGAAGGATCGATGACGAAAACAATGTATGTGCAATTTGATAATGAAAACGCCATATACACTGCAATTATGTGCTAACACAATATGTTATTTTTTATTTTACAGGTATGGTCAATGTGCCCGCTCTTTCGATTGATATCTGTGCTTGAGACAGAGGTTAATGGGGACCTTGGAGGTGTCGATGCTTGCCTAGGCTGCCCGCTGGCTTTGTTTGACGACGAAATTCTGAAAGACTTACAATCAAAGTCCCGGGTCGTGAAAGACCTAGTATGCAACGCTTTGTACGCGGCCGTGAATTGGATTCGCGAATTGGAAGACCTCTTGAACTTGATACTGATGGTATCTGGTGCATTTTACCATCTTCGTTTCCAGAAAATTACCAATTTACATTTAAGGACGGGTCTAAGTTAAGCATATCGTATCCGTGTGTGATGCTCAATGCTGATGTTCATCAAAATTACACAAACGACCAATATCAAACACTGGTAGATAAGTCTTTAAAGAAGTTTGAAACAAAGAGCGAGTGTTCCATATTTTTTGAAGTTGATGGGCCCTATAGATGTATGGTATTGCCAGCATCTCAAGAAAAAGGTAAATTGCTCAAAAAGCGTTACGCCGTATTTAACGACGATGGTTCTCTAGCGGAGTTGAAGGGCTTTGAAATCAAGCGGCGAGGAGAGCTACAGATTGTAAAGCTCTTTCAAGGCGAAGTTTTTGAGAAATTCTTGAACGGTGAAACCATAGAAGAGTGTTATGAAGCCGTTGGTGAGGTTGGTAGCCATTGGCTGAATATACTTTTGACGGAAGGTAAAGATCTAGAAGACGAGGAGCTTATTGATTTGATTTCTGAAAATAAGAACATGAGCAAAACTATGGAAGAATATGGTGATCGAAAAAGTACTGCTATTACCGTAGCCAAGCGATTAGGACAATTTTTAGGGGCTGAAATGATTAAAGATAAAGGACTAAATTGTCGAATGGTCATTTCAAAATATCCCATTGGCGCAGCAACCTCTGAACGAGCTATTCCGACAGCAATATTTTCTGCTGACATGGATGTGCGTCGAAAATACCTCAAAAAATGGTCGAAGAAGAACGATATCAAATTTGGTATTCGCGATATTCTTGATTGGCCATATTACACTAAAAGACTTGCATCCAACATACAGAAAATCATCACGATTCCAGCTGGTCTGCAAAAAGTTGCCAATCCTATACCAAAAATACCCCATCCAGATTGGCTATTGAAGGCAGATAAAGATCGGAACGATCCTTTTAAGCAGAAAAAAATTAGTGATATGTTCAAAAATGTGGTTGTAAAACCTGTCAACTTTGACATCGAAGATATGGGTAAACCCAAGTCTACATTGCCAACGACCGAAGCAGATGCCGCAAAATTGAAAGCAGTTGAAACCATAAGTAATTCTGAGAATGTAGAGGGTAACGCAGAAGATGCAAGCTCTTTTGATGCGTGGCTGAAGCAGCGCAAAATGAGATGGAAAACCAAGCGAATGGAACGCAAACGCATAAGGAATGGCATAGTTGATACTCGCAGGTCTAGCTCCGATGACAATTTATCTGGTGGCACGCAGAATAGTACATCTGGTATAAGACAAGGGGTTGCTGCTTACTTCCGTGGTCAAACGAGAGCCCTTATGGAATATTATTGGCAGATTATTGAAGTTCGAGAAACTGTGATGCCTGGCATGTTCGATATTTTTGCCTTAACTGGTCCAACTTCAATGCAAAAGATCAGATTGAAGGTGCCTCGTATTTTATATATAAATAGTCGCGTTGAAAAAGATTTGCCAGACGACCAAGGAAGATTAGTTAAGCGATATTTACCTCACGGTAAGAAATCCCACTTTGTTTATGAAATTGTAATGTCAGAAAGAGAGTACCAACGCAATTCAAAAGTGCTATCAAATTTCTTGACTCATCCCGACTTCGAAGGTATATACGAAAAGCATACACCATTGTTGCTACGTGTGTTGGTGCGATTAGGATGTGTCGCTCGTGTCTCTAACTCTGCAGCTCTCGCCAGGCGACGTGCAAAAGCTGGTACAGAAGAACGCGAACGGCCGTATAGTTTGGATGAAATGGAATTTTTGACCACGGCAACTCACAACTATTTAGACTTTAATGAGAGTCAGCACCAAGGTGTAAAACGGATTTATCTATATCATAGTCGCGTAGGGGATCGTGGGATTGTGGGTTTCTTTTTCGTTGGTCAGCGTGTCGGAACTGAAGGTGAAGACTTTTTAGCTGAATCGTGTGTGTGGGTCGTTGATAAAACTGGCAAGACTGATCAACGATTTTTACCGAAGCTACATTCTGCGTTCAAAAAGTTTGCAGGAGTTAAGTCCAAGTGTGCCTTTCAGCCTCTCAGAACAGCAATATCTGTTGAAGAATGCTTGCACGAGGCGAGTGAGTATCTAGCAAACTATCGCTCAACAATGACTGGCCCCGCGATAGTTCTTGCTGAGTCGCCTCTCGATTTAAACCACTTAACATCCACTATGCAGACGTTACATGATTTGCCTGTTATACTGATCCGTGCAAATGAGAATGATAGTAGGTATCCAGCGTTGAATTGGCAACAGTACAGCGTCGAACGCATGATGCAGCGATACTTGTTATCGCATGCGTATTATTATGACCGTTTAGCATGCTCGCAGTATTCGCACATTCCGGTTGGTAATATGAGTTTCGATTTCGCATGCGACATGGCAGACGTCTTCATGGCACGTATGTTGCGAGCGAACAAGCACTTGTATTGGGCGTCAAAAAGTCCAAAGCCTGACATCGGGGTCGAAGAAGGCAATGTCATTGCCATTCGAAACATTCTCGATGTGGAGGAAAAATGCATTTGTTCCGAGCCAGGTGCCTACCGTACAATTTGTGTCGAGGTCGACATATTTAATCTTGCTGTAAACACAGTTCTCGAGGCTTCAACATTAGCTGATATTGAGGGTGCAAGCGAGGCCTTTCTTGGTGATGTTGAGCTAGATTTTAACAGCAATGGTGGCAACTCTGCTGGGGCCGGCAATATTTCAACAGGCGTAGCATTCAAAATTTTACGAAATCTTGTAAGCACATGGTTTCGTGAGGTTAAACAGCATGACAATCAATTTGCAGATTTACTGTTGATGCATTTCTACCGTTGGCTGTGCAGTCCAGCAAGCTTACTTTGCGATCCCGCATTGCATCATATGGTGCAGAGAATAATGAACAAAATTTTCATGAATTTAATCGGGGAATTCAGGAAATTAGGCTCTAAGATCATTTTTGCATCCTTCAATAAACTCATTATTGCAACCAATAAGCAGACACTAGATGCTGCACAGGAATATGTGAATTTCATTGTTGATACTGTCCAAGCAAGGCAGCTGTTTTCAAGAATGCATTTGCAACCAAAAAAATACTGGTCGACTTTGTTATACAACGATATACACAATTACGGTGGTATTCTGCTGCACAGTAATGATGATAGCGCAGGTGGGCCTACCGAAGGTGCTGTTGCCCCAGATGGTGGCTCACTTGAAAATGAAGAATTGCAATCTTCTGCGAATGCTGTGTCACCTGGGTCGGGAAAGATTATATTCGATGGTTCTAGCGAAACAACACTTCAAGGTAACTTGGCTGGATTTGTTGTCGACGATGACGGCGACGAGAACATTGAGTATGAAGATGAATCTAGTGTAAACTCGGCTATTATGGAAAGTAATGCAGAAGTTCCAGGGGAGGAAGAGGATGGGGGGCGTCGCCGCAGCAAACGTCAGAAGGCACGGAAGAGGCAAAGAAACAGAAAACCGCGAACTCTTGAGGAAAACATGGAAGATGAAAACGTTGATGCATCAAACAATGATAGTAATGATTTCATCAGCAGTCTTGAGGATCAAGTAAACTTGGCATTGAAGGATCGTATGGATGTTGATGATGATGATGCTGCTGATAGAAGTAGCAATCACGGAGCAAACAAAAAGGTGCAACGTGATCCTGAGCTAAAAGGGATCAGTCTGCTCGCACACTGGAACTTAGTTGACTACTTACCAGAACAACTTCAGGAACCATTTGAGGTTATTATTGGCGAATTCATTCTGAATCCATGGAAGTGGAGAAAAAAGGAGCTAGAGCGTCGGAAGAAGGAAGCTGCTGCAGGAACAGTAGAGTTTAAGGATGTGACATCTGAAGAATATGACAATTTCGTGAGAACATACATCACCAACAACTTGACCAAGCGCTTGTACGATTTAGTTCCTGAAATACGAACTCATTTTTCGACAGAGCCATTTCCGTCTTTGCCAGGATCTCATTTACACTTGACAAATCCTGCCCTTGAATTTACAAAAGCAGTATGCCAAGTTCTCAGTTTAGACTCAGCAGTAACAAACGAGGTTCAATTATTAAAACGCAATACACTACGCTTGTTGAGTATTCGAGAATTTTCGCCTGTTGCTGTGTGGACAGATCCGTGCCGCTCTTACGTGCTGAAAGATGTCATATGTACTTACTGCAATTACTGTCAAGATCTGGATTTAGCCCGAGATCCATCTTTAGTCAGTGTGGATCAAGATGAATCGTGGCGATGTCCACAATGCGACAACAAATATGATAAGAATGACATCGAGTATCTATTGGTCGAACTAGTCAATCAACGGAGTGTTGCTTATCAAACGCAAGATTTAAGGTGCCCCGCCTCAAAACAATGCCAAAATATGCTAATGACTACATATAATCCGAGCACGTCCAAACCTTATGCATGTGATTATCCTGAGAACGAGATTAGAGCACAGTTCAAAACGTTCCTTAAAATTGCTCAATTTCACCATTTTGAGTGGCTAGAAGAAACAACCCAGACCCTATTGCAATGCTAGCAGCCACCTTCCAGAATGTGGACGGCAAAAAAAATCGGTGGTTGCTAATAAGCGACAGCCGATTCCAGCAAACAATGATATTATTGATTTGACTATTTCGTCGTCGTCAGACGAAAGCGGTGAAATATATGATAATAATGAACATTTGTAAGGCCTGGGAATGCGTTGTGAGAATGGACAAAATATTGTAGTATCAACAAAATCGCGATGATGGAAAAGGTCTAAATGAGATGTGTAAGCGTTTCTATTATCACAAAAAAAAACCTTTGATATTTATGTTGTGTAGTGTCATTCAGCGAACGCAAATTTTATAAACTCCTAAAATATAAATAAATTTATACTATAAGCTACCATTAATTGATGTACATTTAAGGGTTTTATATAATAATAAAAAAATATATTTGTTGGTGGTTCCCTTAAAAATGCCTTTATCCGCCTTTTACTCCCCTTTTCCATCGATACGAAACAAAAAAAAAATTAAGGTAGTAGCGGCTCTAGGTTTCGATCCTAGGACCTTTGGGTTATGGGCCCAACACGCTTCCCCTGCGCCAAGCCGCTTCAATGATATTCCTTCATAACAAAAAGTGGTCATAATCGATATATATATCTTTATGCCATTTTTGATAGGATCAAAACGGTTCGAAAAGTAATCTAGTGAATATGTATTAGTTTTTGGCATTTTTGTGGATACGGTAAAAGAATAAGCCAGAGAAATTTCCAGTAAGAGTTCAAAAAGCAAGCGTATTGTATGTTGTTTCGTCTTTCATCGAACAAGGACTCGATTCGAAGCTCGTTGCAGTAGCGATGATTAACGTAATATAAATAATAATGATAATGGCCAATAAATAATAAAATAAAATAATTAATAATAATAATGATGGTGAATTATAAAAAGTGTGCCCACATTGTAGACGACCAATTATTTATTATTATTTATTAGCACAAGCCTAGCAGCACCGTTTACGTTTTTTTCCTCCTTATCCTTCCCCCCACTTTTTTTCACACTATAATAGTAGCGCCCCGCAGTAGCATCCACCGTAAAAGAGCAGATTATTCGTAGTAGTAGTATTAATGTGGTTGTTGTTGTTGTGTTTTGCTGTTGGACATCATCACATATTAGAGTGGTCCTGAAGAATATGATGTACCGCATAATATTACGCTTCGCTTTTAGTTGTGTTGCTGTTGGACATCACATATTAGTAGAGTGTACCTGCAAACAAGAACGGTACTCGCCAAGAGGGGGTAAAGCTCATTGTGTAGAAATGGGGAATCTTAGCTATGCAAAGCAGCCTCCACCAGTTGTGTTTGTACAGACTGTCGAGCATGCAGACGGTAACCCATACAGCAAAACCAACACTGTATCGATCTTGGACTTACATGAGTGGAGCGCCTGCAGCAAGGAGTTCGAAAAACGCGGTTTCAAAGTGATTCGTTTTACTGCCGAAGAGATTGCCAATATAGAGTATCGCAGGAAGAGTCTGATGTCTATTCATACGCCTGTAGTAGGAAGCCGTCTTACCTTAAAAACATGTCTTCGTCACTTGTCCGTGTTGTCCGAAAGCGAGAGTTTACCGGAACTCCGCGACTACCCTGTTGCGCTCCGATCCTTTTTAAAGAGACGCGTAAAAGAGACGACTTTCGAGGAGGTCAAGGAACTGTATGATTCTGTACCAAACTTCAAAGCATTTATTAAGCCGCGTGGCAGTGAATGTGCGAAAATGTGGACGGGTTGCGTAATCAACTCGAAGGACGACCTATGGAAACTAACCAACGTAGAAGACAATACACCTGTTTATGTGTCGGAGCCTGTGACTTTTCTGGCCGAGTACAGATGTTATGTAATTTGTGGCTCATTGAAAGCAGTTTCGTGTTATGTAGGCGATGAAAAGAAGGCACCACTAGATCTAAAGATAGTTTACACTGCCATACGCCACCTTGAAGGCAAAGGTAGACAAATCCACAACTCCCTCATCAACATGAGGAAAGCGCCCCGTGCTTACGCCATCGATTTTGGCGTGGCGAAATATATAGATGAAAATGGCGAAGAATCCCACCACACAATTTTGGTAGGCTTGAACGATGGTTACTCGCTTGGTCTTTACCCTGGTTGCTCTGTAAAGATATACACCGATGTGCTGTTAGAGAGATGGTACGAGCTAGTTGGTCTTAAGCGCTCGCCTAAGACTTTTAATAAACGAAATTCCTGCGCTGGGCAGTACGGAAATGAATACGACGATAGCAGTCGGGCGTGCCATGGAGAGTACAAATGAAAGATCAAAACTGGCTATATTTGAATTTTGAAGGAGATGTATTGCTACTATAAAGAAAAGATAAGTACTGTTTCATGGAATTGGTGTCAGAGAGTTTCTTCACTCTACCTTCCTCCTCGTATTTTACCTCTTTCGACATACTTTATGACGAATTCGTGCATGTACTTTCCCCTCCTCAATCGATGACGATCATGCTTTCGGTACAACCAAAGGTGGTCCCCAACGTCGACAGTAATAGTATGCCCATGGCTAACTTCCTCTTTCGGGTCTAAAGCACCATGCTCGTTCAAACGAGCTACAGCAACGGCATTTGTTCCAATCGATCGAACCTGTATCGTGTTATGGAGACCATGAGTAAATCGCACATGGCCTAAAATTGAGGTGCGAATAAAATCACAATGTGAATTCATTCCTGTTAGTTTTCCGGTCGACAAAAGGAAAATGCGCTTTAAACTTACCTTGTCTGCTGATACTTGGATCAAGAACATTAGACTTTTGGAAAAAAGATTCCCTTCCCAAATCGACGTGTTCGTAAACGGGTGGAAGTTCGATTTCAAACTTGTGGATATTTCTGCCCCTAGGATAATATTCTAAAACTATTTTGCCATGTTCCAAACTATTTTGGGTAATGCTTCGATGAACTTTATTTTGTATAATTTCGTCTTTGTTTAAACCTTGAACCAGTTTTATCAAATTTGCGACCTGTACCTTGCCTGTTCTAGACGATTTTAACCACTGCAATGCAACTCCCGCTTTACTATCCACAGGCAAAACATTCCAGAGTCCACGTACTCCATCCTTTTTCATATGCTCCTTCGATCTCTTGAATACATTCAGCTCTTTCAGTGTTGCAAATGGCAGGCCTAAAAAAACGACTGTTAGTTTAATGTTCAAGCATCATCACAGAAAAATGTGTGAACATTTTTAAAGCTGTAAAGTCTAACGTACCAGATATCTCGTCAGTAAACTTGGGCGGTTTCGACGCCCGAAAGATTTCAGTAGCAGCGATTTGTATCACTACTTCCAATGCTTCCTTTAAAGCCCTTCTCGACGCACCAGACCTGTGATAATTAAGTTTATGTCGCAATGATGGAATCAACCGTGAATTATCTTGTTGCCAAACATAAAATTGGTTAGTGTAATAATTTAAAAAGCTCACCAGTGTTATGACTGGCATTTTTTTGAGACTGTTATCCTTCTTATTTTTCATGATTTTTCTGGATTGCATGTTCCTGTCAATGGTGTTTGCTTCCAGTTTTGGATTTCGCAGTCCCATCTCCCCTAGCAGCTCTTCCAAGTCTGTTTCGAAAATTTCTCCACTGCGATTCACGTCGAATAGATCGAAAATAGCATATGCATGGTTGGTCATGTCGTCCATTGTGATATTACGCGTATTTCTTCCGCGCTTTTTTTTTCTTGCCGTCTTCTTGGCGCCTTTTGCTTGATAGTCGTATGTGTCGTTCATGCTATCTTCGTCTGAAGAATCTTCTTCTTCGTCTTCAACTAATACATGAATGCTCTTCAAAGCTCTATCTGCATCATATTCTATTCTTCTGTTTAGCTTCCACAAGTGCTTTGTGAATGCTCTAGTGGCAGCGCGTGTTGGATGATTCCTCAATACATCCTTCGATACATCCAAAAACTGGTATACGAGATGTTGCTCGTGTAAGTATCGTATTTGCTCTCTTAGTATCTCAGCACCTTCCTCCTCAATTGCTTGATATCGCCCATGCATTCCACGATAGCATTTTTGTATTCTGGTCGCGTACATGTTTCGTCGTAGCGTTACAACACGTTTCTTTGCAAGAAACCCTCTGCATATACGCTGTATTTCTATTGCTGCGTTGTTTCGAAGCAACCAGGTGTTATGCATCAAGATGCCAATTTGCATGGCC
>JACLAC010010926.1_pt1 | contig 17376 bp, 20 predicted proteins | sample 8027881 | NCBI WGS metagenome assembly JACLAC01 (sample SAMN15725517, study PRJNA655200) | protist metagenome | isolation source: fluorescence activated cell sorting (FACS) single amplified genomes of... | place: Spain: Blaines Bay Microbial Observatory, Mediterranean Sea | collected 2016-01-19
GGTGCAATCGTCGAACTTGAGCTCGACCGCGAAATAGGCAAGGTGCCAGAGGAGGATTTCGAACGGCTTTTTGCACAACTACAGACTGAGGCCCTGGCTACCATTGCCGAATTGGACCAACTCAACGGCGCGGGCAGCAGCGAACTCGAACGCCGCATTGAAGCCGAAATCGCGGCCCTGCGCCAACCCGCAACTGCAATCGACCCTAGTTGCACTCGCTGCGGTGCCCCGCACCGCGATGGTGATCTATTTTGCCCACAGTGCGGAACCGCCTTTGCAGGACTCAGTTAAGCCATGGCTTTGCGACTGATTTGGGCTGCGACTCTTCTGTGCGCCTGCGAGCTCTGGGGTGCTGCGGTCAATGGTTACGTAATCAATCCACTCACCGAAACGCGACTTTCCGATATCGAAGTGGCTTTTTATATCCGCCAGGACGGCCAGGTCAACGAGGTTGTGCGCAAAAAATCCGATGCCGAAGGCAATTTTTTCTTTGCAGGGCCTTTCGTACAGGACGGACTGCGTTTTGCGTTGGCCGCCTTCTACGACGGAGTGCCCTATTTTTCGACGACCTTCGAAGTGGGTGCACAGCAACAGATCATCCTCGAAGTTTACGAAAGTACCGACGACTCGTCTCAACTGCAGATCACCTCCCACCATCTTTTCCTCTCACTGAGTGAAAACGCGATAGAGTGTGTCCAACTTCTGCAGATCCACAACCCCCTGCAATACGCCTACGCCGGTAGCGGCAGCGGACGCGATCGCAAGGTGACTGAGCTCATCCTGCCGCCGAACCCGTCTGATCTTCAGGGCCACTCGGGCCTGATACACCAAGCCGAGCCCGGTCGTTTCTTCGACAACCAACCCTTGCCACCGGGCCGTTCGCAATTGAGCTTCTCTTTCAATCTGGACGCGCGCGATCTCGACGAAGCTTACGTGCACCAGGCAGTCTATCCCACTGAGCGCTTGGAGGTTTTTCTCGATCCCCCTGCCATTGAGGTAGGCGCGCCTTTTGTCGATCAGGGGGTTATCGATTTGCACGGTCGCCAGTATCGACGAGTCGTACTGCAGGGAATCGCCCCTAGGCAGCTGGTTGAAATCCCCCTGCCGCTGTCGGCCTCGCTGCGCTGGGCACTCAAGTGGGCCGCGCTGACAGGCGTATTCTTCGTTTTCAGTATCGCTTTGGTCTTCAGCCGTGGGCGAATGGACGATGCGGAATTACCCTCGCTAGAGCACCGACAACAACTGCTCAAAGAGCTGGCCCAACTCGACGATGCCCATACCGAACAACCCGAAAATCAGGATTATCTCAAACAGCGGGCACGCCTCATTCAAAAAACCATCGCCCTGACCCGAGCGCTGTCAACCTGATGGCTAAGGACGGCGAGATCGTCCTGACTGGCGCCGCCAAGCGCTTTGGGGCGCACACGGCTCTGCATCGCACCAATCTCGCTATTGTTCGTGGCCAAGCAGTTTTGCTCGCGGGCAACAATGGCGCGGGAAAAAGCACGATGCTGCGAATGATCGCCGGTCTTTGCCAACCCTCAGAAGGCGAGGTGCTAATCGGTGGCCGCAGCCTGCTGCACACCCCCGCAGCGCGAGCAACCATCGGCTTTCTTTCGCACCATACCTTGCTCTACGATGAACTCACGGCACGGGAGAATTTGCATTTCTTCGCCCAGCTCTACGGGCTGGACAATGTGCAAGACCGGCTTGATATAGCCATGGCCGAAGCCCGCCTTGAGCAGCGGCAGAACCACCGGGTGAGTTCGTTCTCACGCGGCATGAAACAACGCCTCGCCCTCGCCCGCGCTACACTGCACGCCCCTTTAATCCTCCTGTTAGACGAACCGTTTACCGGCCTCGACACGAGCTCCAGCGCCGCGCTGCGCCGGCGTCTGCGCCAATTCCGGCTCGGTGGTGGCATCGTCATTTTGGTGACGCATCGGCTCGATGAAGCTGATGGCCTTGTCGACCGCCTGTTGCTGCTCGAACGAGGACACCTTCGGCTGGACCAGGCCCTCAGTGGCGATCTCGACGAGTTATACGCGTATTGCGCGCCCTACTTGGACGCCGCCCGATGAAGTTTTTTGGGCGAGCAGTAGCCATACTGCGCAAAGACCTCCGGGCCGAATGGCGCACCAAAGAGCGCCTCAGCCCGATGGTTTTCTTTTCACTGCTAGTATTGCTGGTATTCAACTTCTCTTTCGAATTGGGTGGGGCGGCCCTACGCGAGATTGGACCTGGCGTGCTCTGGTCGTCCTATGTCTTCGCCAGCCTCTTAGGCCTAGGCCGCTCTTTTGCGGACGAACGCGAGAATGACGCGCTCGACGCCCTGCTCTTGGCACCCGGCGACCGGGGCGCCATCTACCTGGGCAAGATGATGGGCAATCTGGTTTTTCTGCTGGCGATCGAGCTGCTCAGTTTGCCTTTTTTCACCCTCTTCTTTAACCTATCACCGGGCCTTTTTCTGATCCCTCTGGTGGCCGTATTCATCCTGGGTTCAGCCTGTTTAGCATCGGTGGGCACGCTCTTCGCGGCGATGTCTAACAATATGCGCCTGCGCGAATTATTGCTGCCACTCTTGCTCCTGCCGATGATCCTGCCCGCGCTTATTTCCTGTGTCGCGGCGACAAAGGTCGTATTGGCCAATGGTCCTTTTGACAAGCTTCTCCCGCACCTGCAGATGCTGGGTGTCTATGCGTTGGTTTTTACTGTGCTGTCACTGATGCTTTTCGAACACGCGATTGAGGAATAATGCGCTCAACCCCCTACAGCTACTTATTGTGCGGCGCTATGCTGGTCGCCTTGGGCGCGGTCTTTCTCTGGGTTCCGACCGAGAGAGAAATGGGTATTGTTCAGCGCATCTTCTACTTTCACGTGCCATCGGCGATGTCGGCGTTTCTGGCGTTTTTCCTCGTCTTCGTCGGCAGCATACAATACCTGCGTACCCGCGACGACAAGTGGGATCGCTTGGCTCTGGGCGCCGCTGAACTGGGGGTGATGTTTGCATTAATCGTATTGATCACCGGCCCGCTATGGGCCAAGCCCGTCTGGGGAGTCTACTGGCGATGGGAGCCGCGCCTGACTTCGATGTTGATCACCTTTACGATCTACGTTGCCTATCTGATGATCCGCGACTACGGCGCCCAATCTAGCCAAGCGCCGCGCTTGGGGGCTGTGTTGGGCATTCTCGCCTTTGCCAATGTACCGCTGGTGTACTTTGCTGTCGATTTGTGGTCAGCCAACCAACAACTGCATCCACCGCGCAACGTAGCCCTTGATCCAACAATGGAGTATGCCAAGTGGATCTGTTATGCAACTTTTTTCCTATTGCTCTTCCACTTGATGTCACAACGCATGGAATTAGCCCGCATCGAAACCGCCGTGGAGCGCCTGCGGCAGAAACTGGACGACGCCTAAAAACTATGGACAATCTCCACTACTTGTTCGCCGCCTTTTCTACCGTATGGATCGTGCTTTTCGCCTACCTGATGCGGTTGAATAGGCGCACTAAGGAGCTGGGTCTTCAGCTGGAGGAACTGGAATCAAAGGTATTGCAGAAAAAGGAGGATTTGAACGACGGCAAAGAGGTAGAAGCTGGTTGACACCCAATCCTAGGCCGTATTATATTTTTCACACGTTGGTAAATACCCTCTCAATAGAAACAGCAACGTATCACTATGGTTTTGATGGAAGTCAGTGGGGTTTTCAGCAGTAATTCCCACTCTTCGTACCCCCAAGTAGTGCTCAAAGAAGCCGAAGGCGATTCCTATTTGCATATCGTCATCGGCCGCTTTGAAGCAGCCGCCATATCCATGGCCCATGGCAAACAGCAACCCGCCCGTCCTATCAGCTACGACTTGGCCCATCAAATTCTCATTGGCGTCGATGCCCGGGTCTCCCGAGTGGACATTACTGACCTACACGAGAGCACCTATTATGCGGAGGTCCATCTCGTCAACGACGACGACGGCAACACCCACGTGCTCGATGCGCGTCCGAGCGACGCGATCGCCCTGGCCCTGCGTTTTGACGCGCCAATCTACGCCACTACCGAGATAATCCAACAAGCCGGACACGCGGGTCCCGGCGACGAACCGAAGGTCCCAACCGATCCCGAGTCCAAGCTCGAGGCTGCCATTGAACCCGATCCCGATCCCGAGTTTGAAGCCGAATCCGTAGCAGTAACGCAAGAAGAGCTATCTATCGTCGCCGCGCCGGTCATCGACCACTTAGAGCAGCTCAAAAGACGCATGCGCCAGGCCATTGCCGAAGAGGTTTACGAAGAGGCGGCCCGTCTTCGCGACGAAATCAGTCGCCTTGAACAAGAATGACTCGATTTAGCTGTGAAGGGCCTGTTCCTATCCCTACAATGGCTGAGACCGATTAATTAACCCGTTACCCCATCCAGGTAGCGGCCATGAGGATGGATAGACAGATGGGTGAATCTTCCCTAGTCGAGATGACCGTGGTCAAGGTCAGCCCTTATTTGCGCGAAGACAGACCGTTGGTGTGGCTGAGCGAAAAAAAGGGCGAACAGTCACGGCTGTTGCCCATCGCGATAGGTGAATTCGAAGCCGCCGCCATCCAGATGCAGCTAGAAAACGATGAGCCAATCCGGCCCATATCGTATGATCTGCTTTCCTCCATGCTCGACTATCTCACCACGGGCGTGCGCCAGGTCATAATCCATAATGTCCGGCGCTCGATCTACTACGCAAAAGTGGTTATCGAAAAGGACCGCAAGATTAAGGACATAGATTCGCGCCCTAGCGACGCAATCGCGTTAGCCCTGCGTACCAGTTCCCCAATCTACGTCGCGCGCGATTTGCTCGACAAGGTTGGTTTAGAACCACTTGAAACCGAATTGGACATCGAGAACACCCTCGACCGCTTCTACGAGCTTGAGCCGCAAATCTCCGAGCCACTTAATCCAGAAGCCGAAGCGGCTAATATCATTGTACCCGATCCCCAATTGGCGCAAACACCCGACTGCACGGCACACGAACTGCCCGATAACGAAGAAATGGGCGAACTCGCACTGTTACAACATCAGTTGCAACAGGCCGTCCTCTGCGAGGAATACGAGGAGGCCGGGCGACTGCGCGACGCAATAGAATCGTTAAAAGACAATACGGGTTCCTAACAAGGTCCCCAACATCGGCGGCAGCCTATTAGATTGCACGGAATCAAGCCAACGTTAGAGCCGCATCGCCACCTTCAACCATTCCCTCCTCGCCTACTTGCAGAAATTGCCCATGTCCCTACCATCTCTCGCCTGTCTCGTCCTTTTAGTACTCGCCGGTTGTGGCGGAGAAGAAGCCAAACAGAACTTCTCCGATCCGGCCGCTACGTTTCAGACCTACAAACAAGCTCTGGAAAACAAAAATTTCGATCTGCTTTGGGAGTGTTTTAGTCTCTCTTTAAGAGAGGGCAAGACACGCGAAGGTTGGATCAAAGACTGGCGACAGAAGCCCCCTAGCGAAATAGCGACTCAGCTACGGCGCGAGATCGCCCAGGAACAGATTATCAATGAACGTATAGGGTACTTGCTCTTTGATTCTTCGACACTGGAAAATGATCGCGCTTCGCCGTTTTTTTATTTTATTCACGAATCCGACGGCTGGAAAATCACTTCCCACCTCGACAGCACCTTCCATCAGGAGTTGGAGCAAGCCATCGAACTGGGCGAGTACAAGCTGCCTGAGTTTTAAATAAAAAGGGGGGCCGGTGCCCAGAGCGCCGGCCCGTATTGTCCTGTTGAGCCCCTCCGATTATGTTCACTTTAAAACGAAACGGTCCGCTTGTGGGCGTGTGATAGTGGACCAGATGGGCCGGGTAATTGTTTCGTCCAACTGTGGCCCAAACCGCGGTCGGTTACCGGTACGCTTAGAGACGGATCTTGCCCCAGCGCAACGGCTGATTCGCTAGAGACTCCCCCCGTCGCCGACGGGGGCCAGAGAAGAATCGCCACAGCTGCGGCAAGCGCAAAACCCCATGCCACGGACTGTAACCAAGGCCTAGACTCGCGGTACAATTCTTCGTGCAATCGGTTATTCAACCTCAATGTATAGCTCGCCGGAGGCGTTTGCTCTGCCAAATTGTGCATAACGGTGCGGACTTGGTGCATCTGCAACAAAGTGTCTTGACAGTCCGGACATATGCGCAGGTGCCCCTGCAGAGTCGTAATGGACGAACGGTCTAGGATATCATCCATATAGTCGGACAAAAATGATTCAACGTTTTCGCAATTCAATGCAGAAACAGTCTCCTTTCGCAGTGGCCGCTTTTGGTAAGGACTTTTGCTTGGCCTCGGTGGTTCCCGTTGCTTATCGCTGCAGAATTGTATAAAACGACCGATAAAAGGGGTATGAGACATCTGCAACAGCACGATTTAACCAAAATTGCCACCCCCTGCACACGCCATTGGGTAGTGTTGCTCTTGGGCGCTATACTGCTGCTGGGCGCTTCGGGATGCGGTTTGCGAACCATTCCACCGATCCGCTATGTCCCGATCTTAGGGAAAGAAAAGGACATTACTACCACCCATGTTTTGGCCAAGGCGCTGAAAGACCGCGATCTCGCGGTTCGAGCCCAGGCGGTAAAGCTGCTGGGCATTCTCAGTCAGAGCACCAATAAAAAAATCAAGAAGGCGGCTGCACAAGTCCTTGGGATCGCTGCTAAAGACAGCGATCCCGGCATTCGGCTGCAGGCCATTGAAACATTGGGAAAGATGGAGGAGAAATACGGCAATAAGTATCTGTTGAATGCACTGAAGGATCCCAACCCATTTGTTCGCGAACGAGTCCTGCAAGTGCTTAATGAGCGCCAGGCGCAATTGAGCGACTCGTCCTAAGCCACGATACGCTCAATTTGGTGGTTCCAACCCCATTGTTCCCATGATAGCCATTATTGCTGCCCATTGTTTATCATCCATCGCCACTCCCAGAGCAAGCCAAGCCAAGACATCGCGTTTATTTTGCATTTTGCGACCTTTGTTTATCGCTTCCAGCCAGATCCGGTCGGCCAACAAAGACTGCGTTGCCGGATCGGCTAGCGCCTCAAAAAGGGCCGGGTTCAAAGGCTCCTCGCTCGCTAAGAGCTGACGAATCACTGGATCTGCCAATGTGCGCGCCATTTTTGCAAATAGCGTGCGCGCCTCCTCCGACCCTGCCTTGGCCTCGTAGGCAGCGAGCAATACTTCGCTGTAATCTAATTCCAATACCTCGGCCAGCTTAACGCATACTTCGTCGGAAGGTACTTTTTCGCCCTTCTCGATTTGGCCTACATAGGTAGCCCATACGCCATTGGGTTTTTGGGCCGTCACAAGTTGTTCGGCGAGTCCGCGTTGACTGAGCCGAGCACGGAGCCGAGCTTCTTTTACGATTTCCGCAAACTGCATCTTATTTCCTTCTGCGCAACATTTGTAAGCCTTAAGCCGTGTTTTAAAGTTGAAAAAACCATCACTATATTACAATATATTACAATATAAATATGAACACACACCAGTGAGCGTGCAAGTGTAATTGATGGGTTTTGAAAAGTAAAATTTCTACTTGACAACACAATCTGGCGTGTGTATATTTCCACAAGATTTAAGTACGCCGAGCGGGCTAAGATAGCCCATACACACTAAGTGGTGTGCGGGCTTTGAGGCTAAAAAGATATTTGAGTGTGGTGGTCCGCTAGCGTGGCTAAAGTCCTGATCCGCAAAGCTCGGATTCCCCTTTCTGGGTCTTTGAGGTCTTCAAAGTTACCTCCCCACACCGCCTCGTTTGAAGGGCTCATTTTGCGGTTCGAGATTACACCATCTGGCCGCCACACTCTTGATTTTCTCCCTTAAGCGGCCCATCTTTAGATGGGCCGCTTTGTTATTCTTTCTTACTCTCTGACGTATTTTCCTACACCCTATGCGCATTTGTATGGTCGCCTTTACCGACCTGCACTTCGACTATCGCATTTATCGCGAAGCGACTTCGCTGCGCCGCGCCGGTCACGAGGTTGCAATCATCGCTTCTTCGTTCAATCCAGCGCCCCTCGAGGGATGGGACGACTTCGATATCCGTTTAATCCCCATAGACCGCAATCGCTCCCTGCGTCGGCTCTACCCGTCCTTCTGGCGCCAAGCCTACCCACTATTGCTCGACGTCCGCCCGGACGTTTATCACGCCCATGACTTGGATGCGCTATGGCCAGCGGTTCGAGCTGCTCGTCGATTGCGTTGTCCCCTGATTTACGACTCACACGAGTTTTGGATTGAGCAATCATCATTAGTCAAACGGCCGCTGATGCGGTCCTTTTGGAGTCTGTTAGAGCGGCGATTGATTCCCAAAGTCGATCGCGTAATCACCGTTAGTCAGTCCATCGCCGAGTCGCTAAAAACGCGGTATGCGCTGGAAGGGATCGTCGTTTTGCGCAATTTGCCGCTTTTACGCAAAAAACTGCAAAGCAACTTGATCCGCGAGACGCTGGATCTGCCTGCAGATCGGCCCATAGTGTTATATCAAGGCGGGTTTCTCACCGAAAACGGACTACGAGAGCAAATTGAGGCCGCCAGCGATTTCGGTGATGCAGCGCTGGTGTTGATTGGTGACGGGCCTAGCGAAGCGGAACTACAAGAACAGGTTCGCGTTGGCGGCTTGCAGGACAGGGTATTTTTCATCCCAAGAGTGCCCTTTCACCAACTCCACAGCTACACGTGTTCCGCCGATATAGGCCTGTGTCTGATCAAAGGTACGGGCAAGAGTTTCTACTATTCTTTACCCAATAAGCTTTTCGAATATATGATGGCTGGCCTACCGGTCCTCGCCAGTGACTTTCCCGAAATGCAGCGCGTCGTCCGCGAAACACATGCAGGGGTCACCGTCGATCCAACCGATGTCGATGCGATCCGGTTTCAGGTCGGCGAAATGCTATCTGACGCAACAAAACGGGCCGCCTATGGCCTGGCCAGCCAAGAAGCGGCACAACGATATCACTGGGAGCGAGAAGCCGACCAACTCACCCAACTCTATGCAAGTTTGGCATGAGCAATCCATTATCTGTCAGTCTCGTGATGCCCACCTACGACGAGCCCGAACGTCTCGAGGCGGCGCTTGAAAGCCTCTCACAGCAAGACTACCCGCGCGAGTCCACTGAAATCATCGTGGTCGACGACGCCTCTCCCCAATTAGAAGCGCAGCGACTGCATGCCGCATTGGCTCCCTTCCAACTGCGATTGATCCGCAACGAACATAACCAAGGCCGGGCAAGGGCCCGCAATTCAGCCCTGCGCGTAGCTACAGGCGATATCGTCATCTTTTTAGACAGCGATATGACCGTCGGCCCCGATTTTCTTCGCGCCCATGCCGAATGCCACCAAAGCCGTTCAGAAGCTGTTTTTGTTGGCAATATTCGTTTTGCTAGCGAAATCCCGGAGACCTGTCTTACCCGCTATATCGAAGGCCGCGGCGTGCATGGAGCTGAAAGAGAAAATCCTATGCACTTTAAGTGTTTTGTAACCGGGAACTCCTCGGTTCGCCGGTCGTCACTTATCCGCGTAGGTTTTTTCGATGAAGACCTCACAGCTTATGGAGGCGAAGACCTGGAATTGGGCTACCGCCTCCACCTGGCAGGAATACCGTTATACTATGCGCCGGAGGCTCTTTCTGATCATCACCATTTGCGCGCCCTAGAACCGCTGTGCCGTCTTATGCAAACCTACGGCAATCGGTCAATTCCCGTTTTGCTGGATAAACACCCCGATCTGGATGCCGTCCTTCGGCTGGATTGCATTCGGACCGCTGGGCTCTCACCCAAACGACTCGCGCTGCATCTGGCTTTGTCGTCTTCAATTCACTACCCCATTCGGTGGTTAACTCGCTATTTGGTAAAACACTATGTTCCCGGTCTGTTTTTTAGCTATTTATTTTGGTCGAGTCGCACTCGGGGCTATTTGCAATCCTTGCAAACGAGGAAATCGGCTTGCTAATTTTTCGACAGCATCTATCTTTCGTGAAACCATCCGCGACCTATCGACAAATGGGCTTCTGGTAAAGGAGGGACCTCGTTGAAGCGTGTCTTGCTTGTCTTTACTGTACTTTTCAGCGCATTCGCTTTTGTATCCCCCACCATCGCGCAAACCCCCAAAAAAAAGGGAGAGACCATCTTTGGTGAGAATCGCAAAGCGACAATGAAGGCCATGCGCGGCATTTCAAAAGCGATTGGGGAAAAATGCACCTATTGCCATGTCAAGATAGGCGGCAAAGTCGTCTACGAAAAAGACACAGACCACAAACGAGCCGCCCGGCAGATGAAATCTACTTTTATTGACAGCCTCGTCGCCAACGGTCAAACAGAGGCTTCGTTCGATCATCACGGCAAAACCAAGACGATTGGCGCCAGTTTTGCAACCGAAGGGGAAAATGCGGGCATCCATCTAGAGGTCCAGGAGGGTGCTGGCAAACCGCAGATGATCAAGGTCGACCTGCCCAAAAAAGGCGAAGCGCTTAGCTGTGCGACCTGTCACGGTGGCAAGGTGCATATATTCTCTGGCGAAGAAGAGAAAAAATAACACCGCACTATTAGAAAGAACACGTAAAGGCCTCCGATTATACATGAGCCCTTTGCCGCCTTATGAACACTTCCTATCCCCGCCTTGGCCAAATCTTTCGCGTTAGCTTACCGGCTCTGTTGCTATCTCGGCTCCTAATCTTGCCCATTATCGGCCCGTCTTTACCCCATGTCGGCATTGTCGTCGCCGAAACGGCACTACTGTGTTTTTTGGCGCTCTATATTCGCCGCCATCGCCTAGCCGCTGAGGATCTGCTATTATTCAACGCCACGCCAATGCCGACGCTGCTGATGACGATTCCCCTAGCCGCTTGCTGCAGCTTTGTCGTCGCAGAGTTCGACCTGTACTTGGCGCAGTTCTTGAGCGGATTAGAGTGGGCCATGCCATTGTCATTTCAAAAGAATCTGTTGGAACTGCAAATCTTCAACGAATACGCAGAAATTCCCGGAGGACTAATTGCATTAGTAATACTCCCTGCGTTTTGCGAGGAATTGTTTTTTCGCGGTTTTGTGCTTACCGGCCTTTATGCCCATTATGGACCCCGGTGGGCCCTGAGTGGCTCCGCCTTATTCTTTGCGATTTCACACTTCAACCCCTGGCAGTTCATTCCCCTCTTCGTCTTTGGCCTCTTTTTGGGGTCTTTAGTCTATTGGACCCACAGCATCTACCCCGCCCTTCTCGCACATGCGATCAATAATTTAGTCTCTGTAGTCGGTGTAAATTTCAGCACCTACTGGGGTATAGAGAGCCTGAGTCCAAACCAGCAGCTACCCATCTCATGGATCATTTTAGTCGGCTTGCTCTTATTGGCAGGGCTGGTTTTTATCAGTCGCCAAGCTACCATTATGCCACTTTTAATCAGCAGGCAACCCAGAGAAAAACTGCCAGCGGCATATCCGCCAAGCGTCAACTAGGGGGAGCATGCTCCCCAGGCCCGCCTGATGTAAATAATTGATGACTAATTACATCGGTTGTGCCCTATCTGCAGATAAATCCATAAAAACGCAGATCCCCCCACCAATCGCATTCGGTTGGTGGGGGGATTCTTTTTTGATAATATTGCGTCGTTAGCTCAGCGCCCGCTCCACCATCTCGCCAATTTCTGCCGGACTCTCGCACACGTGAATCCCCGCATCCTGCATGGCCGCCATCTTATCGTCGGCCGTGCCCTTGCCACCAGAAATTATCGCACCCGCATGGCCCATCCGCCGCCCCGGTGGGGCCGTGCGCCCTGCAATAAAGCCGATAACGGGTTTCTCGTAATTCGCTTTTATGTAGGCGGCCGCTTCTTCTTCGGCCGTGCCACCAATTTCGCCGATCATCACCACTGCATCGGTGTCATCATCATCCTTAAAGAGGGCAAGTGCGTCGACAAAGCGGGTGCCGATTATGGGATCGCCGCCAATCCCAATGGCCGTAGACTGACCTAAGCCCCGATCGGAAAGCTGGCCTACGGTCTCATAGGTCAAGGTGCCGCTGCGCGAGATAATCCCAACGCGGCCTGGCTGGTGAATGAAGCCGGGCATAATGCCGATTTTGCATTGGCCTGGAGTTATTATTCCCGGGCAATTCGGTCCGATGAGTCGCGTGTTGCGCGATTGTATGTAATGGTAAGCCCTGACCATATCAATTTCGGGAATGCCCTCGGTAATGCAAACCACAAGCTCAAGGCCCGCATCGGCCGCCTCCATAATCGCGTCGGCCGCAAAAGGCGGCGGCACGAAAATGACCGATGCATTTGCGCCAGTGGCCTCAACGCCTTCGGCGACAGTATTGAAAACGGGTACTCCAGCGAAGTCTTGCCCCCCCTTGCCCGGTGTAGCACCACCGACGATCTGAGTGCCGTATTCGATCATCTGAGTCGTGTGGAACGATCCTTCTTGGCCGGTGATGGCCTGCACGAAGACTTTGGTATTTTTATCTACTAGAACACTCATGCCCGTTTCCTTATTGAATGGCCGCTGCGACTTTTTCCGCCGCGTCTTTCAGCCCGTGTCCGACACTGAAGTCCATATCGGACTTTTCCAACATTTCAGCGGCGACATCTGCATTGGTGCCAGCCAGACGCACAACAAGGGGCACGTTGACCTCGATATTCTCGCGCGCTTGAATTACGCCTTCTGCGACGCGGTCACAGCGCACAATCCCGCCAAAGATATTGATGAGAATGGCCTTCACATTGGGATCTGAAAGTAGAATCCGAAAACCATTCTCTACGGTTTCAGCACTTGCGCCCCCGCCGACATCTAGAAAATTGGCCGGCTCGGCCCCGGAAAGCTTGATAATATCCATGGTGGCCATAGCTAGGCCCGCCCCGTTGACCATGCAGCCGATATTGCCGTCGAGCTTGATATAGTTCAGACCGTATTTCGAGGCCTCGACCTCCAACTCCGCTTCCTCGTCCAGATCGCGCAACTCTGCGAAACTGGGCTGGCGAAAGAGCGCGTTATCGTCAAAGTTGATTTTGGCGTCTAGGGCTAAAACCTCGCCGTCCGCGGTCGTCACCAAGGGGTTGATCTCTGCTATAGAGCAGTCGGCGCCGGTAAAGGCCTTGTGGAGGTTGAGTATGAATGAAGCGGCCTGCCGGACTTGCTTGCCCTTAAAGCCGAGCCCGAAAGCTATGCGTGTCGCTTGAAATGGCAGTAATCCCACTCCCGGGTCAACCGTTTCCCTAAGGATCTTCTCAGGCGTTTCCGCCGCAACTTCTTCTATCTCGACCCCACCTTCCCGGCTGGCCATCACCACCAACTTGTTTTGCGCCCGGTCAAGGGTAATCCCCAGGTAAAATTCGTGTTCAATATCCGAGGCTTTTTCTACTAAGACTTGTTTGACTTTTTGTCCTTCGGGACCGGTTTGGTGGGTGATGAGCTGCATACCGAGGATTTCGCTAGCCGCTTCGCGAGCTTCTGCGGCATTGGCAGCCACTTTAACCCCGCCGCCCTTGCCCCGCCCACCAGCGTGAATCTGCGCCTTAACCACGACTTTGCCGCCCAACTCAGCTGCAGCGCGCTCTGCCTCTTCAGCCGACGTAGCTACGGCGCCATCGGGCACCGCAACTTTGTACTGGCGAAGGATTTCTTTGGCCTGATATTCATGAATTTTCATTATGTATTGCCTTATTTAGTTGAACTTTAAAGAGTACGAAAACTTTACTATGCGAGCAAGACGGGTCGCAGATCCCGCAGCTAATTCACATAAAATCGCCTGCTGATTTGTAGTTTTGTTGTGAACAGAGTATTATCTATGAAAACACACTCGTAGGCCGGACGCGGAGGGTAGATTAAGGTATGCCGTCAAAACTTTTCTCCTCGCCAATCGGCAAGAAGATGGGAATGGCCCTTACCGGGCTCATCCTCTATGGCTTCTTGGTCGGGCATTTGTTGGGGAACTTGCTGCTGCTCAAGGGAGATGGGGGTCAGGCCTTCAATGCCTACGCAGAATTTCTCATCAACCACCCCCTGATCATCCCTGCTGAGCTTTTTCTCGTGGTCGTTTTTCTGCTGCACGTCTATTTGGCCTTCAGCGTCACGCGTGAAAACCGGCGGGCCCGTCCTGTTGGCTATCAAACAACTCAGAGCGTAGGCGGCAGGAGTTTCGCCTCTTACACCATGATCTACTCAGGCGTCATCGTCCTAGTTTTCTTAGTTTTGCATCTCAAAACCTTTAAATACGGCGATAAAGCTGGAGGCACACTCTACGACCTGGTTTCCTCGACCTTTCAACAAACCGGATATATGGTTTGGTATGCAATTGCGATGGTGGTTTTAGGCTTTCACCTGTGGCACGCATTCCAGAGTGCATTGCAAACCCTGAGCGTACGCTCCGAAAAAATCAAGTCCTTAGGTCTCTTTCTCTGCCTGGCTCTAGCTCTTGGCTTTGGCTTTCTGCCCGTGTATGTAGGCGTCCTTAAGTGAGGTAAGGCATGGCATTAGACGGACATATCCCGAGCGGCCCGCTCGCGGAAAAGTGGGACAAACATCAATTCGAGCTCAAATTGGTCAACCCGGCCAACAAGCGCAAACACACCGTGATTGTCGTCGGCACCGGGTTGGCTGGTTCCTCAGCGGCGGCCACCTTGGCCGAGCTGGGCTACAATGTCCTGTCCTTTTGTTTACAGGACTCGCCGCGCCGTGCCCATTCTATTGCAGCTCAAGGCGGTATTAATGCCTCTAAGAACTATCAAAACGACGGCGATAGCATCTACCGGCTTTTTTACGATACGATCAAGGGCGGTGATTATCGAGCAAGAGAGGCCAATGTTTATCGCTTAGCCCAGATCAGCTCTCATATTATCGACCAGTGCGCCGCCCAGGGCGTGCCTTTCGCCCGCGAATATGGCGGAACGTTAGCCAATCGGTCCTTTGGCGGAGCGCAGGTGTCGCGCACGTTCTACGCCCGCGGCCAGACGGGCCAACAGCTCTTGCTTGGAGCCTATAGTGCTCTGATGCGCCAGGTCGAAGTCGGTAAGGTCACCCTTTTGCCGCGCAGGGAGATGCTAGAACTCGTAATGATCGACGACAAAGCCCGCGGCATCATCGTGCGCAACCTGATCAGTGGGGAAATGGAGCGCTATGTCGCCGACGCCGTTATTTTGGCGACCGGCGGTTATGGCAATGCGTTTTTTTTGTCGACCAATGCCAAGGCCTGCAATGTCACCGCCAGCTGGCGAGCCCATAGAAAGGGCGCCTTCTTCGCCAATCCCTGTTTCACTCAGATCCATCCAACCTGCATTCCAGTCTCGGGCAACTACCAGTCCAAACTCACGCTGATGAGCGAAAGCCTGCGCAACGACGGACGCGTCTGGGTGCCAAAAGAGCAGGGAGATCGACGTTCCCCTGAGCAGATACCCCATGAGGAGCGCGACTACTATCTGGAACGCCGGTACCCCAGCTTCGGTAACCTCGTGCCCAGAGACGTCGCTTCCAGAGCCGCTAAGGCCGTCTGCGACGAAGGGCGTGGAGTCGGTTCTTCTGGGCGGGCGGTCTATCTGGATTTTGGCGACGCAATCAAGAGGGACGGAGAACGAGTCATAAGCCAAAAATACGGCAATCTCTTCGATATGTATCACGAGATCACCAACGAAAATCCCTATCAGACGCCAATGCAGATTTACCCGGCAGTCCACTATACCATGGGCGGCCTATGGGTCGATTATAATCTGATGAGCAATTTGCCCGGACTTTTTGTGCTGGGTGAAGCCAATTTCTCCGATCACGGCGCCAATCGTCTCGGTGCAAGCGCACTGATGCAAGGTCTGGCGGATGGCTATTTTGTCATCCCTTATACTATCGGTGGCTACATAGCTGCCAATGCATCGGACAATATCAGCACCGACCACCCGGCCTTCGATGACGCTCAGCAAGCCGCGACCGAACGCATCGACCAATTGTTAGCCATCAAGGGCCAGCGCACTGTGAATGATTTTCACCGAGAGCTGGGGCTTTTACTTTGGGATCACTGCGGCATGGCGCGCAATGCTGAAGGATTGATCGATGCAAAAGAGAAGGTTCGGCAGATCCGCGACGAATTCTGGCAAAATGTGACTGTCGCTGGCACCGCAGGCGAATTTAATCAAGTCGTAGAGCGCGCTGGGCGCGTTGCTGACTTTATGGAATTCGCCGAATTGATGATCCACGACGCCTACCAACGCAATGAATCCTGTGGTGGCCACTTTCGCGAGGAACACCAGACCGAAGAGGGCGAGGCCAGACGCAACGACGACGACTTTACCTACGTAGCGGCCTGGCAGTTCCAGGGGGCGGGCGTCGATCCCATCCTACACAAAGAAGAACTGGTCTTCGAAAACGTGCATTTGACGCAAAGGAGTTACAAGTGAACGAGCAGGAACGCCGCCAGGACGATAGTCTGAGGTTCACGGTTAAAATCTGGCGCCAGAACGGTCCACAAGACAAAGGCCAGATGGTTTCCTATCCGCTCGAGCGCGTCCGGCCGGAGATGTCTTTTCTGGAAATGCTCGATGTCCTCAATGGTGAACTCGAGCGCAAAGGTCAGGAAATTCCCATCGCCTTTGACAGTGATTGCCGCGAAGGGATTTGCGGTATGTGCGGTCTGGTCATCAATGGCGTGGCGCACGGGCCCGGACACGGCACGACCACTTGCCAGCTCTATATGCGCAGCTTCGCCAATGGTTCTACCATTACCATAGAGCCTTGGCGCGCCGCCGCTTTTCCGGTGGTCAAGGATCTCGTGGTGGATCGCTCTGCTTTTGACCGGATCATTCAGGCCGGCGGCTACGCTTCGGTAAACTCCGGTTCGGCACCCGATGCCAATTCCATGTTGATCTCGCAGGAATTGGCGTCTGAAGCCTTCGATGCCGCGGCTTGCATCGGTTGCGGCGCGTGCGTCGCCTCTTGCAAAAACGCCTCGGCGATGCTCTTTGTCAGCGCAAAAGTCAAACATCTCAATATCCTACCCCAGGGCCAACCCGAACGGCACAAGCGGACAACGGCTATGGTCGAGGCGATGCAACAGGAGGGTTTTGGCAACTGCACCAACGAATACGAATGTGAGGCTGTTTGCCCCAAAGAGATTGCCGTCGAGCACATCTCTTTCTTAAACCGCGAGTACTTCAAGGCGAAGCTATTGGGGTAGGTAAACGATGTGGCCGCGGTCGCGCTCGAGGACGGCTAAAATACAAAAAAAGGCCTCACCATATTCGGTGAGGCCTTTTTTTAGTAGGGTTTTGGCGAATGTTTAGGCTGCGGCGTAAACGCTCACTCTTTTGCGCTTTTTTCCAAAAGTCTCAAACTTCACCTGACCGTCGATCGTGGCAAATAGCGTATCATCTCCACCCTTCATGACAT
>JACLAC010004932.1_pt1 | contig 17362 bp, 9 predicted proteins | sample 8027881 | NCBI WGS metagenome assembly JACLAC01 (sample SAMN15725517, study PRJNA655200) | protist metagenome | isolation source: fluorescence activated cell sorting (FACS) single amplified genomes of... | place: Spain: Blaines Bay Microbial Observatory, Mediterranean Sea | collected 2016-01-19
ATACATATAAAGTTAATTATTACACCAACTCTTCTTCTTCTTCTTCTTTTCTCTCCTCCGAACAAATCAATGGATGAAGGCACGCGGAACAGGTCTTGCCATGGGGTTTACACCCGAACACCGCTCTCCATCACCAGCACGCTAGACGCACAACGTAAACAATTTGCGGCATGTTGCGAGCTGTGGGGATCCGGAAAAGCCTCGTGCAACAGGCTCGGTATTCCTCAGGCAGGGATTTTGCCGTCCGTGGTGGGGCATGGAAGCTGCTTCTCCAACCAACACGCAACGTCGGGGCGAGACAAGTGGCACGCAACAGCAGCACCGATAGTGCAACTTCTGGCGTGAAAACAACGATGAAGGCCCCTATACCTATAATTCCCGGGAATTTGAAAGCATTGAGCAAACAAATGAAAATTTATTCTCAGCTATCGAAAGCTCGGCTTTCAAGTTTGGTCGTTATGACGACATCGGCGGGGTTTCTCATGGCAGGCACGCCAATAGGCTGGTCAGGCTTGGCCGCCGTTAGTCTAGGGACGACGCTGGCGGCTTGCTCGGCGAATACGTTCAACCAAGTATATGAAATAAAAACTGATTCGCTCATGAAAAGGACACGGGGACGGCCTCTTCCAAGAGGTAAGATATCCAAAAAGCATGCAATCGGTTGGGGGGTCTCGACGGGTGTTGCGAGTGCAGCTTTGTTAACGTTCGGTGCGAACCCAGTAACTGCTGCTCTTGGGGTGGGAAACATCTTGTTGTATGCTGGTTTATACACTCCAATGAAACTTCGATCGGAGTGGAACACGTGGGTTGGGGCTGTTGTTGGTGCAATACCACCAGTTATGGGATACGCGGCAGCTACAGGGTCCTTGCTAACCCCGGAAGCGGGGCTACTTGCCAGCACTTTGTTTTTATGGCAGTTTCCTCACTTTTTCTCTTTGGCATGGATACATCGTAATGACTATGCGGCCGGTGGGTATAAAATGGTTCCAGTGGCAGACGCTGCTGGCAAGCGTACGGCCAAACTAGTAGAGAGGTACTCTGCCTACTTGATACCAGTGCCACTGATTTCTTCCGCCATGGAGATCACATCTTACATGTTTGCTGTAGAATCAATATTTATCAATGGTTACGTGTATTATTTAGCCAGGAAATTTTCAAGTGAACCGAATAACAAAAATGCGAAAGCTGTCTTCAGATCGTCGCTATGGTACTTACCTGTCATGTTGACCTTAATGGTATACCACAGCAAACATTGGGGGGAAGGCCAGGATACAGACGCCCAATCAATGACGGAAGCAAAGAGAAAGCTAACGAATGCATGCCCGCATGAAATTCTGTTCAATAGCGAGGGTAGCAATGCCACCGAACACGGCGATAGAAACAATAGTAGTGTCACAGCCTCGTCAGCTACGGGGCAAGACAGCAAAGTAAAAGCAAGTACGGCAATGCTGTGCCCTAAAATCGTGTCATCTGTTGATACGATCAAATCTGTTGATCAGAAACGGTAATTATCATGAGTTATCGCGGGCATTTTTGTTTCAGTTGCCCATGAAGTAATCCGTCGAGCATCATACCATCTACAATGGGTACACTTTCTCGTTTTAACAGTTTTGTCAGTGTACGAAGTCACTCCTGGAGAAAGAAATAATTTTATATAATATATATATAATTTTGTAATATATTATATCTAAGTTAGTAAAATATGTGATAGCCTCCTAAAGTATTTTATATGTGCAGAAAAAATGTTGTGTGTGAGATCTGTCTCCAGGAGCATCCTTTTCTCAGGTATCGCGTGTATTTCCTTTGACTAGGTTCACGTAAAAATTATCAACTTCATTTTCTATTTCTTCGAAATTGAAAGAATTCATCAAATTGTCTATATCGCTGCGAAGGCTCTTGCTCATACGGGTTTCTTTTGGCTTCGTAGAGTCTAATTTGGTTTCTTGGCTGGCACCTGATTCGACATTTACCTCAAGATCGATGTCGTAGTAATCAGAGTTTCCCGATAGAAAATTTTCGCTATTTTGAGAGGTCTCTGCTTGCCTACGAGCGTGTCTTGCATGCGCACCAACAGTCGATATACGTCTAGACATGGTCTTCAAAAATTCCTCTTCTGCCTGATTAGATTTTTGGCTCAAGTTAGAACTAACATTTAAAATGGTTGTACGACCCATCGTATCACCAACTGCTGCATTTTGTCCATCATAAGACATTGCCAAACTTGCAGTGGAAGCACTCGACACTTTTTTCTCGTACACACACTTTTCTTCCATGGTGCCGTAGTTCCAAGCTTGTAACATACCATTTTCATTGGTGACAAAAAAAGTGTCTACTTTTGTTGGGCTCCACATGGCACAAGTGGTCTGGTAGGCTCCATATGAGGTAGAAGCTATGTGACACGGTAAGTCTGTAGACCAAACCCTTGTGCTCCAGTCTCCTGTTGAAAGAAAAATATTTGGGTAACATGAATTTCTGCTCACAGACAGTACTGATGATAAATGCCCGATGAACAGGCTGTCGATCATTTGCTCCTGGACCATTCCACTTCCATTCACACTTGACCTACTCCTTGCTGGGCTTCTGTCATTACTGCCAATATGACCATTGTTCCCAGCGTCTACATTTTCCTCGGAATGAAAAAGGCTGGAACGCGCATTGCTGTTGCTATTACTACTGGTTTTTCCAGAGCAAGATAGAAGTAAACCTGTCTCGGTGCCGGCTATAATGTCGCATCTTCCCGTCGATGTGCTGGGAACAGCTATGCAGGTACCAGCCAATATACTCCCGCTGTATTGCGATATTCGTTTATGAGAAAAAGGAGCCAAAAATTTTAGGAGGGTCCGGTTCAAGCTGCCTCCGCCGCGCCTTGCGCCACCGCCTGGCATGCCACCGATTGCACCACGAGGTGGATTGAACGAGATTTTTGGACAGCGCAGCAGATTTTTTTGTATGGGTGAGTTTAGCCTACGCGAATCCCAGAAGCATATGTTGCCGTCGGTGGATATCGAAACGCACTCAAAACCACCTTGGGCTGATAACCAGTCTACCTGACGCACAGATTCTTCATGGCTGCAATCTATAGAAGAGGCGGAGACTGGGTGAGATCCATTACGAATATCGAAAATCGACAACGTGCCATTCTTCAATCCAGATAAAACTTCTTGCCCATTGTGACGAAGCTTGACTGATCTTATTTGCGACTGGGGTATTAGCTCTAGCTCTGGTGTATTTACATTTACTAGATTCCATGTGTACGCTTGCCAGTTTTCGTCGCTTGCTGTTGATGAAAAGGCAGGGTTGCAGTATGCACATACAATGCGCTCAGCGTCCATTTTCGACCAGGATATATCGATAACCGTACGAGACTTGACACTCGGGTCGACAAGATTGCATACCTCCTTCAAATATGTTTCGGATTTGTTGAGGTTATCATCGCCTTTTTCAGAATCGAAGTATTCCTCATAGATATCGATGGCAATGTTTTGGTTGACGCAATAGTTGACCTTCAGAGCAGCAGCTTTCACACTCTGGACAAAATCTTCACTGGCCACGACCCTTTTTCTTATTCGTTGCGTATTCTCGACTGTGACCTCCTCTGCAATATGAGCGGGCCAACCACCCTCTTCGTGTGTCATGCCACGAGATGATTCCTGGGCACTCTTTGTTTTTACAATATTTACGCTTTGTTTGGGTTGTGTGTCCACTTCGAGCACGCTGTTTTTCTTTTTCACGTATTTTCTGGCCAACGCACGATCGGTTTTAATGTGGGAGTACACACGGGGTTTCGTATCTTCAAACACAAGATGTCTCCCATGAAACCGTCGCCTCTCCTTGATCTCCTTTCTCAACTCCATTGTATCCTTATCTTCTCGTCAGTTGCACTTTGAATCTGACCGCATGGATGACCTCCCTCCTATGTATGAGATTGTGAGAGAAACTCAACTCAGAATTCGCCCGTTCTACGATGTAGACAGACGGTGGTTTCAACATATTATAGTACCGCAACCATAATAAAAACAATAATATTTAACATCATCATCATCGATATGATAATAAAGTGTACTAATAATAAAAAAAGGCTGAAGCACAAACAATCTGAGAAAAAGAAGATTTTTCGATGAGATGAGGATTATTTATATTTATATTTCAACTATTCACACTGGCGCGACCGGTTTTTTGATAGAGGATCTTTTGCTACTACTAATAAATGTACTAAAGAACCCACCCTGGCCGGTCGTTTCATTTATGTCTATTAATAGCGCTCCCAAATGTGCAGTGCAGTGCTGCTACACTACGGGATGGCGTATACACTATATAGGAATATAGAATACGTGCTCAAGCACGCGTGGTCTCAGGTCAAAGGTCAAGTCATACATGAGAGATTGGAGGAGAGAATTGTAGTTGTAGTTGAATGGTGAATGAATAAATATAAATAAATGCTTTATTGGGAAGGCACGAGTGGTTTGCCCTGACACATCATCATCATCTTCATGTAAAGGTGAACGTACTAGCTACTTTACTATGGACACACGCTTGGAGGACTCACCACTTGCTCATTGCTCTTCATCGTTATTTGTTTTATGCATTCATCACACTACTTATATCGATCATACGTAGTCTCTAACAATAAACAGTGATGACTATTCATCTTACTTTTATCACCATTCTTCATTGTAATAAATCATTTATTATTATTATTTGTTGTTTTATTTATTATTTATTATGCTCGTTATTTTTTATTGGCGGTGATGAATGGGGGGGACGATTGCCATCATGGATATCGTATGTATGTACCAGCGTAGCACATTACCCTTCCGTGCTACCTGCATCAGATCGTTGGTGGTCAAGCACCCAAAGCAGTGACTACTTTCTTTACATCCTGGGCGCTGCGCACGCTGTAATTTGAGAAAGGATCCTACTGAATACCCTAATTAGGGCGATCTGGGGATAGGCAATATTGCATCATGGTGTATGTTGCGCATGCATGGATTTATGTGTTGATTTTATGTGCAAGTGTGCACCTTGCTTTTGGTAATGCTGGTACAAAGAGTCTTAACCAGTTATGCGATGAAGATTCCGAATGTAAAAGTAATAACTGCCACACAAGATGCTATAGTTGTACACAATCCAGCTGTCACACAATCGGCATGAGATGTTATTCGATTACCGTTACCACAGTGAGGCTGCTCTACCGACATGATGCTCAGCTTGCCACTCTTCGGGTTTTTGTAACTGATTGCAAGCCCTGCTGTTGCGCTGATCCTTGGGTGTGCCATGCGTGTTAGCAAATGAACTTCGACAGGAATGTCTGGGTGCCTGAACATCACAAACTCCCCAGCATCGTAAACGTTGAAACGGTACCCATCCAAGCTCAACGGGTGTGGATCGCCGACACTTTGGCATTGAGACACACGGAAAGGTGTGTTGCACCGCCTGCCTAGCCAGCCATGAACGCACTTACACGTGCACCTCCTATTTTTGCAACGCCAAGTCTTCTTATCGCATTCGGAGGTGTACACACCACGACCATGCCCGTTGCACGGCGGGGCATTCAAGCAGTTTTGGCGCGCGTTCTCTTCGTCCTTTTTCCTCTCGCGCAATTTAGCGCGTTGTTCATTTGCCCTTGCTTTCGCGGCTTGTTCTCTCCTCTTCTTCGCAGCTTGTTCCGCCTTCTTCTTCGCTGCCTGCTCTGCTTTCAACTTTTCTTCTTGCTCAAGCAACCGCTTGTGGTCTTCCTCTGCTTTCTTCAGGCGCAAGTACTCCCGTTTGCATGAACCGGTACCGTTGCCTTCGCCAATCTTCAGGTCAAAGCTAAAGGTTCCTCCCATGGATGCATCGAATGGCTTCGTGGTTAGCGTTCTCGTGCCATTATTATTTAGCGATTTTCCCGCCTCGTTGCCGTCAAAGATCATCCCTTTCCCACCGTTGCTGAACTTGGACGAAATGCGCGAGTACTTGTTCGGGCGCTCGACCCATTTGGCGTAGTTCCATCGTTCGCCATCGAAATTGTCTTCAAAAAGAACACGCAACTGGTCTTTTTCCTCTTCTTTCTCAGTCGTCTTTTCTTCCTCGTTCTGCTCCCTGTCTTCCTTGGAACCTTTGTCTTTTGCATGTGCCATGGCCTTTTCCTTAATACAGGCTTTGAATTGGTCCATGACATCTCCCTTGGATAGTTTGATGCCTTGCTTCCTCGCCTCACGGAAAACGAGCTTGACTTTCGACTTGTCGCACTTAATCTTGCGTATCATGTCTGGAAGAAAATTGCCCTTCTCGTCATCTTCATCGCTGGGCTTTTCCCTCTTTTCATTTTCAGCTTCTTCTTCCTTCTTATCATTGTCCTTCTCCTGCCTCGCTTCTCGCTGACGCTGTGCGTTGGTTTTTACCACTCGGTTATTTGCCTTTTCATTCGCTGCTGCTCGTCGGGCAACTACGTTAGGTCCTTTCCGAGCATGCTGTGCGCGAACGACAGTGGCGCTTACGTTGTTCACTTCCGCAACAACAATGATCAGCAAGAAAAGCAAGGACAAGTTCGTCCGCCTCTTATTCATGGACACCATCTTTGCAAAAAAAGGCCAATGCGTCTGGTGGTTTACAATGAGGTATGAACTGCTTCTCCGTGGACGTGGGTTGCGGCATGGATGGGAGTTGTGGATCAATGCTGAAGGAGAGCCATGATTGTGTGTATGTGTATGTGTATTGTTTATGTGTGAAGGCAAATCCAGTGCTGGTGCGGTGTAAAGTCTACCTTCCCCTCCTTTTCTCTCACACCACTGATCGACCAGTCTTCCTCACTTTCTTTCTTTTCGAAGCTGACATGGGGGCCGCATGTGAATGAAGCTGACATGGAGGCCGATGGAAGAGAGTCTCGTCCTTTAACATTTTACATTGTGTACATCGATAATGAATGCAGCGAGCAATAATAGTAATCTTATTATTAAAAAATAAATATTTTAAAATATAATAAATACATCATTATGTGTCATAATACACAACCACAGCCCGCAAGAGTCTCTGCTCCGAACCTTTATATCAGCGATGCTCGCAGAAGCCTTGGGGGAAGTTTACTGGAAAAGCGCCTTTTCAAAAAAATACATGTAATATCAATTAATGCCTATATCTAACTTTGCACAAAGATTTACCCGTGACAACAATACCAGAAAAAAGGACATACGAAAATGAGATGTGTACATGGCATTACCAGCCGCGTTTCTGCGAATAACCAAGTTGGATGGTTCTAGAAGCACCTTGTAATTTTGTAGACGATAGGCTACTGAGACCATCAAGTTTGCTGACTTGAAGCAGACGCTCGCTAAGGGCTCCAATGTACTCTTCGGGTTTTTTGTTTCTCATGCGTTTCTCGCAGTACTTCATGACGTGCGCTGCAGAGTCTTTCAATATGGAGGCTGCAAGATTCAATAATTCTATTGTGTTCGACATTTCAACGTTTTTGCTATCATCGTGTTCACCGTTTACATTGCTTTGGTATACCCTTGTGACTGGTAGCGATACTGACTCTGCCGTATTCAAAATGCCCTTTGTTTTATCTATATACCGTGAAATATCGTTGCACAAGTTTACCTTATCGCACATCCTCTCGACAATGGTGTCAATTTCTTGAGAAGAGTCCGCTTCGTTGCCGCTGCCTGAGATCTCTGGCTTGTTGCCACCCCGCCTAAAGAAGCTTTTCAACCCTGTCATTGATGTTCTATTGTCTTGCGTGTCCTTGGTGCTCCCACTGTTCCATATTTTGGCAATGCGGCTCATACTATTGAAAGCTTCATCGTACGTATCAAAAATTCGAGTCAGAAAATTTACAGTCTCTTTCAACTCCTCCCTCTTCTGAACCACACTGTACACCGACTTTTGGATTGCTCGCTCGATTTCGCCATCCCGGCCAGTGGCAACGATCTGTTCCTGGCGTATTCGTTCTATTTCTTTTTCGACACCGATTACGGCATGCTTGTACAAGTCAGCATCCCGCTTTTTATGCTGAAGATCGCGCCGTTGTGCGTGCACCTCTTTTACCAAAAGTTTTTTTTGCGCCAACAAAGGAGTAACTTGATTTCTCAATTTTTCAAAAGCCTCTCCAGTTTGTTTCTTTATTCTTTCGTACTCGGACGTGCTGTTCTTGATTTCAGCGCTTACAACTTCTAGAGTTTTTGTAAACGCAGCTATTTGGCCCTCCAACGAATTTAAACGCTCTCTCACTGAGTTAAATTTTGGACTTTTTTCGGTTCGTAGTATCATGGACAAATTGTGAATTTCACGTAAAATCTGGGATTTCTTGGAATTACGAAACTTGGACTTTATCTTGCTTTTACGACTAGGTGATACCGTTTGTGCGCCTTCGAAGACTATGGTGCAGGGTCTTCCAGCACCCTCCAAAATTTCCCTGGCTTGCTTAAATGGCATGTCACATACACTTTCACCATTGATCTTGAGAATCCTATCACCAGGAGTTATGATTCCACTGGTCTGTGCAGCAGATAACTCGCCGTCCGCACGGGGAAACAAGCGCGTGACAAGTATCCCCCTTGCATTTTTATCTTTGCCGCCGCCGCCGCTGCTGCTGCTGCCCGACTCTTCGACAAAGTTGCTACCTACCTGGATTCCTAGAAAATCATTGTGAAATGTAAACTCGTAGGACATCCCAAGCTTCGTGGACTTTTTTGCCCAAAAGCAGTGCGATATTTTTTTTGTCTTTTCTGGTCCTGTGCACGCGATGGCGGTGCCTTGGCCATCAAGAACGATGATTGATGATGGTGCATTATTGTTGATGATGAGAAGAAAGATGATTATGATGATGATATGATATATTTTATTAATAATAAAATAATAATAATATTAATAATATGAGCGAGATGATATGATTGATAGACGACTAAAGTAGCTAGTACAATAAAAAAAAAAAATACAAGAAAGAGTTAGACGACTAATAAGGTAAAAGTTGTTTTGTGATGGCTCTCCTCTTTAGAAGGCTATTTACTAGGCAGGCTCATACTCGATGTATCTTACCATAGCAAATATTGATAAAAAAAGATTAACACAAAAGTTCAGAGTCCAAGAAAGTACATTAAAAGTCTCTGTACGAAGATGCATACTTGATTGAGGTCGTCGTGGAGGTCCGACAATAAACGCAATCAGAGTTATTAAGCGAATGCATCGATTTGATGATGCAGTCGACGATGGCTCATCTTATTGGAAAGGGAAAGAGACGGCAGAGGAGTGTGTGTGCGAGTCTGTTTGTTAGTCGATTCGTTGTTAATTCGGAGGAAGGATGAATGAGTCTCCTCGCGTAAGTACTTTTCATTCATCAGGTTACACCAATCCATATTCTCCTTCTTCTAGACTGTTTCGTTCCTTTTCTTCTTTTTTTTTTTTTTTTCCTTCTTCAACATCCTATTCCGTTCGTTTAATTCCAATAGAACAACGACCAAACAAAAAAAAAAAGTTTAAGTTCATAAATATTTTTTAATGATAATATTATAAATAATAAAATATAGCAAGCCAACAATGAAAAAATTGATGATGGCTCTGCCAAAAAAATTTATTTGTTGTTATGATAATAATTAATAATAATGCATTTTACATTTTTTTCTTCTTCTTCTTACTTCTTCTTCTCTCTCCTACTTTTCTTCATTATCCTTCCCGCCGCTCAACCATCATCACATCAAATGCCGTAGCCGCCCAAGCAGCAGCGACAAGTCCTTGGCCGTAGCATGTTGGGAGGGCTTACACGACACTTTAGTAGGGGATCGTTTTGCGTAACTGCGTTGACTACGTCTATTTTGTTGAAACGAAGTTTTGTTGCTACAAGCACCAGCATGTCAACATCAACCTTCCACGAACTGTCAGGGGTAGACATTGACGGGAACACTTTGGACTTTGGCAAATTCAAAAATAAAGTTGTCTACGTTACAAACGTGGCAAGTGCATGAGGCAAGACCCGTCGGCATTATACTCAACTCCAAGAGTTGCAAGAGCATTATAATGACGACGGGTTGGAAATCATTGGATTTCCATGCAACCAGTTTGGGCGACAAGAGCCAAAGTCAAACAGTGATATCAAGGCCTTCACCAGAGACAAATACAAAGTGAACTTTCAGCTGATGTCGAAATCTGATGTCAACGGTGACAATACAAACGAAGTGTATTCCTGGTTGAAACAAAGAGCAGGGGATACCTCAGACATAAGATGGAACTTTGCTAGGATATATTTAGTTGATAGGTCTGGAACGAAAGTGCAACAGTTTGACGGTAAAAACCCTAGTGATCTTATCGGCAATATTGAAGAACTTCTGGCAGAAAATGAGTTGTAAGGCTTGTACAGGCTTGTCAATTCTTTTGCTTAGAGTTGATTTATTGATAATTGCGTAAAATTTACCGGGTGGTCCTATATTGCAATGTGCTACTGCTGTCAATGATGTGAAATTGTTCTTAAAATATCGTGTACAGTACAAGACAATTTTATTGAAACTGGTGGGTCACAATGCAGTATATCTTTTTAAAAGATTAGCACCTGGTGGAGCCGAAAGAAATGAAAAGTGACACGAGGTTAAAGGTGTGCTTTTAAAATATTTTTCAGCGACAAATATTCGCGCAAGTACATGTATATTTCGTAAATTTTGAAAGCTCAAAACCCTTATTATTTAAAACACACACAAACTCTGCGTGTGATGTTGAAATATATTCAATTTCATGGGGAAAGATCCTGTCCCATCATTTCTCTAGAAATAATCAATCTTTGGATTTGACTCGTACCCTCATACAACTGGAAAATTTTCGCATCTCTCATTAGCTTTTCTACCGGGTAGTCCGTGTTGAATCCCGCACCGCCAAATATTTGGACGGCATCAGTAGCACACTTGTTGGCATGGTCTGCCGCGAACGCTTTTGCCATCGATGCATACATAGTATTCTTTGTCCCTGCGTCAATTATGTTGGCAGCCTTGTACGTTAGCAAACGGCTTGCTTCAATCCCCATCGCCATGTCCGCCAGCATGAACGAAACCGCCTGGTGCTGCGCAATAGGTGCTCCCATCGTTTTCCTTTCCAGCGCATACTGCTTTGCTTCGTCCATTGCACGTCGAGCAAGGCCAACAGCACCAATTGCAACTGGCGGCCTTGTAAAGTCAAATGCACCCATCGCTAGCCTGAAACCTTGGCCTACTTCACCCAAGATATTTTCCTTTTTCACAACAACATCTTCGAAATAAATGGGACGGGTGTCACTGCATTTCTGCCCCATATTCTTCAGCTTCGCTCCAACTTCAATGCCTGGAGTATCTGCATCGATAACAAAACCTGTCATACGCTTACCAGCAGATGCTTCTGGGTCTGTCACTGCAAGAACAAAGTACCAACCCCCACTCTCCTGTGCCCGTCCACCGTTGGTGATCCACGTCTTCGAACCGTTGATTACATATTCGTCGCCCTTCTTGTCAGCACGGGTTTGTATCGCCGCAACATCACTTCCAGCACCTGGTTCGCTCACTCCATAAGCAGCCTGTATTGGTGCTTCCAACAAACGTCCGAGATAGTTGTCCTTTTGCTCCTTGTTTCCACCAATAATAACAGGCATGGCTGCGAGTAAATTTGCCTCAATTGCCGTAGACATCCCAGTGCAAGCGTACGCAAATTCTTCGCTGATGATCACACCGTCAAGGCAGTGCAAACCCATTCCACCCTGTTCTACTGGTATGTGCGTGTTGACTAGACCAAGTTCCCAAGCCTGCTTAAATATTTCCTGCGGAAATTCCCCTGACTGGTCATATTCAGCACTTTTTGGCATCATGACATCTCTGGCAAAACTTCGAGCTAACTCTTTAAAGGCTTGCTGTTCATCTGTTAAAGCAAGTGAGAAACTTGACAAAAACCGCTTGCCGACGACGCTTCTGTTCAAGTGTCTGCTCAGTACGGTTTTGCCCTTAGATGCTATGGAATTTTTCGCGAACATTTTGCTTGTGAAATTACTTATTTGGTTTAGCGAGGTATAGATATGAAGGGGACCCCTGGAGTGGTAAGCGTTTCCCTGACCGCTGCCACAAGCACGCGACATTCTTCTCCTTCTCCACCATCTTTGTTCGTATTAATTAATTATTAGACTAAATAATATTGTTATTATTATTATTATTACTATTATTGTATTATGACTTTAATCATCATTCATTGTGTATCATTATGACTACTTTAACTACGTATAATATATGTCAATCTCAATCATCACCGAAAACAAGTCTGCATACTTGGTAGGATAGGATTGTATGCCCTCAATAACCCTATCAAATCCAAGGGCATGCCAGGTTGGCAGTGTTACGGTCAGGGTACGGGGATGCCCGGTACACATTTGAGATTGACAGCCAAACTAGTCCAGAAACCTCAGCTCTTTTTCGGTGAATCCGTTGAATTGAAATATTATTTTTTGCTTCGCACTCCCCGATTCGGTGCCCCATCTTTAGTTCATACCGAAACACGTGTTCGAAAATTGTTGATTTTTAAGGTATTTTTAGTCAGAAAATCCTCTGTGTAACACTTCCCATTTTCGTACAGTAATTAGGGGTATACAAGAAATCCTTCGCTACGAGCACCCCAATCGATTGGAAAACCAACGTCGACTTTGTTACCTTGTGCATCTGCAAAACCGCCCGCCATCATTGCGACTGCGGCAAGTAGCCCTCCATTACCAGGTAGATAAACAGGGAGTGACTTTTCTTGAAAATTGTGCCCATTTTGAAGATACGTATTTTTTGATGTATTCTTTAGGAGCATATCAACCACGCTCTCAGAGGACCATTTCAAGCGCATCTGTGCGAATGCAAATATTGGGTAGTCCCATCCCCAAGTTGAGAGATAGTCCCAACCATCAATAGAATAAGACAAAGTACTGTTCATGATTGTTGCGCTCAGATTTGCATTTTTTACACTAAGACCGTTGATCATTCCCAGAGCACCAAGGGTCATCGGGTGTGACTTATATGCTCCACTACATTGATGTTTGCTTTTCTTTACTTTTTCACTTGGATTTCTGTCTGGGAAACCCCAACAGTTTGCATTTGGGGCATAGGCATGTGGCCCAAATTTTCCATCTTTTGGTGCAGTAGCGATTGTAGCTTCTGCAAGCGATTTCAAGACATTTTCCCAGGCAGGTTTACTTGGAAGTCCTGCGCGCGTACGCCATTCCTTCGCAATCTGCAGCGCGAGTCGCCAATAAGTCAATTCAAATGTTGGGTTCCAAGTCTCTGTTTCCGGGTTACCTTCTTCGGCTGCTTTCAAAGGTGGACCGAGCCACAAAGTTTCTTTACTTTGTGGCTCAAATTCTAGATTCGGAGTGTTTCCTGTGGTGGGATATGATGCCATGAAGTCAGCCGTCAGCTCAATAACTTCCTCCATGCGTTGCACAATGGCAGCTTTTGCACTTGCATTTGGCGCATAAAGCCGCTGAAGCTCAGTCATCCATATAATGTGTGGCTGTTGCCAAATTAGCAGTGGTCCTGTACCGCTCGGACCGGTCCAGTATAAAAGAGGATAGCTATTGTTGGAGTATGTCGTGCTACCAACACTTGGAGCATTGAAGCAAGTCCATGGAAATGGCGAGTCTTGAGCTGCGGCTTTGCAGGGTGTCGTGGCTGGAGCTGCCATCTTGGGCCACCGGGCTCCATCATATCCTTGAAATTCAGCATAAGCAGTTGCATTAGGAATCATTTTAACAAACCAGTGATCTGATCTTTGCATTAAATGTGATCGCCGCCAAAGCACAAAGTGGCAATGATGGAAAAATCTCATTTCGTGATGGAATTTTCCATACCAGCTATTTATCACGTAGCCTGTTTCTTGTGGTGGTAAAGAACCTGCAGAATGTATACGCGTGAGATATAGTGAAAGAATAATTCGACGCTCTAGTTCGAAAGCATTTGCGTCAAAATGACGGCCCGTGTGCTCATTTGCTAAATCTACAAAAGCGCCACTGTGCCAAAAATTTGACCAACTTTGGGCTGTCATGCGCTTTATCTCATCAAAAAGTGGTAGCTTCTTCGTACCTGCCAAGATGTCTCGTGTCAAAGCTACCTTATTCTTCAGCCATGGAGCATTAACTTTAATGGGATAGTTTGCATTTGGTGGTGCAAGTAAGCATGATAGATCCAATTTAGTCGATGATAGCCCGTCAAGGTAAAATGAATGAGGCCCATCTTGCTTTAGAACCACCATAGAGTCCTGCCAGCTACAGATAACATTGTATTCATCCCAGTCCAGCTTTCGATGAAATAGCACAGAATTATTCGTAAGTGACCCATTCCAAATAATTGTTGTTGTGTGCCGCGATAAAGGATTTGCCGGCTGATTCCAATTGTAGCCACCGCCATACCCACTGCTAGAGCCATAGGGAAACGCTAAATGTGCTACAAGAACGTCTAAATCTGTCGTTCTTCGAGTCTTGTTCCGTAGGGTTGTCATAGAATTACCCTCTACCCGCCATGCAATAATATCTAAATCCATATGACAAACAGTCTGAACTGTCATATGAGAGTCTTGATTCCCTTCTGCATTACAAAAAGTGAAGTTGGAACGAAGTAATCCCGTATAAGGCTCTAAAACTTGTACAGAACTCTTGCTATCGATGTCAACGTCAATTCGAAGGGGTGATAAGGTACTCTTGCGACGACGCAACGCAACCTGGATAAGATCTAGTCGATGTGGATTTTCTCGCAACCAAGAACCGCCATCTTCAGCAGATTTGGGTATGTTGGTTGGATATGGAACTTTTCTGGTCTTGCCCCAATTTCTGTATCCAAACGTATTATTGTTTGAAAGTGATGATGAAGTATTATAATATCTATACTCGTAAGCAGAGAAGGGAGTCGACTTATTTGAACTTGGTGGTGGAGGTGTTGAGTGCCATCCCCAATCAGAGAGTGTTGTGAGTGGAAAATCTTGGTACGATTCGTTCAGAGTCTGAAAACCAGTTATATCTGCGTTAAATGCAATCATTCCGTTTCCAACTGCGAGTGTCAGCGGGGAGCTCCCTTGCTTTTCAGTTGTCGTGACGACCCCCTCAAATTTTATCGTATGACGTTCAACGACTGATTTTCTATCAATCGGCTGTGTGGGTTCTACGATAATTGGAAAAAGAATAAAACATACCACTACCGCAGTTCTGAGCGCCATTTGTAGGCGCGCCAGCACTATTTCTAAAATAAAGAAAAGTATCTCGATTTCAATTTTTTAAACCGTATAGTTGTGAGACATCGGCGAGGAAGCTATTCGAGGTTTAGCAAGAATAAAAAAAATTGCGAAAAATAAATAATATTGCGAAGAGAAAAGAGAAGAAGGCCGCGCCGGCGGCGGAGATAATAATAATAATAATAAAATATTACTGTGTATTATAATAAAAAAAAAATGTAGAAGATATGGGTAGGTATAGGCTTTCATAGACTAATGTATATTATATTAGTCCTACACATAGTAATCCCATTTCATCATTTCAAGGGTATCCAATAAATTAATAAAAAAAAATACCTTAACCTGTGCGTAAATAATATGGAATAATAATACGTAATAATACACTGGGCGCTTACTTCCCTCCTCCTATGTTTTTTTGGCGTAGTGCTACTTTAACTTTTGACGTCTCTTTTTCACTGTCAATTCGTGTTGTCTACGTTTGTTGGAGCACGTTCCACTTGGAAACTTCCCACCATTGCATAGGTGCCTTTTTGTCTACCGTTGGTTGGTAAATCAATTCGGGTCCTACTTCAAAACCTATCCATTGCCTGGAATAACCACCCTGTTTTTCATCTGGATTTTGGCCGGAGAAGTATACACGTGCCCCAAGAGCACCTACATCAAGATCCCACGTCCGCCCATCACCAACCCAACCCTGCCCTTTTTTAGTCGGAAAGCCGTGCACACCCCATTCATCGCACGGTAAAATTTGCACAAGTTCCTGCGGAGCTGGATTGCTATAGGGGTCGCAACTGAAAGCAGTACCTGGCAGGTTTGGCGGTGGACACCATCCCGAATAGCATTCGTAAGGAAAGTTTTTCGTGTCGTTTCGGTACACCAACGTTCCATCAATTTTCATGTGAGTTGGTGGGCAAACCACCTGATTTTTAGCGGTGCAGCCGTTATTCTCTTTTGGGCTCATGCCGAAGCAAATGTATCTGGTCACGTCTGTCTTCAGATCACCATCGCAGGGCTCCCCATTCAACTTCCAACACCCAGATATTTCTGGAAGATAAAACTGATTGTGTACAACACCATCATTTAATACGTTTAAGTTCACTACCAAATGCAAGCCCTTTTCCCGGGTAGCAGACACAGGACCGTCCATCATCCCACTGCCATTCCATGGGTACCCACCGTATCCACCAGATATATCGTTTGATCGGAGATAATTCATTAACCATGGGTAGCTTTTTGAGGGCTTCAATCCAGAAAAATAGACCCAGTTGCAACCCTCTATATGTGACAAGTTACTGCAATTTCGGTACCATGCAGTAAACAAAATAGAAGAGTTGGCAAGAATTTCAGGTGGGTCAGGGATAGTTCGCGCTTTGTCATGCGAACTCCAACGCTCCCGGACACGCTGCTGCACGGATATGTCCGTATATGCTAGTAACGCGGACTGAACCTCTTCCAATTGATCTGATGTCCAGCTAACATTCACATCATAAGTTCCCGCAAAAAATCCACCAGACCATCCATTACTTTGCTTTGTCCAGCGGTGCACCATAAGAGGCTGATTCATGGGCAGATTGTTAAAACCAAGAAGGGATTTTTTATCTTTCTCTCCTAAAGTCTCTGCGCACAATCCCTTGGAAATATCCATATTACCAGATTTAAACATTACAGACCAATGGCTAAATTTTGTCTTCTTGTCAGTAGCAAATGGTCGAGCACAAAGTCTCCCAAGGTACAGCTCCTTCTCTCGTGCAAATACTTCGACGTCCTTTGTCTCGTTCTCCCCAGGTATTGACTCTCCAGCTCGGAGTAAATTGTCTTCCACACTCACAGCATTTTTACCTTTCGAAGAAATTTGACAATCAGCAAGACGCGGAGAAGGAAAATTTAAATTATCATACTCTTCCGGCCCCTTAGCACCGTTACAAAAATTCCAGCCACTCCAAGCGGTTGCTGGATATTCTGCTGTCATGCCAGGATCGCCGACGAGAGTTTTCCATGTCCCTTGACTACCCGAGGCTTCCACTGCCGCTACCGATGCCGCTACCGACACAGTGCAAAGGAAGAAAAATGGATACATAAAAAGTTGTGTTATTGGCATATTTTGCGTAGTATATTTCTCTTTTACAATCAAAATATGACGTAGTGCAGGAAGTAATTTATACGAAGCGACCCAAGAAGGAGTGGT
>JACLAC010015461.1_pt1 | contig 17347 bp, 24 predicted proteins | sample 8027881 | NCBI WGS metagenome assembly JACLAC01 (sample SAMN15725517, study PRJNA655200) | protist metagenome | isolation source: fluorescence activated cell sorting (FACS) single amplified genomes of... | place: Spain: Blaines Bay Microbial Observatory, Mediterranean Sea | collected 2016-01-19
CGGGTTGAAATCTGGTATGATGGCTTCGCAACTGCAACTCAGCTCGGAGCTCGACAGCGCTTTCACATACTGAAGTGCAGTGGAAGGTTTTTGAGACACGTGCAAGGAAGAGTATAGGGTTTGATGAGTCAAATGATACGAGTTGGAGCTGTTGAAGCGAGAGAACGAGCGACTGAGATAGATTATGGAACAGGCCAAGGCTGCTGAAGCTGATGGTAACGGAAAGGGAAATGCACCAAATGGAAATGGAAATGGAAATGTGCATGCTGTTGAACGCCAGCTGCAGTTGCAGCAGCGGCTCCAAGCTCAAGATCTAGGTCCAGCGCCAGCCGTGTCTCCGCCTCCACCACCTAAATGAAAAGCTGGCGTACCGTTTCCACCCGTGAACGTGAAGGTGAATGTGAGGTGAAAGGGCGTGCCTTTGCCTCCAGTTAAGAATTTCCCTGGTGCTGCTAGAGCTAGTGATGGAAGCCCTGATGGTATACATTTACTAGGCAGTGGTAGTAGTGGCAGTAATCAACCCGATACCAATTCCAATTCCAAAAGTAGTAGGAGTAGCAGCTGAAAAAATTTTAAGTGAAACTAAAAGGGAGTAGGCGGGTAACTCAAACTGTAACCGCCGCCTCAATGTTGACAATGACCTGCGACGAAGCGTGTTTCGTTGTCTGCCATGAATCTCAACAATGTCAGTGAAGCTGAAGGTGATGAGAATGCGAATGCAAATGCGAATGCGAATGCGAATGCGAATGGCGTTGACGACGATGAGCCTGTCTCCGCTGTGAACCTCGACTCCTACAACAGCGATGACGAAGACTTCGACGATGAGGCTTGTATGTAGTGAGCTGGCGTGATTGTAGTGAGTTCGAGAATCAGCAGGTGAGAGAGTTGCAGGCACAGCAGGAGCGCGAACGGAAGGAAAGATAGTGAACGCGACTGATAGTAACCGGTAGTGAACGCTAATGAACGAGATTAGTAGGAACGTGTAGTAATGCAGGCACTTAATAACCACCAAGCCTGACTGTAGTGATGTCGAGGGAGAAATCGAATTGGAGAAAAAGGAGCTGCAGATGGCGCAAGAATTCTTGCGGCAGTACCAGATGGAGAGACAGAGAGTGTGGGAGTACGAGCAATAGTGATAGGTAGTAGAATTTGAGAATAGTGAGCGGTGACATTTAGAGAAGTAGGTTGATGAGAACTAGGAACGGTGGAATATGGGCACGATGGAATTGATGGGTGGTGGCGCTCCACCGCCATCTGTGGCACAGGTACGAAGAGATGAAACAGACAATCGTTCGTCTAACTCTAACTCTAAGTCTAAGTCTAACGACTCCGGAGCTTTGGCTTTCGGCATGCCAACCATGTAGATTCTGGAGGGTGCGCAAAAGACGTTACGAGAACTCGTTGAGTCTGGAACGTCCGGCGAACGTGCACGCGGGGGCGGGGCAGGCGGTGGCGAGTAGATGGCGCAGATGAGTGAAGGCTCTCCGACACTGCAGTGAAGACTAGATGCAGCACGCGACTGAAACGCCGTTCTCTCGATCTAGCTGGAAGAACTTGCATCGACTAACTTTTCGGTTGAAGGGGAAGGTGGTGACGACACTGTTTATGGTGACAGCCATCAGAACTTTAGCAACTGCAGTCGCTATTCGCCGAATGTGTCGCCGGACTTGCAGCAGGTGTCTGATCCCGATTTCGGTGCCGACCCAAGCTTCCACCAGCAAATTCAGGAAATTGAGAACGACGTCGACGAGGACAGCGTAAATGGCGGTGATGAACAATACGCTTGGAATGAAGATGCAGTTGGCGAGCTCCGTGACCGTGAGTAGGGATCCGTTTCCGTAGATACTAGAAATAATTGAGATGAAAAGCAAAAGCAGCTGCAGCACACCTGCGTGATTCCGAGCGCTTTGTCGCATTCGACGTCGTCTAGGACACGAACGTGTAGTACACAGCGGACATGAACGTGAGACACGCAAATAACGACGTCGTCGTCGTCGTCGTCAGATAAAGTCCAAGACCTGCTGATTCAGATGCCTAGTGAAGACACCGACCAAGTGCTGCTCGGGCAGCAGTGACGGCTGGTGTGGGACGGCGCGAGTGCGACTGACTCTTGGCCTTGCTCCAATGATACTAATACCATGACCATGACCATGAGTGATCCGTCTTCTATGGGCTCGACCAACCCTGCATCGGCGGCGTCGTCAGTTGCTTTTCTGCCGTCTTCGCCGCCGAAAAGCGCAGATAGTGCATACAGCGCGGATAGCATGACCACTGAGGTGCATGAAGAGAGGTGTTGAGCCTTGGGTTCGCTCTCGAACTTGATGTACAAGGATTCGGCGAGTCACGCGCATCCGAGCTTCGGCACCGGCTGCAGTAGCAGCACAGCAGTCGGGGAGAAAAGCTAAAGCTTAAGCTTGAGCAACAGTAGTGGTACTGGTAAAACTCGTCGACTTCCGTCCTCTTCGATGTTGGCCGTTCGCGTTCCGTCTTCGACTTCGACACTCAATAAAAGTCCGAAGAGAAGTCCTAGTCCAATCAGTAGTCCAACTCCAAGCAAGTAGAAGTTGAGCCCCTAGCAGATACAACCCGTAGACTTCGGGCAGCCCACTTCAATGATGATGGATTTGATGGAGGGAGGATCGCTTTCACTTTCACATTCACATCATTCACTGTCAGGATCGTCAGTGCCAACAGGGTCAGAACTGCACATTGGGACGGACGTATCAGCAGATGCAGAATCGCGGGGCAACGGTAAGAGCGCAGCAAGCACTGTTTCATCGGGTCGAGGCTGAAGCTGAAGGTCGTCAGGCTCAGACACAATGTCTGACGTTGAGCTTGAGCGCGAGAACGAGGCACAAGAAGAACAAGAAGTGGAAGTCTCTGGGAGACGATTCAAAGTCGAAGTCGATGTTGATGAAACTGTAGGTGAACCTGCGCAAGATCAAGGTGAGCTAGAGCAAGAGCAAGACGAGGAAAATGATGCTGGAACCTGGACCGACGAAGAAGAGCGGCAGCACGAGAATGAGATTGACAAAGAGGGTTATGTTTATGACAAGGACATCAATGAGTCGGGCTTGAACGGCTGAGACACATTAGACTACGATAATGACTTGGAAGTAGCAGAAGTGATTGAGGATGTAGTGAAAACAGTAGAGGCACCTGCTGAGCTGTGCGTCGATGAGTTTAGGCGGGCATCCGCATCTCATTCGCACGCAACTGCAAGCGCAATTGGTCGGTGAAGTTGTAGTCAGAAGCAGTGCAGCAGTAGTGAGACGAGTTAGTAACATGTTGGCGATAGAACTAGAAGGGACGCCCTTGGATGTTTGACATTGAATCAAAAACCTGAGCCTGCCCATCCTCGACCAAGTTTCATTCGGCGAAAACGGTGCGGGGCATTTCTTTCGCGTGTCCGCATCAAAAAATGATGATGAAGTTGAAGGTGCGAGCGGTGACGGTGATGTCAATGCAGATGAAGATGACGATGCTGACGACGACGAGGTTGACAGCGTCGAATTAGCTCTGCACGACATGATGGCCAGCAAGTTGCGCTAAGAACAGCAGCAGCAGCAGCAAAACCGGCAACAGCAATATATGCAGCAGGTCCAGTTGCAGTTGCCGCATTTCGTTCCTGTGCCGATTCCGCAACAGGAACAGGACAATGGTCAGTAGACCGCGAGACCGATGATTCCGCCGATTGGGCTTGTGCAACCAATGCAGTTTGTACCGCTTCCCCAATTCGGTTGGGATACTGCAATGCCTATGCCTATGCCTTTGCCTAGTATAGCTGGCTTACAAGAGCAATCTGAGCAGCAAAACTTCATGCCGACGTTTCAACCTTGAGGCTATGGTTCATGTGGGGGTCTAGCTGGGTTCGCAGCGGGTGTAGCAGCAGCAGGTGGTCCTAACATAAACCCAGCCTGACTGCAGTTCCTACGAGCACACGCGAATTGAAATCCGTAAATGAATCTGCCGCAGATGCAGCACAAGCACATCCATATGCAGCACTTGCACATTCCTACGTCGTATTCTAATGGTAAGTAACGTAAGCGCTCTGAGTACATTCCGGGCCTACCTACCACGCTGTATCGGAACAAGTCATAGAGAAAGAAGACAGACGGAAGCCCGTCCATTACACACATGCTCGAATCTGGGCCGTATGCAGACGGCACAACGCTGCTTAGTCTTCCGTTCAAGCTGTCGCATCACTCGTCGGTTTAGGTGGACTCCGACTCCCTTGTAAATGACAACGTCAATAGATCGACGGTGAAGTCGGAACTTATGGATGTCGATTTGGGGGCTTGAGGAGGGCCGAGTAGGCGCACCACGGGGTCGGGAGTAAACCGAAGCAGTAGTTCTGGCTCTGGCTCTGGCTCGCGCTCGCGCTCGCTGAGTTACAGTAGAGGCCCCTCGCTGGCGCGCGTGAGCGAGGAGCATGCGCTCGTTCTAGATGCTGATGGCCACGTCGTGGAAGTTGTGTAACCACAAACACAATCATCATCATCTTCATTTGGATTTGGTGCTGACGGGGACGTTGCACTTCCACTTACAGTTACCGACGATAGATACAACAGTTTCAGTTACAGTTAGTGAAGTAGCTGAAGAGGACGAGGATGAACCACTGGAAGAAGGGCTTACACAGCCCCAGATAAACCGCCTCAACCTCTTTGGTGACCGGCTCGTCTGTAGAATCCAGCGGGAAGGCATCCTTGGCCCTGGTGGCACAAGCGCAATCCAGCAGGTGAGCTTAGGATAGAATAAACCCAGGTGAGGTCACTGCGTGAGAAAGGGCGACCGAAGCGCTAAAAAAGTCACTGCGTGAGAAAGGGCGACCGAAGCGCTGCAGCAGCTGGTGCAGCACGGGAGCGTTCCGAGCAAGAAACCGATAGATGCCGTGAATAAGAATAAAAGCACGTCCGCCCAGCCGTCTGTGCAACTGTGAAGGGGCACACTCTAATAATCTGGTTTGAAATGGTATTGTGCGGTAGCATCAGACGTTTGACGTTCAGAACGAGGACGAAGAACTGACGCTCCTGGAGGTAGAACCCAGCAACAGCAACGAAGAGGACGAGGACGAGGACGGTGATTTTGACTACTTTTACGGAGAGGCTGAGGATGAAGACGATGAAGATTGAGAAGAGGATATGTATGACGCCGAAGACGCGTACGGATCTCTGCTAGACGAGATACGCCTGAGCAAAGTCGCGAAAAAGGAGGCAGGTCTAACGAGCAGAATGGAAGCACCGCTATCTTCTTCTTTTTCGTGATGCTGATTATGTGATCTTCGATCCTGATTTGGAGAGGACTTGGACTTGGCAGGCTTGGACGGCGTGGAATTTGAAGTCGTAGAAGAAGATGTGGACGAGGACGGTAAATGTGCCGTAGAAGAGGTCCAGCTGGTTTCCAATTCCAACGGGGCTTCGCTACTGATACCGTGAATAGAAGACGACGAGGATGAGGATAAGAATGAGGATGAGTTGGTCGGAGCAATGCAGCCGCTTATCAACAATTCCGATGATAACAGCGACAACCGCAAAACGATTGATCCTCTGAGCTAAGTCGCACCCGAAAACGAAGAGTGACGATGACGACGATGAATGGACATGGAAGAAGGGTTTCGTAGTTTGAGGAGAAATGGTCCACGAAAGAGTCGCACGAGCAACTCAAGCACTGTTAGACATTCTACTGGGAAGAAGGCATCTAATTCTCAAAGATCACGCGACAGCTCTACCTCCTCGCTTACGCAGGCTACAGTTAACTTTCTCTAGCCGTGGGGATTGACACTCAGTGGCAATGCCAATCCCAATGCCAACGCAGATAGCCAGCAGCAACAGCGGGCGTAGCACGAGAGGCACGACGATAACGATTACACTTTCAAGTCCAGTGGCAGAGCCAGTCAACCGCGCCAATAGCAAAAGCAAAGGTTCAGCCGCATTCTGTGATGCGTCCTTTTTTCACTAACTATTGCGGTTTGTACACTGATTGGATTACTTATGTGGCACTTTTACGTGCAGAGACTGGACGAATCTGCATGAGATTACTTCGGTGTCGGACCACTAGTTGCAGAACGTCGTGATCGTGGACAGCAGTAGCAGCGGCGAGTGCTGTAGCAGAGGCTAGAGCAGCAAGAGCATCAGGAGCGGAAAGAGATAGACGCTTAGTAAAAAGAGTAACACTAAATCTAAAATAAAAAATGAAGTGATGGCGGTCGTGCCTAATTCGATTTCTAGCCCAGCTGCCCGTGCTCTCAGTCACAGTTCTACACCTACTGTGAGTGAGACGGACGATACCCTGTGGACGCAAGGTCAAGATCAAGTACGATTACCAGGTTAAGAACCAGTTTAAAAATGAAATCGAGGTCAAGAAGGACGTATATTTCCTCGCGGAGAAGATGAAGATGAAGATCTAAAATTGAAAGAGAGACATATGATGAAAATGAAAAAGTATCAAGAAGATTCAAAAAGTTTCAAGAATCTACTTGTTTAGAAGTACCCGCGTGAGGTCCAACAAGTAAAGCAAAACAATATCGATAAGCGTGATCATATGAGCATGACCAGAGCCGCACTGGTACGAAGTTGAACAAAGTCAAAGTCTCCGTCTCTATCTCCCCCTACGCACGAGCCGCACTACTACCATCATGGACCTAGTGCAAGAAGTTCGAGTGAGAAGGCTCTGGCAGCAAACGCAAACGCAAACTCAAACTCAAAGGACAGCGACGCTGGCAATCATACTCATACTCATAGCGACGCCGTCGTGGGCTCGGGTGCCAGTGTAAGGTCCACCCCCGCACGAGCGGGGCGCTGTCGACGGCGCCGCGACGGACGAATACATTGTTACACGGAAGAGGAATTGAAAAGAGAACGCCGAATGTGACGGAAACGTATAGAGATGCGAAATAGGTTAGCGTTAGAGAGGGCGGTAGAGGTCGGGGAAGGCTGGGAAAGAGAAGCTTGAACTCACTGACACTGAGAGTCAAAGCCAGAAAGTGAGTGGCCTGCATTAAGTCCGAGTCCACGTGGATCTAGAGTGCCAGAGGCAGAAAAGGTCGATTTGGAGTAGAGTGTGACGGACACGGAGGAACAAGAAATTGCAGACAAATAAATAATGGTTCAGAGGCGCATGAACCGGCAGCTACAGTTACAGACGACACTATTCGTTTTTTTATCCTGTGAGTAAGACAAAGATTTGTAGGTATTCTACTGGGTTCTTATTTATCTTTGGGAGCGCAAACGACTTTGAATGCAATAACAATATAAATAAAAGGAATAATGATTTCTGTGAAGTACATTCTACTATGCCTGAACTTTGTTAAATTGGTGTTGCTGGTTAAATCATAACATACAACGAGAGACAACGGACGTTGTCGTTGATTTCGAGATTATCCATTCGATTCGTATTCTAACTATCTAATTTAATTATATGATCATCTATTAAATCTACTTACTTCTTATTTACTACATCTGCATGGGAGGTATGGGAGTTAGACTTACTATCCTATCGTCAACGTCGAACTTTCTGCGATATGATACAAGAAAAAAAAATCAACATCAACAACAACATACAGTACAACTAAGAATATATCGTTTAGATACTAGTTGTACTACATATAGTACGAGCGCAATTTCTTTTTCTAATTCTATAAACGCGACTTTGATAAATATTATAAATAAAAATATAGCAAATAGCTATACAAATACAAAACCAAAAGCAAAACATTAAAAAGCCAGAATGACCGACCCCCGTTCCAAGGTTGTCTCGCGCAAGCAGTTCGAGGATCTGCGGGTGCAATTAAATGCGGAGATCGGCCGGTAGTAATTAGTGAGATCCAGCAGCAGGTGCAGTGAAGAGAGCAGTGAGAGGAGCTGTGCGAGCGGAAGCTGCAAGTGATGCAGCGGGAGAACGCGTTGCTGCAGCAGAAGCTGGAGGAGGCGAAGGTTGCAAGTGAGGGAGGGGGTGAGGACGAGATATGTTTTTGTTTTTGTGAATGTGGAGTCAGTACTCTTTATACTGTCTAGTCTTTGTAAGAAAGTCTATAGATGAATAAGTATGAAGTACTGTACTAGCAATATATATTAGCCATACCCCAAGATAGATGAAGCACAATCTCTATCCTATCAAAAGTAACCTGTTTGCCCTTGCTTACTACTATTCTTGCCCTTCCTCGGCTTAGACTTACTGATACTAGTCCTCAGCCTCAGCCTCACTCACAAACACAATTAAATTTAAAATAAACTTTTTTACTTTTACTTTTCTCCTCGACTCGACCTCGTCCTCAACTCCAGCCACCGACTCCGCCCTCTTCGATGACGCTGGCAACGTGATCACCTGAGCAGCGCGCGGGCAGAAGGTCGTCGGTAAGGCTCTCTGCAACGTCGCTCGACATAGAAACAAGTAGTGAGTTGGAAAGGGACGTGATGGGGATCGTGGTGGAGGGTCGGTACACGATCGAGGGCGTGTGGCTGCTGCGGATCCACCGGTACTGCATCTTCGAGGTGGTGGACGTCAATTCGGGAGAACGCAAGTGGGTGCGCTATACGTGGGCGCATCCTAGTGACTAGTAACATCACGCTGCGAGAGTTCTACCTGCTGCAGGTGCAGAACCGCACGCACAACTACTGATTTTCGTACGGCGGGGGCGTCATCGAAAGCTTCCGGCTGGTGGCGTCGGGGTCATGATAGTGATGGGCAGTCCGACCAGAAGTTCGTCGTCAGTATCGAGGAGTGTCTCTCCTAGTAAGAACAATCCGCACGCAGATGCCGAGACTGGCAAGATCAACGGCGTGCCCGCGTGTTATGTTTTGTGAGATAGATTGTAGAAGAACGAGGTGTAAGTGTTCGAAGCGATTGAGATCGCGCAGAGTATACTAGAGTGCGTGCAAAACATGCGGTGAAGTGGGTACGTGTTTCTGGACCTGAGACCGGAGAACATTGTGGTGCGAACTTACTATTCGTCGGTGCCGAGTACTAAGACTGTGGAAGGTTCGTCCTCCCCATAGCCATAGGGTACTGAAAGTGACAGCCCAAAATCAAGCAGCAAATGCAAAACCAAGCGAGCCAACGCCGTCATCCGACCACGCGTGAAGCTGACCTTCCTCGAGCACGACGTGTTGTTCCTCACGCCCGCCAACTGGTGGGGGCACGCGCACCCGCTGCTGGTCAACTCCGGGTTTCTGGGCATGGGCTGATTAATTGACGCGGGCAAGTTAGGGTTTGCGGACGTGTACCTGAGGAAGCTGGCGGCCGTGCAGCCGTACCTGCTGCCGGAGTTGCTGAAGGCGCTGGTGACGCGCGAAACGGAACCGGCTGTGAGAGACGATCCTGTGACTGGCGGGACACACGACGTTGATGCTAGAGTGCTGTCCCATTACGACGTTGATGCTAGCGTGCTGGAACGGGCGCAGCTCTACTGACTCGGCAAGTCACTCGTAGCCTTGTAGAAGGGGCAGAAGATGACGCCTGTGCAGACGGTGTTTGACCAGCAAATATAGTGAGTTGACGCAAGTGGATCGTGATTTCGCCAAGTGGGTGAACAGCATGTTGTAGTAAGCCGAGCGACTACGCGGACAAGCTGGTGAGCAGCTGTGAGCGGTGAATGAGTAGCTGTAGGTAGTAACAAAAGTGCGTATGATGGCTATGGAACGTTTGGCGTGTTCAGCAGCGTGATCCCGTTCTTGCTGGACGTATACAGGGGCGCGGGGAATGGGGACAATATGAATAAGACGTTGGAAACTGTGCATAAGGAGAAGCTCGGTAGTGGTAGTGGAGCGAGCGGGTCCGGGTCCGGGTCTGAGCAAGAAACTACAGCAGCTGCGGCAGCTGCTGCCGTTGCTAATGAAGTTGCTATACCTATAGCTGTCAATGAAGCCCCCTGCACCAAGCTCGACGACGTCATGCGTTTATGGAGAAAAAAGATGAATCTCGAGTGAATCGCGCCGTCCTTCTATCTCACGCCTATCGGTGTCGCGAAAAACTCGGCGGCTGGCGGCATGATGGGTGGCATCGGCAACATCCTCGACCAACAGCAGATGCTGGTCAACGTCTGGGACGTGAGCAAGACCGTTTTGACGTGATGACATATCTGGCGCGTGATCGACGAGACGCCGAAGCTGGAGTTCAGGTAGAAGCTGAAGGCTCAGAAGTTCTGGCAACCGCGTAACTTGTAGTGAAGATGTGGCAGCGAACGAGAGGGACAACGGTAGTCAATCTCACTCATCAAAGGGTAGTATGTCGATGTTCCTGGAGCTCGCCGCGTTCTGCAACTACTTCATCAAGAACGAGAACTCGAACAAAGTGCTGCTGAGGAAGCTGGTGTCACCGCCTGGTGCGGCGACTGAGCAGGTGACTGACGTACACGGCGTGATTATTCAGATGAAGAACGCGGCAGATCCGTACGATGTGAGCCGGCTGCGGTCGCCGCAAAAGCATGTGAACGGGCCTAGTCCGACATCGCCAGTGTCGCCGCTGATGGCAACGGGCGCGGTAGTTGTGAGTGCGAGCAGTGATGCCGCCACCGAAAACGAGAGTGAGACCATCAATGGAATCCCGCTGCCGCCGTCCCCGCCCAAATCGCCAAAACGCGAAGGGAGACAGGCGAAGAGTCCGCAGCTTTCCTCTCCTAGTAAGAGGAAAAACAAAAACTATGTGCTGGATTAGTGACACGAGGTATGAGCTGGTGCTGATGCCGCGTAACGTGCGCACTACAGTCGACTTCTAGTGACATGGATGCCCATGGCACACAGGCGCTGTACTTCACGCTCTGCTCGCACCTGAAGGTGGTGAGGCCATGGAGCAGCTCGTCGGTGCAGGCGGCTGTTGCTGGAGGTAGTCCGAGCAAGAAGGTGAAGGGAAATAAAACAAGGTCGAAGCAGCACGAGAAGGACCCATTTGGATTAGATGAAATAGAAGAAGCGAGTAGTCCGACCGCTGGTGGCGGAGGTGCCGGCTCGCCAGGTAAGGAACACGAAGATGACGACGCGTACGAAGAGAGTGCCGCGTATTTCAAGGGCGCTGGTCATAATGGCGGAAGGAACTACGACAACAGTGACGTCATTCGAGAGAGCATCGACCGCATCACCGCAGTCTACCCCAAAACCTCGCAGAACTCTCGCCTAAAATTCCTCGATCTTTCCGGTTTACGGCTGTTTGACGACAACGTCGCGCATTTACTGAGCGGTTTGTTCAACAAGGACGCGCAGAGCAACTGATCGCCGATCGAACACCTCGACCTGTCGGACAACTGCTTAACGGATAACTTCTTCTCGAGCACCTCGACCTGTCAACAACTTTTTGGCGCGTCGCGGAACCTGAAGGTGCTGCTCTTGAGGCAGAACAACATACGCTAGTAGCGGTGTGCAGGAACTTTTCAGAGGTTTGAAGCACTCCTTTCAGGACGGCGGGTGCGAGCTGCAAGTTTTAGACTTATCTCAGAACGCTGCGGCTGGCTGCGGTGAGCACATAGCAAGGGCGTATAGTCAGGACGGTGTGGGACACGCGCCGTTGCCGCTGCGGGTGTTGTGCTTGAGTGAGAACAGCCTGACATCGAAGGATGCTAAGGGATTAGGCGAAGTGTTGCTAGCGTGCTCGTGCGAGCTGCCTGGGAGCGAGGCGGAAGTTGCGCCGAAGAAATTGGACTTTGAGAGTGCTGCAGGCAGTGGAACTGAATCGGCAACTTCGTCTGCGGCTCCGGCTGACGCTCCTGATGCGGGTCTCCCTCTCATCCTGGACGTCTCACGCAACATGATCGGCCGCGAAGGCATCACCTATCTTATGCTGCCCGCGGGGAATCCGCAATACAGCAAGACCTTCTGAGGTCGGATCAACGTCGACGGCAACGGTTTGACGCGAGAGAAGGTGCAGGCTTTGTCGCGTGAGCTGCCCTGGCTGTACGTTCAGGAAGGGGCTCAAGGGGCCGGCGTGAGGGGCTCACCGAGCAAGTCTAAGCACTGAGGACATAATGGTGGCATCAGTCCGATCAAGAGCCGGCTGTCGGCGGAAGAACGCTTCAACATCCACGGCGACTTCATGAGCGGGCTGAGTGACTTGGAGAACGTGCGCATTTTCGGGCTGTCAAGAGAGTTCGATCCGCTGGCGTTGGAGAGTTAGTAGCAGTGAAGCTGGACATCAGAGTAGTAGCAGTGGCATTGCAGTAAAGGTGGACTCAGAGGAGAGTCCGGAAGATGCGTCACCAGAGGATGATCATGAGCCTGATGTGCCTGTGCCGGCCGAACAGTGGTTGAAAGAGAATGCGAGTCCAGACGACAAGCACAAGGTCAAGCAGGGCGGTTCGAAGGACACGACGACCATCGTTAAGTCCAACCCAGGCACAGCCAGGGACGGCGAAGAAGATCAACTGCGACCAGGTGAGGAAACCGATCTCATCCGCAGATGGCCGTACCACTACGGGAGCTACGCGTGTAACTCGCGCTTGCGACCGCTGCCAACTGGGCAAAAGCCTGGTGGAACTGGAAAGGGTGGAAAGAATGGAAAGGGAAAGGTGTACAGCTACTACACTCAGTTCACGGAAGACAACGGTCCGTCGCTGGTGGATGCGACTACGGGTAGTGCGGTGCCGCAGGGGTTGGAGGTGTTTGTGAACAAGTAAATAAGCAATTAATGAGACACTGAGGACTGTGGCGAAACTGTTGATAGAGCAAGTGATAGAAAAACTACTACTACTTGGAAGAAGTTTTTTGTGTCTGCTTATTTTTTGGAAGTTAGCTTAGAGAGACGACATGACATCGAAAGTGGGTGAATATGAAACGTGTTTTGTGTTGTTTTAGTTCTATAGACTTTGAACGAGTGTAAAGTGAGTTTGGTTAAGTGAGGATCGTTTGGATGGATATACGAAGAACCATCTGCGATGCACTTGTGATATAATTTGTGAGACGTGTTTGTGCTTACGTTCCTGCTTTTCCACTACTGTACCTTGATGATTGCGAGTCTCTTGCAATGTTTTGCTGATTTAATAAACGTCACAACGTCCACGTGTCAACTATTACTTGCGTAAGGTTAAGTCACTGTCTTCATCTCTTCATTATAGCCATGCTCATGGATGATTCGCAATCTCTAACTCATATCCACCATACTAATACGTCAACGTTATCATGTTGAATAGGAATACTAAACAAATGCATCACTTCCCTAATCCATGTATGCTAGTCTATATTTTTATTATCTGACAACTAAAAAAAGTTCGCAATCGATTACTAACACTTTTTCACTACTGCAAACCGCGTTTTTTGCGTCTGAGTGCTTTCAGCTGACTCGATAGACTCACACCAACTTTTCGTCGAAGTTCTCTTTTTTGAAAACCAATTTGTTTACTTAGTCGAGTAGACTCTGAAGCATATCCAAAATGTCATTCATTTACTCTAAGTTCATGGCCAAGATTGTGGCCGCTTGCGTCGTTGCTGAAGCCGCAACGACAAGCAACAACAGCCTGCACTGCGCTGATTCAACTCGAGGATCGGAATTGACTCGCAGTAACTTGGGCAGAGCCTCGGGTGTACAAGCGTTGAAACTGTCGATGAAAGCGCCGACTGTTGAGAAATACGTAGCTGGCACAGTACGGGATAACTCTGGCCAAGACCGCGTAACTGTCTACGGCGGTTTACTCACGCCGTTAGAGATAAATTCAGATTTGCACACATTGTCGTTAGATAATAACACACGTGTCTTCAAGATGGACGGACCGGGTGAAGACGGACGGAACTTTTTAAGCAACCGTGAATACATATCAGTAAGTCTCAATAAAGAAGGTGGTAAACGGATAGGATGGGTGCTTGCCGTCGATTTTAAGCCTACTAGTTAAGAAAGTCTACAACTTGGGTTAATGATCATCGGTTGACTATGACTAATAGTATAGTAATAGTTGTAGTAGTAGCGTCTTCATGTCGCAACCTGTAAAAGACAAACATATTATTATTAATGCATTTCATTGGATGCGCGAACCTGTCAATAGTGAATAGATTATAAATAGTATAATGTAAATAATCGCGAATTGAATTTAATATGACTATAGTTCTGGACTCGGACTACTGACTGTCAATAGCAGAAAGATAGTTTATCTTTTTACTAGATCTTTTTACAACATCAAGAACAATGAATCCACTGTTAATATCTCAAATGGAAATTCGAAACTAGGCTGTTAATAGCATATCAATAGGATTAGACTTGTACGAATTATACGTGAATTTAATCCGAATAAGAGTACAGGCTTGTCAATAAAACATGTTAATAGATGTACCCTTTCCCTTGGATTCAAATAGCTTCAGCAAACTGTATCACTGACTAACGGCAAGACTGTTAATATCCTGTCAATAGAAGTAAGTAGCCGAAAAAGAGCGCGCACCGTTTTCTAACCGCACTCTGAAGCAAGAGCAATCAGTTCCGCTAAATCGTTAAACCTGCAGCTACACACTAGGAGTTTCCGGGGGTGAGGAGGTATACAAAGGATGCACTGTTTTCTCATACATTCTCAACATGACTTTGCCGCAAATAGTTCTAAAGTTGAGTAGTAAGTGCCTATCACGTATGAGTTTTTTTACAGGGTTCCTTTGCTTCGACGTCAACTAGGAGTGCCAGATTAGGTCGTAACGTAATATTAGTACTAGCTAAAAATAAAGCAATTCTAGATAGCTATGCGGCTATGCGTAGTTCTATGTAGTTATTGGTCACTGAGGTCAGGGAAACGGAAAAGCTGAGTGTGAGCACGCTTCTAAACTCGGGATGAAAAAAGACGTATTGTGTTCTCTATTTCTTGACTATAAAAAAAAAGTTCTTTTTTTATTATATCAGTTTATATTAATGAAACTCCTGCGCATCATGATGATATCTGACCTCGTTGCTTATGGTTATGGGTATGTGTGTCTCAAATAAGTACGTTTTATGTCAACCATTCTAGGAGTGGTCACCCGTTTATTATCATCGCTACTCGCACTCGCTGCTTGTTCTACAATAATATCGTGAAGAATCTTCATGGGAACAACTCCGATTCAATATCTTTATTTCAATGGGTATGGGACAAGACATCAAACACAAACACAACATGCAGTCCACTGACTTCGACACACCATACAACGGCATATATTCATCTCTTCAGGCGAATTTGTTACGTAATCTAGTTAGCAAGGCACTACTTCTACTTTTTGCAGAACGAACCTTTCAGGCCTATCTGGGGTCTAATGCACAATTAATCTACAGTTCAGAGAACACAGATTCAGTAATCGAAGTGTGTGAGTAGAAGCGTACCAGTATATCCAGAATTTGTATCACGAAGAAGAGACACGCACATATTTATAATCAGAAGTCACAAAGAAACACAATAATTATAACTACATCGACCACCATGGCCACCTCCAATTCCAAAGACGCGGCGATCGCCGCCGGCGTTGCCGCCGCCAACGCCCTCGCTCTGCAGCACAGCGACGTGTCTGAGCGAGCCAAAGGGATCGTTGAGGCCGCCAAGAACGCGAAGGGCAAGACCTCGTACGACGTGTTCGGCAAGAAGAACGGGCCAGTGGCGTTCGACAAGCAGGGCGGCTACCCACAAACACATGCGCAGATGCACCCTCACATGCCTCCAGGCGGCATGCAGCAGGGCCAGTGGCACCCGCCGGGGTACGGGTACGGCCACGGCCACGGGCCGCCACCGCCAGGGCATCCAGGACAAGGACCGCACGGTCATGGACCGCCGGGGCATCCAGGAGGTCCGCCCGGCCAGCCGGTGGCCGGCGTGCACAACGGGCACGGCGTGCCGCTCGGCGGAAAACCGGTGGGGGGCGACGTGCACATCTACGAAGATACCGTACAGAGAGACCCGGTCACCGGTGAGGTGCTGTACCACAAAGATGGACCGGAGAAGGGCAAGCCAGTGATTGCTCCCGGCGGAGAAAAAGGGAAGAACTGGACGTTCCCGAGCCACCACTAGTGAGTGAGGGGTGGTTGTGCCCGCAGGCTATGGGAGCCATAACTACGACAAGGACAAGAACGGCGGTTTCCCTCTCAGTCACAGCCATTTGGACTGAGACTGGAACGCGACGGAGCCGAGCGGCCCGGGGGTGTACGGCTACACGAAGGACGGAAAGAAAGGCGACGGCACGTTCGGCAAGGGGCTGGAAGGCGGGCTTAGTGAAAAAGGAATGGGCGGCTTCGCGAAGGAAGGCATGAACATGATGCCGGGTAAAGATCCGATAACAGGTGAGGTTCTCGGCGGTCATTCTCACTCGAGCGCATCTGCGTCTGGCCTAGATCCACGCAACTCCATAGCAGGTGACCCGAGAGCGAGTTTCACGAAGGGCCATCAGGGCGCTGACATGAACAATATGAACAACAATATGAGCAACGTGAACAGCATGAACAGCGGCGGAAGTGGAAACATGAACAGTGGAAAAATGAATGAGCAACATGAACAGTGGAAAGGCGGCGGAAGGGACTTGACAGCGGCAAGTCGGGTGCTGGAGGAGATAGTGGTAAGATTGGTTCGCTGGTGGATGGGATAACGAACTACGTGGTGGAGAAACCTCCTGCAGCGAGGGCGAAAGCAGGAGCTGTTGTAGCTGGAGGTGCAGCCGCGTCATCCTCAACTTTGTCCAAGCAGGCGGCACCTCCTGCTGAGGGTGAGGAAGAGCTGGTCAACTATGTGGTTATGAAACCGCCTAAACCACCCAAGGCGCCCGTTTCGACAGAGAAGACGAACGAGGTGGTGGAGAAAATTGCGGGCGACAAGGTGAAGTCGTTGCACTACGCGTAAGCGTAAACGTAAGCGTAAAAGAAGTACTAGTGATGTGCATATATTTATATATTTATAAGCGGAGGTGTCGTTGTCTTCAACAGAGTCAAGTAGGTGTATGCGATAGCTGTAAGTGATAAAAATAAAAAATATACAATGCTAAAGCTAATTCTAATATATGATGATAAATACCCAGTATAATACCTCAGCCTCGCTCCATTGGGCTACTGGCGAAGTTTAGAAAATTGAAAAATTCGTTTTGGACTTCGATCGACTGATGATAGGAAAGCGAATGCGGCTGAGTACCTTCTTCCTGACGTTACGTTTGTAGTATATGAATATGAGTCTTCTACGAAAAATTAAAGTGATGATGAGAAAGAAAATGAATGTTGATCGAACAATTACCAATCATGAGTTTTTTCAACTGAGTCTGAGGTGTGTTGTCCTGTCATACGTATAATTAGCACTTATATGCTGCGGATATTTTTTAATGCATTTCCTCCAAACATATGTCGCTTCAATATCTTTATCTACTATGCTATCTTCACTTCAAAAAAGTTTACGCCATAACAGCTTTGTCTTTGCAACAACACTTGCATACGTGCTTTCAACTTATTCGCG
>JACLAC010005608.1_pt1 | contig 17343 bp, 10 predicted proteins | sample 8027881 | NCBI WGS metagenome assembly JACLAC01 (sample SAMN15725517, study PRJNA655200) | protist metagenome | isolation source: fluorescence activated cell sorting (FACS) single amplified genomes of... | place: Spain: Blaines Bay Microbial Observatory, Mediterranean Sea | collected 2016-01-19
AGCTGGGAGAACGCAAAAAACCAAAACCTTCTTCTAATACTTCCAATACACCTTGGGCAAAGATCAGTCCACTACGCTCAGTCTGGTGTTTGAGAATAGCAAAAATTAAATCCTGCTTACGCATGGCAGTATAATCTGATACCTGGAGATTGCGCGCTAATTCCTGCAAATCCAGTATGTTCATCCGTTGAAGTTCAACGATATTCAATTTATTGCGCTCTGGAGGCATTAATACTGGTAAACCTTTCAAGATGGAGGAAAATAAGTAACTACTTAGGAGATGCTCACTGGCTAATTAGTGTTCATGGGCTAAAAAAACGCGCTAACTTTATTCATCAGAAGCAGATAGTAAAAACACTTAACCCACCTACAATATATCAGCACAGTGTGATAATTGGTTGTGAGTTAAAAAATAATACAGGGAAAAGGAAAATCTTAGAAAATAGATCGCTTCGGTTGGATTATTTAAGACTGAACATCAGCCAAGCCATTTGCTAATCAACAATGGCTTAAAGCCCAAAAACCGATTAGGCTATAATTGTCAGGCTATATTATAGGGAAATTCAGAAATTGTACTAGGAAAGCTTAATAGTAAATAACCTAGGGGTAAATTCATTATTTGTCAAGTAAGGAAAGAATTATCTCTGAAATAATAATAAACCCTCAATATTGAATTCTACTAATAATTTTAATTAGGACATATTTACAGCATCTAAAAACATCTAAAATCTTGGTCTTATTTCAAACACATGATTTACTCTTCAAACAGTAAATCATACTTGTGTTACCACATCTATAAGGTAAAAAGATAGAACAAAAAAGCGCGACACTTTAAAAAGTGCCGCGCTTTAACTCTATACTATATGGTCTATATCTTTAACCACTATTACTCATAAGTTCCTTTTTTACCAAAATTATCAGCAAATTTGAAGAAGTCACCAAAACCAATCTCATTGTCTCCGTCCAAATCATAAACAGCGTCAAAATCAACAGCATCACTCTTTTTGCCAAAATTATCGGCAAATCTGAAAAAGTCACTAAAGCCAACCTCTGCATCCCCATCAAAATCACCGAAAATCTCTTCGCCGTCTTCATCAACTAGCCGTTGCTCAGTGCTAGCGGAGCCACTCAATGCAACTGTGATTTCAGGATTATCAGCATCAGTACTAGTAACTGTTATACTACCGCTATTATCACCTTCCTCGGTAGGCGCATAGCTAACCTCTATTTCAACCGAACCACGACCAGCAACCGTTTCAGACGTGGAACTAAGGCTAAAAACATCGTCACCTGTTGTTTCTAACGAAACATCAAGATCAAAATCACCCTCATTGCTTATCGTCAAAATTCTAATTTTTGGTTCATCCAAACCGCTAACACCAAAATCAATAGATGGTGGATCAACATCAATCGCTGCTAATTCAAAACCCTCTTCAATTTGAGCAGCAAGATAAAAGATTTCGGATCCCCAGTTGGGATCATTTGTCTCAAGATCAAACGTTCCGTCATAACTTCCATTTAGATTTCCAACATCAGCGGCAGAAAAGCTCACATCAATAGTACCTTGTTCACCTGCTCCAAGGACAAGCTGCTCTGCAGATACCGAGAAACCAGCGCCATCAACACTAGCAGTAATAACCAAAACAGCATCGGGATCGGTAGAGGTATTCTCAAAACTAAATTCGTTGCTAACTTCACTGTCCGTGTCAACTACACCAAAATCCAACTCAGAAGTATCAAAATTGGAAAATCCTAACACAGGACCAATCGATTCAAACTCTTCAGGATCATTTTCGACAATCTCCGCTAAATCTGCTGCAACATCAGCAGCAGCATCTTCCTCTGAGTCATCGTCTGCCGGCAAAATATCAAAAGTAAAAATGATACTTCCTTCAGTAACTGTAATATTTGCAAAACGACTTGGATCAATATCTGGAAACAGGCGGGTAAGCAAAGCAATGAATTCATCGATAAGGGCCTGTACCTGATCTTCATCTTCAGTATCGACCTCACCTTCTACCTCGATCACAACGACTGTAGTTTCTGTTTCTTCCACCCGACCATCAAGGTCGTTCACTTCTGCTTCTCCAGGAGGCCCGAGGCTCACAGGATCTGAGCACAATTCTTCACTCTCATTACCTGCAGCGTCAATTGCGGACACACAGTAAACATACGAAATACCTGCTACTGGTGAATCATCAGTAAATTCTCCGATAGAGGCTTCAGCTTGACCAATCTCTTCGGAATCTCCATCATCCTCATCACGATAAATTATGTATTCAGAAACATCATTCGTATTCACAAAAGTCCCACCAGAAGAAAAATCGCCTCCCACTGGTACCTGACGTTCAAAATCGTCATCCGAAAGCATCCAAGACAACGTTACTGTAAACTCTTCTTGATCTATTGCCAATTCCAAATCCATTACTGGACCTGGAGCCAAGTCATCCGTGCCAGCCGCCGGTTCATTACTGACGGTTTGAGCTACAGCAGGACTAACTGTAAATACGGCAAAGAGTCCGAGCGCAACTAAGCCCGTTAAAATACCCAATTTGCCTCTCGCCATGCGCGATATCCTCCTCAATGCTGTAAAATTAAATAGAATAAAATAAATAAATATCTTCCACACCAAGATAATAAACGAACAAACCAATCCAGAGAAAGGCTACAAGCAAAGCCCATACGGAGCCTTTAGCACTATAGGATTCAACCACTAGATAAACCATAGTGTTCTTAAATCCCCATGACTCCGAGATAAATCTATGGCAAAACAGTGCCAAGTCAAGTTATTTCTTACATGTGTACCTGAGAGATCAATTCAGTTATAGGTCTATTCTCCTCTCTTCAAAGACATAATGAAAAGCATTGAAAAATATAAACTTATAATTCATCACAGAGCAATTAAATAGAGTAAAACAGATATTATCTAATATAGGAATTTTTTTTATTGTTTGGCAAGCTGTATTTATACGAAAAGATGATCTATAGGCTAATAATCTACCCACCACCGCATTATCAACGCATAATAGACACATTATCATTTCAACTTTTCCCACTTGACTAGCAATAACGAAAAACCCACATTCATAACATTAACTCTCACAAGAAAGCTTAACAAGTAGCGCTCATGCCCCGTATCCCAGAAGATACCATAGAACGTATTAAAGAAGCATCGGATATTGTCGAAATTATTTCCGATTATGTGCCGCTAAGAAAAACAGGGCGTAATTATTCCGGTATTTGTCCTTTTCACAACGAAAAAACTCCCTCTTTTAGTGTAAATTCAGAACTACAAATATACAAATGTTTTGGCTGCGGAGTAGGCGGCAACGTTTTCAAATTTATTCAGGAAATGGATCGCGTCAGCTTTGTAGAGGCCGTTGATTTTTTAGGTAAACGTTGCGGCATTGGCCTGCCCGAACGTCAACAAGAACAATCCCAAGAAAGCACGGACCAGTTGTACCAGGCTAATGCCTTAGCGCAGAAATATTACCATCACCTGCTCAGGCAACCCGAAGGCCAAGCGGGTCTAGCCTATTTTCAAAGCCGCGGACTCCAAGATGAGACCATTGACCGTTTTGGCTTAGGCTGTGCGCCAAGTGGTTGGGACAGCTTTCTGCAACTTGCTGGTCGTCGCGGTTTTCAGCCACAAATCCTTGAAAAAGCAGGCCTCGCCTTAACTCGCAGTAACGGCAATGGTCACTATGATCGTTTTCGCGAACGCATCGCTTTCCCTATTGCCAACCCTTCAGGCCGCACCGTAGCCTTTGGAGCTCGAGCTCTTAAAGATGGCCAAGACCCTAAATACCTCAACTCATCTGAATCCCCCATCTACCATAAAAGTGCCATTCTTTATGGGTTAGATCAAGCTCGTGAAGCCATTCGTGAACAAAAATATGTCATCGTAGTTGAAGGATATATGGACGTAGTAACTCTGGCTCAACATGGCGTCCAACATACGGTGGCCTCGTCCGGTACCGCCCTAACTAAAGACCACTGCCGCCTACTATCTCGCTATACTAATCAAGTCATACTTGTATTTGATGGCGATGCCGCCGGTTCTAATGCCGCCTTAAGAGGATTGGAAGTGATTTTAGGCACCAATCTAGATGTGCGTGTTGTTTCTCTACCAACCGATCACGATCCAGATTCTTGGGTAGCTCAAGAAGGGCCAGAAGCACTGTATAATGCCATCGAGAACGCCCATTCCGCTTTAGACTTCCATTTGGAACAACTAGCCCAACAATGGGATCTGAGCACCCTTACCGGAAAAACTCGAGCTGCTGAATCTGTTAAGCCTTTATTAACTCAAACGCAGGACCTGTTACGCCGTGATCTTTTGCTGCGCGAGCTAGCCCAACGGCTTTCTATCAATGAAGCAGTGCTCCGACAGGATCTTCATCAGACCCCCCAACGTTCTCATAGATCCGATGCAAATGCTACCAATACACCTAATGCCACAAAACCCCAGGATTTACCAGGGTTTATTTTTGAGAAAGAATTCTTAGGATTATTGCTTAATAATCCTAAATTCATTGCTCCTACGGCCGCCAAAATTAATCCCTCTATTTTCTTTGATGAAGATTCTCAGCAATTAGCTACTTTGCTCTTTGAAAAGTACAGCGATGTCGAAACATTAGATATTGGCACATTAATAAATACGGTGGAGAACGATGCCTTGATCCGTATTATTTCGACTTGCGCGATGCAAGAATTTGGCGATGTGCCCATAGAACAACAATGGGAAGAGCGACTAACCTCTTTTGCAAAAAAGAATTTAACGCAACGTTTAGAGCAAATCATGGTCGCGTTAAAAGTCGCCAAACAAACAGGCGACGAAACTAAACAGATACAATTGCTGACCCAACAAGCGGAACTAATAAAACAGAAGCAGGCATTGCTTACTGCGTACACTTGACTATGGTAAAAAAAAACATAGATTTGCTCTTCATTATTAAGGGCCCATAGCTCAGTTGGTTAGAGCTGCGGACTCATAATCCGTAGGTCGCAGGTTCGAGTCCTGCTGGGCCCACCATTAAGTCCTGTTGAAACAACTAGTTAGAAAACCAACTGGCCAATTTCAACAGGACTTTTTTTGCTTTGCCCACAATTTGCCCACAGCTACAACCTGCTTGCCCATGTTTTGCCGGTATGGTATTCTTCCCTTGAGCCATAATTATATCATGCTTCTCTTGGAGCTATACCTAATTCGGAGGTCGCCATGCCCCAAAAACCTATTACCACAGTCCCTATCGGCAAAGTTTCCATTCGTAAACGCGGAAAAACGTGGCATATTCGTTATCGGCCCTATAAGGGAGCCAAGACCATTGAACAATCCCTGAACGTGACTAATCGGGAAGCGGCCGTCCGCAAAGCCCAAGAGATCGACCACATGGTGCAACACGGCGAATATGGCCTATTGGAGGAACGCAAGCGCGGCGAGAAGATCACCTTTGCCGAGATGACGGTGCAATTCAAACACGATTATACTCGCTGGTCAGATAGCACCCGCCGAGGGGCCGAAGGGCTCATTAAAATTCTGTGTGCCGAGTGGGGCGACCGGCCCTTACAGACGATTACCCCCCGGATGATCCGCGCCTACCTAGCGCAACGGATGGGCTCCGACTCCATGTCGAAGTCTACCCACAACCGCTACTTATCGTTCTTACGGCGCCTGTTCCGCATGGCCGTGGACTATGGCTACCTCAGTCAGAACCCGGCGCAGACGGTTACTTTTACCAAAGAGGAACAGAAAGTGCCCGATGCGCTGACCGATGAACAGGCAGAAAAATTAATATCTGTAGTCCCCGACTATGCTCAGCCGCTGATCATCATGGCGTTAGATACCGGCTTGCGCAGAAGTGAACTGTTTCGGTTGACCTGGGATGACATCGATTTTGCGGAAGGCCGCATACAGGTACGCTCGAATTACTCTTTTAAGACTGGCGACTTTCGGGTGGTCTATATGACGCCACGCCTACGATCGCTTCTTGCGGCGTTGGCCAGTGCCAAAACTGGCCCAAATGTATTGCGGAAGATGGATATAAAAAAAACGCTGTATAATGCCGGCGACCAGATCGGCTTTCCGGGGTTGCACCTGCATGTCCTGCGCCATACTTGCGCGACGAAGCTATTATCTCGCGGCATACCTCTGGACCAGATTCAACAATGGCTGGGTCATAAATCCATCGTGACGACGCAGCGTTATGCCAAGACACGGCCCGATGCACTGAAGGGGGCGGCGGCGGCATTGGCCGATTAAGGTTCGTGGAAGCTGCTGGGACATCGGGATATCAAGATGACGATGCGCTATGCCCATCTGGCGCCTGACCACTTACAGGCGGCTGTGGATGTATTGGAAACCCGTCAGACTAGCCCCAACCGCAAAGTAGCTAATTCTGGAAGTCATATTTGATGACGGACTTTCTTTATTGCTGGCGCTCAATGCCCACGCCCGGAGCCAGGTTGTGCCAGACCCGCCGTCGCCCACGGTCTCTTCGACGCCTAGGGGCTCGCCCGGCGTGCGGATATAGGCGACGAAGGCGCTCAAGCTTTGCTATCAGAATCGAATCCAATGACAATTAGCCAAATGGCAAAAGTAAGTTCAAAGAGTGCCCCTGGTATCATTAGCATAAGACCGATATCTGCTTTCCAAGTTTCTTTTTTTCATGATTGTTTTCCCTATAATCTTAAACGATTAAAAAAGTTAATTATGAATAATAACGTTAGGAATCGCTTCATAATAGCAATATTACATACCGCCAGTCCTAAATGTCTAGAAACAAAAAACCCCACGAATGTGGGGCTAAATGTTGTGAATTATTCCTCATCATCAGATAAAAATAATTCTTCCTTATCAGGAGTATTATAAATCCAAATACTAACTCCACCAATAATCGTCCCGATAATAATTGGAGGTAGTGGGAGTTACTAACAGGAAATGGAGTTGGTCTTGGGGAATAATCTTCCGACAGTACAGAGCTATATTAGCTCAGCTTCATACGTGACCAGAAACTAAGTACTGCGATTGTTCCTGTGGCAATCATTGGCGGTATACTCAAAGGGATACCACGAAATACTGGCATAGAAATTATGACAGCACACATCACAGAGAGACCGATTGCTGCACCCAAAAGAATTTCTTTTTGGTTATCCACTTTCTCAACGTTTCTAGATAGAAATGCAATACACACAACCATAAATAACATACCAGCCATAATGTATCGATGAGTTATTCCTATTTCCAAAGCTAACCCTTCGGCACTAGGGTAGGACTGTAAAACAAAAAACTCTGGAACAGCAATAAAAGCAATCAAAAAAATTAGAGGCACTGTTGCATTTATAGACATCATTATTTTATATGGCATATAAACTCCTTAATAATTGTTGAGATTATCAATTCAAAAACTTTTGGTGTATAGGAATTATAAAGGGCTTTTTAGTGCGTTGGGTCAAGCCCATTGGGCCTCGGCTCGGCCTGTTTTCTGCAAAGCATGCGCTTAGGCGGTGCCTTTTTTAAGAGGCCGTGGACCGCACCATTTCTTTAAGATAGAGAAAGCAGGATTGAGAATGAACCCCTTTTATGCCATAACGATTGGCCTCTTAGTCAGCGTGACACTTGCCGAACTCACGGTGGCCCAGGAAGGTCAAGAAGGGCCAAAGGAGCGTCTGTTGCGTGAAGTCATCGTCAGCCACACCGACGAGAAAGGTGTCCTCCAGCTCTATCGCATGAAGGAGGACGGGGCGGATAGTTTTCAGCTGACGCATTCAAAACGCGGCTGTCGCATGCCTGCCGTATCACCCGATGGCAAGCAGCTGGTTTATGCGAAACAGGTTGGTCATAGCCTGTCTCTCTGGCTTTCGAACATCGATGGCAAGAACCCACGCGCACTTGTTAGCGAGGGCATGAACCTCCTTCCTTCCTGGCTGCCGGACTCCCACCACATTGTCTGGATGAAGACTCAGCCGGGAAAGAAGAGGCAGGATCCCGCCAACAACAGCCAGATCCACATCATGAATACAGAAACGGGCCAATCCCGAAGGTTGTTCAGTGACCCAGAGCAGATCAAATTCAATGATGCGATGCCTTCGGTATCCCCCGATGGTAAAAAGGTCGCCTTTGTCTCCAAGCGAACTGGCACCTTTCGAATTTGGGTGGGCAATCTGGATGGGAGTGATGCAAAACCCATCTCTGCAACCAAAGATCAGGACGAAAACCTCAAACTTCCCATCGAGCAAAAAGTCCCTACTTGGTCACCCGATGGGCAATGGGTTGCCCACTGGGAAGGCGTGGAGATGATTCACATGAGCCCGTTTACCGGAATTAAAGACCCGAAGCGGGACCAGCAAATCTCAGCAACATTCAGTGTCTGGATTGTCAGCAGCGATGGCAAACAGCGGCGAAAGGTCGGACGTGGAGATGATCCCACGTGGTCACCCGATGGTTTTGTTACACGGGCTTTTCCTGATCGCCAAAGAGGTGGCCCCAAGATCATGATCGAAACCGAATCTGGGGAAAAGGAATTGCCGATTGTGCCTCGAAAAAGAAGCTGGGGTCGATTTACCTGGCTGCCTGAACCGACTCAACTACGTGTAAGCGAACAAGACGCTGAAGGCGACGCGGTAAACCGCACGCCTTAGCTCAGACGTTAGATCAAATCAGCAGTGATCTGGCATATCTGGAACGTTTAGGTCAACGACTTCTATAAGAAATTAAAATACTCCGTAACGTTGGCATACTCCCTAAAAACGGCGATCTCAATACTATAACGATAGGCGAAGCAGCAACCCCTTGCTGGCCTAAGCCGCCTCACTGACTACAATATATTGGGGGCAAGGACGGGCAGCGCCTTGATGCTCTCGTGCACCCCTTTCTGAACAAGTTGACCGTTGGCTCTTTAGCAATACATGGAGTAAATTTAGGTGAGGTATCGATATAGCGCATACCGCACAGGCAAAACGTGTCAAAGACGTGTCACGCCAGATGGTGGGTGCAGAAACAAGAAAGCGCAACCCCTATAGAGAACAAGGAGTTGCGCTCTTCAAAAATGGTGGAGGCGGCGGGAATCGAACCCCGCACCGGGATTTTCGGTACAAAACAGTTGTGCTACACAAGCCGTACAAAACCCGCGCAATTCTTTGCATGGCCGTGAGTTAGAAGGAAACCCTCTAAGTTGCCCTGAACAAAAGTCAAACACTTTTGAACAAATTCCGCACAGTTCTGTGCGCGAAAAGTGTGCAATAGTGTGCCAGAATCCAACCGCTATTGCTGCTGATCTGGCTCAGGTAATTGCCGCTTGGGATACCTTGTCGACACCAGTACGCGAAGCCATACTAACCATTGTAAAAAATGTTGCGCCGAGCGGTCCGTAAGATCAAGGGTATCATATTGCCGAAGATCCGTATAAAGCACATAGCACCGGCCATAGCGTTGTCGCTCTCTGTCCATCTCCTCATTCCAACGGGATCAGCATGACGGCGTCCAGCAATGGCGATAGGCGGCCTGCGGCCGTCACCGCATTATTGTTTTAACGTTATGTGATGTAGCTCACATATATCAGCGAAGATTTAACGTATCTTACCGTATAGAAAAGGCCTGCGAATATGAGTTAATGTTGCCGAGTACTCACGGTGTTGTTGGGTTTCCTGTCGCCGGCGTCAAGCGGTTAATTTGCAATGGCAACTTCGATGGGAGGGTTAAACATTGGGTACGTTTAAATTGCTCTATGGGAAGCTCTTTATCTGGCTTATAGTAGTATTTTAGTAGTATTTTAGTTGTCTTTTTAATATACCAGTGAAAATAGAAGAGGATTGATAATGAGTATGTGGGATCGAATGTTGAGGGCGAGTTGAGCGAGTTTGAAATGGAGATGGTCGCCGGCGGAGCGAAGGGAAGCATCACGAGCGAAGCAAGTCGCAGCGGCAAGCATACATAGTTAGTGGCGTGATAAGGGAGAGAGGGAAAAAAGGAGGGAAGGCGAGGGAATTAGTAAGGCAAGTGATGAGAAAGTCTTATGTGTGGGCACAAGCAGCCTGCAGGGGAGTAAAGAGATGGGACCATATTGTTGGATAGTGCGCGGCATTTTTTGATCGAGTAATCACCGGACAGATGCAGAAGCTCAGCCTGAGGCGGGTTGCTTCTGTATCTGCCGGGTGTTGTTCTAGACCTGGTATTTTGGGATTGGGAACCCCACGATACCCAGCGCCTTCAATTGTCGTATCACTACCCTTCGCAGTCCTCCTTTAAGCGACACCAATCCGTCCAGCCCAGCCCTCCGCCATCGATACCAACACTCCGCATACCGCCAGAGGCGACTATGGTCAACTTGATTGATAAGGGCATCGATACTGGGGAAATCCTTTTCCAAAATTCTTTTGAAATAAACCCTACAGACACATGCAATATGCTGTATGAAAAATATATTTATTATGGCATACAACTAGTATACAAACGAATAGATAATTTGATTAATGATGAATAGGAACCGAGGATACAAGATTCAAAAGGATCCACCTATTTATTAGTCGAAGTTGGGATGGATTCAGAGTGCCAGTCAATGTTGACAGGCATTGGTTAATGAAAAATTTCACTCCATGGCCTAAAAAAATAAAAGATCATAAGTTCCATGGTAAATTCTTTGAAAGGTTCAAAATGGTCGCATACATAAATAACATAGTTATCAGCCACATCCGCCGAAGCCGACGCTTTTTAATTAGTCTGTTGATCATGATTCAGCCATTCGTAATACAAGCTCAAGCCGAAGGAAAAACATTCGGTGCCAGTGGCATTTTAGATGACAACAAGGACCAATACGATCACTACGTAGTTTTAAGCGTGATCAGCGTTGACTGGCAAAATTTCGATGAGCATGGTGGGGGATGGTCTTCAGCAATAGAAATCAAAGAAAATGGATTTGTGAAGTACTATGAGGCTACTATTTGGGAAGATCTTAATTCAGTCCACCTTTATGCGTTTGATAACTATTACGACAGCCTTATTGGATTGGGTGGTCAAATACCAATGGAAGACGCTGTTAATCAACGTGAGTCTTATGTCATCAAGAAATTTTCTGAAATTCCACCTGACGATACGGAAGGCGAGTATCTTGCCGATGCATTTATCGAATTTTTTAAGATCATACATGCACGCCATCCGAATAGTGGCATTGGATTGATATATGAAGGTCACGGATCAGGGGGAGGGGGGTTGCTTGCAAACAGTATCTCACCCTATGAGGCGCGGAGAATGCTGAATGGTACAACCACATTGTGGGGAAGAAAACTCGATTGGTTGGATTTGGGTGGTCCATGTAATGAAGGACAGCTAAATCCCCTTACAAATTTTGCTCCATTTTTTAGGTATATCATAGCCTCAGATCTTCCCAACGGAGGGTACCTTATAGATAGTCTAGCAGAAGACGCACCACCAGACTGGACCAGGATGGACCTTCAAATCCAAGGTCATCGAGCCTTTACAGAAGAGGAATCGAAAACTCTGGATGCATTACGTAGCGACGTCATATCACTTGGTCTAAATGCCAACAGCAACCTGTTAGAAGTCCTAAAGCGAGGACAGGATAATAAAAGAGGTTTGTATGAACTGTCAAAAAATGATATGTCGCTAAATGTACGCGAGAATCTTCGTGCCAACGATGTCATTGAGCAGGCAAATTACATCTATGACTCGGCTGCGTTTATTAATTTTTCGCATGCATTTCAACTCGCTCTTAAAGACGACCGGAATCGGGAGGGGGGACCGCGTGCTAACCTTTTGGCAGACAATGACGTTCTAACTGTAGTCCAAAATCTTGGTGATGACGAGTTGGTCAGGTTGTACGATGAAGTATTTCTGCACAGAATCGATAATAGGGATTTTTTCGAGTGGCCGGGCCCCTCACTAAATAAACATCCCTCCGTGAATGGTATGGGGTGCGGTGGCGATTGTAGTAATATCCTCATTGAGGTAAATGCTACTGAAGGTGGTGGGATGCGGTCGGATTTTTCCCACTCTCTTGATAACCCAAATTCCTACTTCACAATGGCTCTTCCGGGTTCACCGGTCAGGCTGGAGGCTGTTCCAGGGCCAGAGTACGAATTTGCTGAATGGACTGGAGATGTCACTGGTAGCAACAATCCTGTCGTAATGGTCTTGCCCGACGAAGAACAAGTGGACATTTACCCAAAAATGGAAATAGGTGTCATCTTTCGAACGGAGGCGGTAACAGAAATCCCTAAAGACGGCCCAACTGCAAATGCCCAATCGGTGACGGGGGATGAAGATAATACGCAGACGATTACTCTATCTGGAAGCGATCCTAATATTGAAACACTGATATATACACTTACTAGCCAGCCTAAAAATGGCATAGCCAACCTGATTGGTACGACAGTAACCTATGAGCCGAATCATAACTACAACGGCGAAGACAGTTTTACTTTCACTGTTGACAATGGCACTGCTACCTCACCAGAGGCTACCGTCGAAATTACCGTCTTGCCAGTCAATGATCCTCCGGTAGCGTACGCGGATTTTGTAAAGGTGGAGAAGATTTTTGAAGTTGATGGCGAATACTTTGATGGCGAATATCTTATTGGCTTAACCGCAGACGATCCCGATGGGGACGAATTGATGTATCAAATCGAAGGCGATGAATGGCTTCATCCCAGTGATTTTGAGTCCGCACCACACGTTCGCCATTATGAGACTGAAAATAGTCCTATAACGAAAATTAGAGTGCGTGCACGTGCAGGTTTTCCAAACGCCCTTTTTCATGACGCTACTGATTGGTTTTATACTAACTGGGTCTACTATGATCCCAGTTTTTATGTGGGTGAGGACAGTTTCGAGTTTGTAGTATTTGATGGCTCGCTTGAATCAGAGCCAGCCACAGTTTCTATTTTAGTGACAGAGATTCCTTACGACGGCCTAAGAGCAAACTCCCAGTTGGTGACGGGACTTGAGGATGAAACTCAGATAATTACGCTGTCCGGTAGCGCTCCTAACGGGGGTACACTGACCTATTTATTAGAGGGGGACGAACCTGAATTTGGGGTGGCTAGCTTAAACGGTTCGACAGTCACTTACGAGCCGAACCCCAACTACAACGGCGAAGACTTGTTCACTTTCATTGTTAACGATGGCACAGATACCTCAAGAGAGGCCACCGTCCAGATTATTGTCTTGCCGGTTAATGATGCTCCGATAGCATATGAGGAATACGTAGATGCCTCCTTTATAGGTCAAGGCCGACGTGGCGACCTCGATGGTGCACTGGTTGGAAAAGAAGATGATCTCCAAAATGAATACGATATCCAACTAAAGGCAGAAGATCCTGACTGGGGATACTCGGACGACGGATCGAAGCAATTTACCTTTACTGTCGTAAGTGAACCCCAAAATGGGACCGTTGAAGTAATTGGTGAATGGGCCTACTATGTTCCCTCTGTGGGATATGAGGGGGGGGATCGATTCGAGTTCATAGTGTCGGATGGTTCTCTCGAATCAGAGCCAACCGCTGTTTATATAGAAAATATCACCACTGCGATTTCTGGAACTGGTAAGACTGCTACTGAAGAGGAAGATAGTGCCGGTTCATCAGCACCGGAAGGTCCAGTTTCTCTAGATGGCGATATGGCTGACGGTGATCAGCAGCAGCGGCTAGTTAAGGGAGGCGCTGCGGGTAAGATCTTTGAACTTCAATTGAATATAGCTGATGCCCCAGAGATAAGCGGCTGGTCCGCCATCATAGAATTTGATCCAGAGCAAGTACGCGTGGTAGCAGGCAGCTTTGCCGCTAGTGATTTTATTAACGGATTGCTCGCATTGTCTTCGGGCGATGACAACAGTGTTAATGTTGGTGGCACTGTTTTGGGTGTGGGAAGCTCTAATTCCGGCGATGGTACGCTGGGCAGCTTTTCCGTAGAATTGTTGGATGGTTTTACTGATCAAACGACGCTAGGGGTTGTTGAAGTGCAGTTGCGTTTGGCTGAGGGCGGTACCCAGACGCTAGAAGTATCATCTGAATTAGTTATTAACAACGAAACATCTTTGGTTGGAGATCTTGACGGCTCTGGGAGGGTAGATTTTACTGATTTCTTTATCTTTGTAGACTTATTTGGTAGCACCGATCCATCTGCCGATTTTAATAGCGATGGTACGGTTGACTTTGAGGATTTCTTTACCTTTGCCAACCAGTTTGGTAAGCGGGAACAGGCGAAACTCATGGCCTTGGCGGTAGAGTATTTAGGCTTGCCCCAGGGGGTCTCGCTACAGCATAATTACCCCAATCCATTTAACAGTGAAACCACAATTCCTTATGCTGTTGGGATAGACGGCCTGGTGACCATTCATTTGTATGATTTGGCTGGTCAACGTATCCGCACCTTAGTCCAAGGCGAGCACCAGACGGGTACTTATAAGGTAACTTGGGACGGTACGGATAACGCCGGCCAGTCTGTATCGACCGGTGTTTATCTTGTCTATCTACTGAGTCATGGATACAGGGAGATGAGTAAAGTTACCTTGATTAAATAGTGTGTTTTCAAGCTTTATTTATTGTTGAAATCTACCTGTCACTAAGTCTACCTTTATATTGTCCAATGGGTGACCGTTTAGTGACTATGACTGACCAATAGGTGACTCATTTAAAATCATTGGCGATAATTAAAAAACACATGTAAACGATATATATACAATGTTTTATGTCTAAGTTGTTTACTGCTTTAAAGTTGCAACGGTGTCCGTTTATCGACTCATAATCCGTAGGTCGCAGGTTCGAGTCCTGCTGGGCCCACCAATTTAAATGATTGCAAAATAAGCGTTTATAGAGATTAATCCATAGTCTTTGTAAACGCTTTTTTGTGTCCAATTGGCTGGGTCTCCATAAAGTCTCCATCGACTTCGCTTTAACCTCTATTTACATTCGTAAAAATAGGCTTAGATAGATTAGGCTACCTATACTTCCATTCCTGATATATTGAAGGAGGTTGCCATGCCATACGACTTAAAGGTACTCAAGAGAGCTTGCGACTTAGCGGCGAAATTTCATCCTCAAAACGCGGCCAGCTCATTCGAGCAGGTTGTAATGACTAAGCGGAGAATCGATTACCGCTTAGTAAAAAAGTGTGCGGACAAAGGGTTTATTGGTGTCGACCCCCACATGGTACACGAGGTAATGCCGAAAATAAAACGGTCAGCTAATAATACAGCCAATGTCATGGTTCTCGGATCTACTGGTACAGGTAAAGAGCATGTTGCCCGGTTAATTCATGATTTTTCTGATCAGTCAAGAAAACCTTATGAAGCTGTTAATTGTGCTGGGCTAACTTCCGAGTTTTTGAAAAGCGAGCTTTTCGGACATAAAAAAGGAGCTTTCACTGGTGCTATAGCAAATAAAGAAGGACTCGTCGAGAAGGCGGCAGGTGGAACGCTTTTTTTAGATGAGATCGGCGATATGCCCATTAATATCCAAGCTTCATTACTTCGCTTTATTGAATACAAAAAATACAGTCGAGTAGGAGAAGCTGAAGAGCGAGAGGCCGATGTCCGTATTATCGTGGCGACGAACAAAGATATAGGTGAAGAAATAAAAGAGGGTGAATTCAGAAAAGATTTGTTCCACAGGTTTGGGGATACCATCCAACTACGGGATCTTTATTTGAGACCGGGTGACATGCCAATATTGATTTATCATTTTATCAACGAGTATAACTTGAGACAAAAGAAGAAGTGGGGAGAAGATTCACATGAAATCACTGAGTTAGGCCCTTTAGTTACTATACTATCTATCTCCAGCAGGTGGGATGGCAATATTCGCCAGCTTAAAAATGTTGTAGAAAGAGCCTGCGAAGAGGCTGCAGATCAGCGGCATGAGCTGCGTCATCGTCTGCTATTGCTTGGTGATAACGTAGGCGTAAAAGAAAGCTGGTCAGTTCGCCGTTGGAAAGTCGTAACGAAACGTGATTTTTTTATGCCATTATCCAGGTTACCTACTGAAGACCTTCATCAACAATTTCAGACCTTCGTGGATTCATTTGATTGGAAAGAAGCATCATATTTAGCTAGTTTTGAGGGCAGGAAAACTGCGTTGTCAAGTAATGGACCTAATCAAAATGATCTCTTTGGGGAGGCGGCCCCGTTAGCTCGGAGAAATATAGGTACGCCGGCTGAATTAATTGATCTACTGGTTGAACACGGTCTTAGTTTACCTGAAATAGAAGCCATTTATCTACCCCTCGTCTATAATAAAGGGGGCAAGAATATGGCTTTTACTCTTAAGTTTTCGGGTCTTAAGAGGCAGTGGACCGCGCCATTTCTTTAAGATAGAGAAAGCAGGAGGATGCTGGGCATCGTGGGATTCCCTATCCCGAAATACGATGCCCAGACCGGCCAATGGCAGATGCAGAAGTCGTCAGCCTCGGGCTGAAACTCCGCACCTGCCAGGTACCTATCTCACATCAAAATAAGTCAACTATTGGGGGGCACGCCATGTCCGTACCTATAGTTGCGTGAATTGCATTCATTCAAACCAGTCCTCGCACCGATGACTCAGATAAGTGCCTCTGTGGCCAACCTTGGATTGAAATATGTTCACATCCTTAGTCGCAAAGTCGTAAGCGTCTCCTATCCTATGGTTGAAATGCCACGTGGCGTCGCCACATTCAGCTACTAGGGCGCTGTATTCACTTCTAACTTGTGTCATTCCATTCGCTTGGCACACCCCTATGGCTGTACACGCGGTTACTTTCATATATTCATGTTCATGACGCGTTAGTGTCACGCCGCCCGATGTTTGCGCAGATGCGTCCGCTTCGGAAAGATATGCGCCTGCCGCTTCGTACCGACACACACCCGCTATCCCTAGGTATTGTCCACCAATTGCATCTTCGATTCTGACAATTATATCTTGTTGTTCCTCTGACAATTTGTTGTAATCAATCCCATGGGGGAGATCCTTCCCACCTGTCTATGTGTTGTGGTCCGCGGCCACTTGCTGATTGCTCAACACCATAAAACCAATTGCGACAAATAAAACTAGGTTGCGATAGTTCATTTAACAACTCCATGATTGTATATGCATCGTGTATTAAGTCGGAGATCAACTTAAACGTGTAATCTATTGTCCAGCGTAGTTTCGTTTTAAATCGAATCCAGTGTGTATTCGATCATACCATGAGTTGAAAGGGAAGCGAGCTTGGGTCGCTAAGGGGGGCACCGTGCAGATACAGTTCTCACTCCGACCTTTCCCACGAATACTTCTAGGTCGCTCTCTCTATAGGCCCGGTGCGTACAACTACGACTCCCATGTGCGCTCCCAGCGCGCGTAGATCCCCCGCGCCCGGCCA
>JACLAC010009344.1_pt1 | contig 17343 bp, 10 predicted proteins | sample 8027881 | NCBI WGS metagenome assembly JACLAC01 (sample SAMN15725517, study PRJNA655200) | protist metagenome | isolation source: fluorescence activated cell sorting (FACS) single amplified genomes of... | place: Spain: Blaines Bay Microbial Observatory, Mediterranean Sea | collected 2016-01-19
GCTAGAAACCTGGCGACAGTTTCTCGTCGAGCGAAATATCGACCCCAAACCCCTTGAATTTTGTCACCCATCCTGCCCTAGCTCCGAACAAGGGGGCTTTCCCCTCGGCTTCCAAATGGCTGAGCGACTGCTCAAGTCACAAGGGGACACTGCTACGGCAGTGTTGACTCAAAACAGCGAGTTTGCCGGTGGGCTGATCAAGGGCCTGAACAAAGCCAATATCGCTATTCCGGAACAACTCTCCATCGTCACCTTCGACGATTTCGCCTTCCTAGAGTACATGACGCCATCGGTATCGACGATCAGTCAACCCCTATATCAATTGGGGGAACAATCGGCTCAACAGTTGTTGGCGCAAGTCAAAGGCGAGCAGCGCGATTTCAACAACACCCTCAACCCCACCCTTTGTATGAGAGAATCGACAGGACCAGCCCCTCTTTGACAAAAGGGACTGGGCTCTGTCATGCGATGTTCACCTTAGCCCAAGCGTTTTACCCTTGGTCAGTGAGGTCTGCCTCTCTTTCAGCTAAGAGAGCCGCTTCTAGCTCTTTCTCCATTGTTTTATCGATACGATAAAACAATGTGGCGATGGCCGTCGCCACCGCAAAGGCCGCCGGAATCAAACTCATGAGCAGGGTCAAGGTCCCGATGGTTTCTGGACTTTGGCTAGCATTGGCGACGAAACCAGAACTGCCCAAAATCCACATCGCCACAGCTGGGCCGATAGACCATCCAATCTTCTGAGATGCTGTTCCTGCAGAAAAGATCACCCCAGTAGAGCGATGGCCAAATTTAACAGCCCCATAATCCGCAGTATCGGCAATCATAGACCAGAAAATGGGCATCATGGGTGCAGCCACAAAAGAGAGCAGGATTTGATTGGTCAACATGAGCCCAAAAGCATCCTCGGGGATAAAATAGAACCACACCAACACAAGGGCAAAGAGTAAATTCAAGATGATATAAGCCTTCTTCTTGCCCCCTAGTTTCTGGCAAAAAGATTTACTCAACATCACGGCAATGACGGCTGCCACACTATTGTAAAGCAAAATTTGAGTGCCCCAATCCTCATGACCGGTCACGTATTTGAAATAATGCAGTGTTGTACAAGCTCGCACCGCTTGACTCATCACCGTCAAAATACTGATCACGATGATCATCAACCAAGGCCCATTCTTCTTCAACTCCTTGAACTCTTTGATGATGGAAGGGTTCTCTTCGTGAGGGGTTTGGATTCTCTCTTTACACGTTTTAAAAGTGATAAAAAATAACAAACCCGCCATGAGCGCCAAAACACTAACGGCTCCACTGTAGCCCAACTGATCGTTCCCTTGTCCGATTTGGGCAACAAGAAATGGTAGAACCAGAGTGACGGTAAATATACCCGCATTAGCACCGATAAACCTGAAGGAAGCCAACACCGTTCGCTCATCGGAATTTGCACTCATCACCCCCATCAAGGCGCCATAGGGAACATTGATGGCGGTGTAGACCATCATGAGCAGAGTGTAAGTGCCGTAGGCATAAACCAGCTTCAGGGTAGGACTCAGATCAAACGTCGTGAAGGTCAGGATGCCCAGCAGCACATAAGGGCCTAACATCCAGATCAACCATGGACGAAACTTACCGTGTTTCGATCTTGTTCTATCGGCGATCGCTCCCATCACGGGATCGTTGACCCAATCCCATGTCCTCGTCAAAAAGAGCATCGTTCCTAAAGCCGCCGCTGATATGCCAAAAACATCTGTGTAGTAGATGGCCATAAAGTTCATGAATATGCCGAAATATAAGCAAGATGCCATATCTCCGGCCGCATAACCGAACTTCTCGCCCCAGCCCAACTTGGATGGGGACCCCGTCACAGGGTATGGTTCAGAGTGAGCCATAGTTTTTCATTCCACAGTAAAAAATAAGGAAATTTTGGTGTAACATCAACCGTTATTGTCTTCTAACCAACTGAGAGCCGTTCGCCCATAGAAATCTTGACGAGGAAGACGTCCGTGTTCTTTTTGGTAATCCTCAACGAAACGATTCGCTTTCCGTAAAAAGTCACGGTGCAGATACCACGCTGGCTGCTTATCTCCCTGTTGGTCTATGAGCCAAAAACCTCTATGTTTCTCGTTAGAGGGCTCTATCTCATTGCAATACATCTCCCAAAACAGTACAAAAGGACAGCCCCATTCTAGGCACCACTTCATGATGTTTTTTGCACAACGCTTTTGTTCGAGTGCTCCATCGACTTGGCCCAGATGGAAACCATATTCCCCCATGATAACCCGCTTGCCCACGATATCGCTAGGTGGAAGCTGGGACTCGATATAGTCTAAAGCTTTCATCATGAGCCGCCGACCTTCTTCACCACCAACCTTAGCTGCCTCGGTACTGACATCGTAACTGGACCACGACACAAAGTCAGCTTTGATGTGCGGCAGAACTCTATTGACGAGGGTTGGCCGATCTTCTTTGAGAGATTTGGCGACATGATTGACTTCAATATAGTAATATAGGTCAACATCGTGATGAGGCGTATCCTCTATGGCTTTTGCAATCGCCCTTTGCCTCAAAGAGAACCATTCGATTGCTCCTTTGATATTCTGTGGAGTAGGGTCCAGTTCATAGTCGTATCGCTCAAGATTGAGGTGCCAATCTCCCTCCCAATTCCCAAAGAAGAAGGTCTTCTTTGAGCCAGAGTATGTTTTCAGAATATGAGCGGTGAATTCATAAATCTCCTGGTACACCTTTTCGGATTCCAACTCAGAGATCGCTCCTGTTTTGAAGGCCTCCTTTGAATCCGCAAAGGGATAAATCCACACCATGATGTTTCGAAACGGCATGTCAAAGACCTGCCTGTACTCTTTTTTCCGTTCAAAGAGTTTGTAAAGGCTGTTCACCTCAGGATCTTTTTCAATCCGATAGTCTTTTTTATACTGTGGTGTCATGGCGATCTTCAAAGTGTCACAGCCCATTTCCTGGATCGCCTTAGCGGTTTCCACCAGTGCCGATTCCTGAGTGAACTGATATCGAACACCGATCGTTTGCGTTCCAATGGCCGTGCTAAAAACGGGCCCTCGCCCCTCGGACATCCCGATACCCGTAAAACACAAGGCGCTGATAAGCGAAAACATGAGTGAGCTCAACCTCATCTGCTGCTCCTTAAACACTAGGGTTGATGATGTCGTCATATTGCTTCCATAGCTTCGCCAAAGCAAGCAAGGCCGGTTTGGGCTTCCCATCAAAGTCGATGAGTGAAGTGTTGGCCGTGCAGGGGAAACTGTCGTGGCCCATCCAAAAAATGATGCCTCCACAGCGGGGGAAACGCTCCAAGCAGTTTTTAGCAGCAACCAGCAGGGCTTTTGATTGGCGCTCTTGTCCCCATTTCACATAGGCCTCTAGATCCATGGGTTCGGCCCCCATTTCCCTCTCATACTCCTGAGCTTCTGTCCACCACGATTGACGACGCCAAAGGTCGTTGCCATTGGTACAAGGCACGGTATCAAGACCACCGCTGTACTTCTCGGTCAGTGCCGCATCACTTGGACCAGGGGCACCAATCTCCGTGCGGATGTAGGCGTCGTCTTTCTCAAAATACTTCGTCCAGTCTGCTTCAATAGGCCCTTCCGCTTTCCACGGACCATTAACAGCCCAATGCAGTCCCTTGCCCATGTTCTCTTCTTTGGCATGAAATTCTGGCCCACAGGGCGTGGACGGGATGAAGCGTTTGGATGGATCCCAGCGTTCAACGAGCTCCTCAAAACCCTTGATCAAGGGATGGCGATTGGTGATGGGAGTGCCTTGGTCAGACTTGAACTCTCGCAGCTCATTACCGCCACACCAGAGGATATGGCAGGGGTGATGGTGACGACGGATAATATAAGATTCGGCGGTTTCAAGATAACCTTTCATCGAAGCCTCATCTTGGGGAGGCACATTATCTAATCCAGAACTAGATAACGGGAACTCCTGCCACACTAAAAAACCCATTTCATCACAGAGTTCATAGAAGTCTTGGGTTTCGAGATATGCACCTCCCCACACCCTCAACAACTTGATGCCATGTTCCTTATATAAATTGAGCAACTCAAGATAATCCTCCCTTTTCAAATCGGCGTAATTGGGACGAATGGGCGTCCAGTTGACCCCAGTCAAGAAGCATTTTCTACCATTAACGCTCAGGATCCATGGGTCGGCCTCAGGTGACGCACCCTCGATGGGCAGCCATTCGATTTGTCTAAAGCCAATCTTTCGGGTGATGGAGTGAAGCACATCGCCCGCTCCAGACAAGATAGCCACCTGCAATTGGTAAAGTTTCGAATCGCCAAGGCCGTGGGGCCACCAAGGCTCCACACCGCTAAGATCCATCTCAATATGACCTTGGGGACATTCATGCAGACCAATGCTTTTCTCCGCAATGGTCTTTGACCCATCGTTGACCGTCACAACAACCCCTACCCTTTGGGAGCCCTCAACATCGAGCTCTAAGGCCAATTTGGCCAAGCCTGTATCTTTGTGGAAAGTTGCGTGGCTGATGACCTGCCCCAATCTAGCCGTGTCGTAACTCTCTAAGGTGACCGCACCCGTTATCCCCGTTTGAACCAATCGACTTGTCCAGTCCCACCAATAGGAAAAGCGCGGTTTCAACTCGTTGAACTTGGAGGTGTAGCCGAATTGCCCGAGCCACCTAGGAGGCGTATGAAACACGACTTTCAGTTCAGCTTTACCTTTGGACGGGTCAAATTGAACTGGCACTCGATGGGAAACGAGGGAGTTTGCAAAGTTGTAGATCTCTCGGCCCTGAAAACTCATCGTGCCGTTATAATCTAGGCCTTCAAAATGAAGACAGGACTGCTGCCCCTCCTCAAACCATTCCTTTGGAACTTCGGTAAAAAAGGTCCAAAAGCGATTTTCGACCCACTCGCAGGACCTAAAGTTGAGACCGTGGTTCCAGTCGGGGATCAACCCATCTTTGAGCAATGCACCTTGAACCGAGCAAGGCAGCTGCACATCGATGGGGTCCAATTCACCCTGCATCTTTTGCCCAAGCTCTAGGGACACATCGAGGTCAAACTCATAGGGATAACAGCCCACAAGTTTCCAGGGCAAACAATTCAGATCTCTTTGTTGACTCATAATCTTAATATTCCTTACGCTCAACTTACATTCTTGCAACTTTTGACCTTTGGTCAATAGGAATCTATGCTTCTTTTTTGTGCCTATTATTCACAGAAGAGCTCACACCTAGTCCTTTTCTCGCTTTTGTACCAAAAGACTGTTGTTCTGTTACAAATCATCATCTCGACACTTGAAGCTTCGAAATTGTCCGGTGCCTATAAAATCGTTATGACCATCAAAAGACGATGTACACGAATGACCAAAATCCGTTGGATATTTTTCGACTGCTTCAATACTCTCATCGATGATTTTGACGATGAAGGAAAGATCACAGGGCTAGGCCCCATAGAGAAGATTCCGGTTCAAAAAGGTTGGTTCTCATCCATACAAGCGTTTAGAGAAGCCTACGACAGAGGCAGAGCGTCACTCTGGGGAAAGAAAAACGGCGAATGCTCATTGGATCAACGGCTGACTTATACCCTCTCGAAACAAACCCAGCAAAGCAAAAGTGCCATCGATGATTTGGTGGAGCTCATGATGAGTGTGAATGCCGTCGAGTACCCCAAGACCGTTCGCCCCACTCCGGGAGTATGCAGCATGCTAGAAGCCTGGCAAGGACGTTTTCGCTTTGGAGTCGTGTCTAATTTTTACATGGCCCACTGGCCAGCACAACTCCTGGGTGACTTTAAACTGCTGAAGTATTTTGACTTCGTGATCGATAGTGCTGCTGAAAATTGCCGCAAACCGGACACGGCTATTTACCGCCGGGCCCTTGAGCGGGCCAAGGCCTCTGCTGATGAGGTCTTATTCATCGGTGATGACCACTTGAATGATGTTCTAAAACCTCGTGAACTCGGCATGCAAGCTCTGCACCGTTGCCGTCATAACCAGCGACCTGCTGTGATCAAAAGCCCGGAGGTTTATCCTATCAACGACTGGGAGGACTTTAGGCCAAGCTCTTATCACTTCAGTTCCTAAATACCATGGCTTCGCTCTCTTCCAAAGACAACATCACAAGAACGCCATGATGCTCACACAGTCAAACTCAGATCAACTCCCACAAACTGAAGCGACCACTATCGCTCCAGACTGAGGCCTATCAAGCCTTCACGGGACGGCACCGTCTTAAAACCTGATTTTGAGAAACTTCCTGGCTGACCGACTCGACCATCGATACGCAGATGTCCAGCATCGTACCATTGAGAAAAATCTTCTCTAGAGCACGATGAGATCAACTGGCCTTCCGTGCCGCTCAAGAAGTCGATGTAAGCCCCTTCTTTCTTACTGTTGCCCTGAGCGACCTCAAAGGGTTCATCGCCCAACAACATCAACGAGCCTGCTCCTCTTTTGAAACGCAGAACCTGATGCCCCTCAGTCCATAAAATAGAGTCTGCGATGATCTCTCCACCGGCGACGACAAGAGCATTATTGCCTTTATCGAACACAAGTCGATATTTGGGAAGGTCCAGTTGGCCACGATAGACCTCAAGGCGAGAGGATCGCAAACGCAAGTCAGAACTCACCGAAAGAACACCTCCGTCCAGCTCATAAAAACTGTTCTCCACGACCCCACCTGTGCCTGGATCATATTTAATTTTTGCAGCCCGGTGGATCAGGGTTCTATCTTTGATCGTCCCACGGTGCACACCATTTTCCGTTATAACCCCAGGAATCCCAAATAACGGGGCCATGCTGTGGCGAGACTTTTTGTAAGCGTGCCAGTTTTGATCTTTAAGCAGCTGACCTCCAATGAAATTGATTCCATTTTCAAAGGCCTCCGCTCCATCACGACTGTAACCCTGGCCCACCAGCCTTTGCAATTCTGTCAGCATTGCTTTGGCTTTACTGAGCCCTGGCTCCTTGAGTCCGATGTCTTTCTTTTCTCCCAAATCATCAGATAAATCCACCAGAACCCGAACGTAGTTTTTCCATTTTCCTGCATCCAAAACCATGTCCTTGAAGTCTAAATGGTTACGGTCTGCGAAGCGGTCTCCTTTGATCTTTTTGTTGTAATCAGCGTCCATGGACGAGAACTTGTAGGAACCACGGCGGGAAAAAATTCGCTCCTGATATTTGTGTAAAAAGTCCGTCGAACGGACAACACCTTGTTTCCCTTTTGCCCAAGCCTCGACAAGGGATTCGCTATCCACGGCCTCGTCCGGCGCCAAGGTGTAATCCACAACCTCAGCTAAGGTGGCGTAGATGTCATTGAGACCAAAGATGGCCGATGAGGTGGCTCCAGCGGGGACACCACCTTGATTCTCACGGTGAGCAGGCTTAGGCCATGCCGCAATAAATGGAACACGACTGCCACCCTCCCAACGACTGCCTTTGAAGCCAGAAAGGCTGGTGATTTTATGATTGCTGCTTTGTGGCAAGGCTCCAGCTGCCGCCTCACCACGGATGTCGGCACCGTTGTCTGACGTGAAAATAAAGATGGTGTTGTCGATGAGTTTGTGGCCTGGGTTGCGGGGGTCCTCGTTTTGCTCGAGGAAATCCAGCAGATAGCCCACGATGATATCGTTCTCCTGCACCATCATGGCTCTACTGGTGGGACCGTTGTTGGTGAGCTTGCCATTTTCATCGACAGCACTGACGTGGTCCCAGAACTTTTTGCGGTAGGCATCATTCCAGATCCACCTTGGATTGTTCTCAACATCAGGGTCAGGGATACCATCTCCATTCTGATCAGGCACCGTGTTGACGTGGATCATTCCACCAGCTTTGGTCACAGACGTGTCGATAACCTTTCCGTTCAAGAACCCCCGTGGGCCATCAGGATGAGCTGAGTTATAGTTGGCAGGAACGTATGGATCGTGATTGGAATGAGAAGCATAATAAATAAAGAAAGGCTTCTCCGATTGCCCCTCCATATGTTGCTCCATATCCTGCTTAAGTTTTTTAAAGACGGCTGGCTGAACTTTGTATAGATTGGGATCCGTTGGGGATTTAGGGCCACGAGCATCCCAAGGCACCGCCTTGGGGGAGTTTATGGGAACCAAAGCATAATCATGTGGGGCAGGATTTCCAAAACGCATATATCGCTTGTCTTGAATCATCGCCCCACCGTAACTGAAGTTACCAGGCGTTCCCGTGTAGGTATCAAAACCGCACTCTATGGGCCCTTCGTAAATCACCCCAGAGCCCACCTCTTCGATAATGCCGTCATCGTTGTTGTCCTCTCCAGAATCTCCACGCAGGGCCATGTGCCATTTTCCATACCCATAGGTCGAATAACCGGACCGCCGTAACATGTGAGCGATCGTGTGACGCTTTCCTGGCAAAATCACACCGTGAACGTGGTCTGTGTCCCGCACAGCTTGTATCTTCAGTGGTGACCTGAAGGAATAGGTTCCCGACAGCAGACTGATTCGAGATGGACTACAGGTGGCCCCATTCGTGTGGGCATCGGTGAAACGGGTGCCCAGGCGAGCTAGCCGCTCCATCTCTGGTGTATCGATCTGTTCATCGTCGGGATTTCCCGTGAGGTCTTGATAGGCACTGCTATCCCCAATGCCCATGTCGTCCGCAATAAAAATAACGACGTTCGGGGCTATCCCTGCTCCTTTTATAGTTGGTAGAGGTGACTGCTCTTGCCCATTGGCAACAAAGCCACTTTGCGTTTCGGCGTTGACCGAAAGCGCCAACATTAAAGTCAAGCCTAAAACTTTAATCACAATATTTTGCATAGAAAATTTTATCGTTTTTTTAATGGAAAGAGTGTGCGGAAGCTGTAACGTTTTTAGCAAGATACAGCCCTCAATGCCTATCGGATTGCCTGAGGTCGTCGACAAGGGCTTTGATCAGGGCGAATTCAAAATTATCACCACCAGCTAAATTCAATGATAAGTATGGAAACATAAAGTCTCCGGTCCCATGACCATCGGTGTATACCAACGGAAATGCTATCCCGTCGTGAATCAAAGACTTCTGGTTGTAAAACGCAGCGCCATTTCCTGCATTAAAGCCTTCGCCCAATCCAGGTCGCATTTGTGGGATATAATCCATCACTAAAGGTAAGTACGAGAAAGATCTCTTGACTACAGCTTGACCATTCCAACTTTCTTCAAGTAAATATTGATCAAATGAGATGTGTGGTTTACGATCAACAAAATCACCGCTAACTCCATTATACCCCCAAGCGGTACTCACCCGATAATCGCTCAAGCGATAGGCGCCACCCATCGCCTGAACTTGGTCACCAGAGTTTTGAAAGGATCCCATCACCATGCGACCCCGAAAGGATGTATAGTCTCCTCTCTTTAGCATGTTTAAATGATTGGAATATTCAGACTCATCTGGTTTTTCGTAAGATGGACAAAAATGAACCTTAGAACCTTTTTCACCAATGTAAGGTTCCAAATAACCCTCTCCATGATTGAACTGCCGACCAAATGGAACTTGACCATTTTTTATGCCCTGCTTTTCCCAACTTCTGTTGGCTGTATTATCAAAACCGTCAACGCCCTCTGCGTAACCATTGACCTGAAAATCGTTTTTACCATATGTTGTGTATCCATAACCTCGAGCTGACCACATCAAATCGTTATGATCATCGGAAAACATGATTTGTCCCGCGTATACACCCTTCAAATTCATCATGCAGCTTGTCTTTTGTGAGCTCACCATGACGTTTCTTAACGAAGGCGTCAAAAGGCTGCCCAAAACCGCCATCAAGGCGATAACGACGAGCAATTCCACTAAGGAAAATTCACGGATTTGACATTTTTTTTGCTTACGCATAACTTACAATAATACCGACTGATTCATTATATTCAAGTCCATTTTGATGGAATTTTAAGGGGTCTCAAAATCATAGCTCCAACCTGTGACTCCTTATTTTTAAGAATGTGGTATGATTTTGAGCAGACAGCCATGATTTATCGCATTTCATCACTCTCAAAAGCATCATCGGTTGAACTTGATGACTTCATCAAGTTCAAGGGCAACGGTTGATCACACTCAAGCATCGCTTCGCCCTGAATCGTGTTTCTCACCTGTATCTTAACAATGGAACATCAACGGATGCGTCTAAACAAAAAGCGATCATTGTCTGAGTTTATACAACTCATTCACCTGATCCGGACTTAAAGCGATGTTGTAAATCCTCAGAGAATCAATGTAACCATCAAACTTATACCAATCTCCATTGTTGCTTCCTGCATTCATCTCCTTATTTCCAATCATCAGCAACTGATCACTTGAACTGCTACTGTGCATTTGAACATATGGCAAGGCACCTGTTATGATCCCGTTTCCACCTATGGAGAAGTTTGCCGAGGCAGAAAGCCCCACCCCCAATCCATGGCTGGTCAACTCCATCTCGGGATCCCCGTCGTCATTGACGTCAAAATCAAGACGACCGGATGTCGAATCAACATAACCCTGAGACCAACAATTCTCGCCAAAAATCAAGATCAAGAGCATGAGCGAGCAAATTTTCATGACCGACCGATTATAATTATTCTGGGCTTGAGTCAAAATATGTGATCACACTGAGTCGTCTTTTCATCAGAAAATCCAAGGAAATAGCTTTAATGATCATATCATCTTTATTGAAAATGATGCCAGTGACTCTATCAGGATCCCCTTTAATAGAATCGTCACTAAAGACCAACGACAACACGAAAGGAACTTTCTAATCCTGCAGCATGCCATGTCTTGAACTGATTAGGGTTGAGGATCAATGTCTTCAACGACCTCCATTCTGCCAACTCTTTATCGAGTGAAAATCTAGGGTGATCTTTCACATCTAATATCTGTAGATCCTCCAACGATGATATCGGGTCCAAATCAAGGATAGCGATCTCTCCCAAAGTGAGTTTCTCAAGACCAAGACTGGTCAACCAAGACACCCATCTCCCGGGGTTACCCCCTTTAAGGTTCAACTGTTTAGGGGATAGTGATATTCTATACAGGTGCACGCCATCCAAAATCAAACTTTTATCTCCATGAGAGTATTCAAAACGACCCTCCCATGCGGGATTGATCAATCTCAAATGTCGTTCCACCACAGCAACATGATCCGAAAACGGTTCCCTCAAATGACCATCTATGATCAACATCAATATCGCAGTGATACGTCTCCACTTTTTTTCTCCTCTCAATAGACGCTCTAAAACAGCACTGAGGTCCTGATGGGAAAGTATTGTTCCCGTAGACGACCTGAACCTCTCACACAACACCCTTATATCTTTATCTTTGGGCAAGTTTTCGTAGGCTAGCGAAAACTCCTGAAGCAAGAATTGAACATACCCCAATTGAAAACGAGCATTTTGATTTTGAGGATTCTGATCGAGAAGACGATACAACATGCGCTTTGCTTTATCTAGAGAAACAATGGGTTTCTCAAAAATATCGATGTCCGTTATTCTCAATATCTCATCCATCACCACTTCCTGTTGATGGGCGAACAGGGTCGATGTGACCTGCCTCTCTTCCTCTAAAGATGCCAATGACTCGAGGGCATTGAGACGATCTCGTTCCGCCCTAACGAGCGCGTCTTTGATCTCCTCGTTTTTTTGTTTCAACTGCCATAGAAAAAACATCGTGATCAACAAAGACAATAGAATACCGGAGACTATAGAAACACATACTTTCTGGTGCCTCAAAAAAAACAACTTTGTTTCCTTCCAAAACGAGGCTGTCTCAACAACAGGGGAAAAGCCATTCATGTAGCGGTGTATGTCCGCCACCAAATCATTCACCAAAATATAGCGATGCTCTGGATCGAACGCCATCGCCTTTTTAACGATTAGGCCCAAACTGATCGGAACCGAGGCATCATCTGTAATATCCGAAAACAGCCCTTCTCTCGTCTGCTCTATAACTTCAAGCTTAGATCCACAAAATGGAGATGTTCCCATCAATATACGGTACAAAATACAGCCCAGTGCATAAATATCAGAACGTTCATCTTTGTCGATGTCCCCCTTCGCCTGTTCTGGAGACATGTACCCCGGAGTTCCCTTGATCTCACCGTGCAGCGTTTCTCCATTGAACAAATCCGGACGGTGCTGAAGGAGCTCCCCAGCGTCATCGCCGCCCCCATTGTCTTTCAACTTGCTCAAGCCCCAGTCGCAAATCACCACCTGACCATGGTCACCAATCTGAACATTAGCTGGTTTTAGGTCTAGATGCACAACTCCATTCATGTGAGCATAAGCCATCGCCTCACACATTTTCAAAAACAGTTCTAGCTCCTGACGCAACTCCGAAAATTGTCGAGGCAGTGATGACCTGTTGTCCAGATACGTTTCATAGTTTTCGTCTGATTTCAGCTCCATCGTGAAATATGGCGTATCATCACCATCCCGACCTACATCATGGACCTTGATGATGCCGGGGTGCTCCAAAGACGCCGTGATCTTTGCTTCCCTAAAAAACATATCTTCTGCCTCAAAGGGCAAACCCTTTTTTAAACGCGCCAAGGCAACGAAACGCTGAGTGGACTGATCGAAAACACGGTAGATCGACTTCATGCCACCCTCTCCTATCAGTACATCATCCCTATAGCGATCCTCACTTTCATACTGAGGTTCAAAATACGAGAAGGCGTCCTGACCATCAGCGGCTAAATCATAGTAATCCCTGAGGTCCAAAACGCAGTGAACCTAGGTTTCGTACTGCTGAATGAGAATTTTTATCTCTTTAACAAATTTACTCTTCACCCTAGCTTTCAATTCAGCCACGGACGTTTTTTTATCTCCAACTCAGCACTGATCTCAGCGTTATCCATACCCTTTAAACTGAGTCTAAAAACATCCATCGCGTTCTTAGAAAATGAAGGAGCAATACGCTCTAAAGCTTTCTCGGCGACATATGATTTCCACTGCTCCTCGATTTTCTCCTCGATCTCGGATTCGACAAAAGGCATGGCCAACAACATATCCTCTCCATGAGCGTCCATGGAGAGTTCGCTATTTTTTTTCTTATTGCTCTTGAAGTAACTCAGTACAGAGTTTTTGATGACCGTGCTCAACCAAGGTCGAAAACGTCCCTTTTCAAAATCATAACTCCCAAGATTTTTCCATAATTTGAGCAAGATCAATTGCGATAAATCGTCGATATCTTTCTGGGGCACTCGCATCACATTGAGCATATGAAAGATAAAGCGACCGTAGGCCTCAATGAATCCTTCCCACGCATTTTGATCATCAAACTTGGCGCGTTGCAATAAGGTATGACTAGTGAGGTATGGATCGCTCATCTAAAACAACAAATCGAGTCGTTTAAAATAGCCTATGGCTGATGATTTCAAGACATTGATCCTCAAAAAAAGGGGATCTTTGCAACCGGCCCACCACCCTTTGGGCCAAGGTCAATCCTCTTTGAGTTCACTCAAAAAGGGTTCCCATTCATCGATAAAAAGATCCAAATACTCTTCGTAGCAACAAGAGGAATGCGGACTCAACAAAACCTGATCCATATCCCACAATGGTGAGCCCGCTTGCAGAGGCTCTTTGTGAGTCACATCTAGACCCGCAGAACTCAAATGACCTGAGTTCAAGGATTCGACCAGAGCGGCTTCATCTACCGTCGTTCCTCTGCCAAAGTTATAAAAACAGGCCCCCACCTTCATCTCATCAAAATGCTCCCTCTTAAACCACAATCGAGTTGATTCGTGCTGGGGCAGGAGGTTCAGAACGTGGTCAAATTCAGACAAACGAGACATCATGTTTTCTGAACTGAGCCACGGGCACAATCCTTCTTTGGGAGAGCGAGAGCAAGCCACGACCTCCATCCCTAAACCCATGCATAGCTCAGCACAGGCCTTCCCTATGTGACCAAAACCAACGATAAGCAAACGTTGGCCCCTGAGGGATCTCCTCGGGCCAGTCACATTTCGGTCCCATGATTTTGAGCTCCGGTTCATGTTCAGCCTAAACTGCTTTTGATTGCTTTGCAAAAGCATACTCAAAAAAGATTCAGCGATGAGATGTCCATGAAAGCTAGAGTGATGAACCTCAACCCTAGCCTGAGGGTCTTCTTCAATCCAATCTCTTCCAGCTGCTGGTGTTATCAACCATTTCAGGCGATCACCACGTTCATACCACTGACGTTTAAAACTCCAGATGAGCGCACCTTGGCACTCAGGTATCTTATCGACGAAGTCGTTGATGTCCTCACAGACCAACCATTCAGCACGAGGGCAAATCTTCATCAGGCGCTCAATATGGTCTTGCCTGACCTGAAAACTCTCGACCGAGCTATTGAGTTCTATGGCGATCTTGATCATAAATAGCGATCTTATGACACGATTGTTTTTTACACGGCAGCGATTTGAACACATCCATCCCAAGCACTTGAGCCCTTCCAGATGTTAACTTTATCACTCTTTTATTGATGATCCCAACACTTTGGGAAAATCAAGGCCTAGGGAAATTCCTTATAGCATCTCATCGACAAGCATGAATATCTTCTCCACATCAGTCCTATCGTACTCATGAGAAAAGCTGCTCTTTTTCTGGCCATCGCATCACTGTCGATCACGAGTCTGCTGCTATGGATTCACAAGTCCGGGAGTGATGAGCGCCCTCTTGCAGCGGTCCATCGTCATGATGAAGCTCAAAAGCAAGCCCTGACCACCAAAATGGCTAAACCACTGAGCTTTGCTACTGCCTCAAGCAAAGCTCACCACTCCGGCAGCCCCCACAAAAGCCCCCCATCATCGGCTTCACCTAGCCATCATATCAATATTGATGAACCAACTCCCCATTGGCCGGAAGGAACACTCATGGTCGAAGAGAGAACGCCTTTGGACCCCAAGGGTCGCTTTGAACGCACCCTCATCCTCAAAACCAATTTTGTACACCCACTCATCCGTGTTGAACAAAGCTTTCAGCTGAAGCCCAGTCAAAGAAAAGCACAGCTCATTGGCAGTCGAGCCATGGTTGCAGATCACATTTTAGTCAGAGTCGATCCCTCCCAAAGCGATGCTTTTGAAAAAGCCATCGTCGCAAAAGGCCTAAAGACTCGGCAGCGCTTCGGCAACCAGGGTTTGGCTCTCGTTGAATTCAATGGTTTAGAACTGACCAACATGCGACAAGTGATGTCACTGCTGAATCAAGGTCTTGTTGGTGTCCAATCCTGTGAAAAAGACCATTTGATCCAGGCCTTAAGCTCACCCGCTGACCCAGACTTCAATAAGCTGTGGGGCTTGAATAATGATGGCAGCAGCGGAGGCAGCGCCGACAGCGACATCGACGCCCCAGAGGCTTGGGGCATCACAAAGGGCAGTCGAGCTGTAACCGTTGGCGTCATCGACACCGGTATCGATCTACAACACCCGGACCTGATCGACAACCTGTGGGTCAACCCAAATGAGATCCCCGACAACAGTATCGATGACGATGGCAATGGTTACATCGATGACGTCCACGGGTACGACTTCATCAACAACGATCCAAATCCTGACGACGACAACAATCACGGCTCCCACTGCGCCGGAACCATAGGGGCTTCTGCCAACGATATTGGGGTCGTTGGCGTCGCTTGGGATGTGAACCTGGCCGCCCTCAAATTCCTTGACGCCTTCGGTTTCGGCACGACTTCGGCAGCCATCGCCGCCATTGATTACGCCAACAACATGGGTTTTGACATCACCTCCAACTCGTGGGGAGGGGGCGGTTATTCACAACTGTTACACGACAGCATCAAGCTTGCCGGAGAACAAGGTCAAGTTTTTATCGCAGCAGCCGGTAACGACAGCTCCAACAACGATAATTTTTCATCTTACCCCGCCGGCTACCAACTGGATCATATCATCAGTGTAGCAGCTAGCGACCACAATGATCAAATCGCATATTTTTCTAACTATGGACTGACCAGCGTTGATCTTTTTGCCCCAGGCGTGGACGTCTACTCGTGCACGATTGGAGGGCTGTATCAGTATTTTAGCGGCACCTCTATGGCAACCCCACACGTCGCCGGCGCCGCCGTGTTGATCAAATCCATGGCCCCCCAAGCCTCCCCCCTAGAGATCAAGGCACAACTCCTCAACCATGCCGATCCCCTTCCACAATTCAAAGACCTATGCCTTAGTGGTGCTCGTCTCAACGCTCACCAAAGTCTCATGTCCCTCAACGGAACTCATTTGACCATAGAGGATAGCCCTTTTGTTCCCGCCGGCCCCGGCAACAATGACCCTTGGATCAACCCTGGCGAATCCCACCATTTCGCATTCACCCTCAGTAACCCGGGAATCAACTCCACCGGCAACCTGAATATCGCCTTCAACATCTTGCCTGAAAACGCTGACGCTTGCAGCGTCGAGTTGGATGTTGCGCAATTAGCACCCCTAGGCCCCAAACAACATCACCTTTTTGATCAGTGGAAACTTCTGGTCTCCGCTGATGTTCAAGAAAGCCAAGGTTTAGAATTGCAGATGGTCATCGAGGATGACCTCGGCAACACTTGGAGTCACAAGACACCCTTTTCTATTTTTCCCGAGCTGCTCTTCCAAGGGCAAGTCATCGACGATCAGGGCGTAGGGGTTCCCTTTGCTAAAGTGAACATCACAGGGATAACCGACCAAAGCCTCAACTGCGATAACGATGGCTTTTTCAGCACCACAGGCATCGAAGGGAGTTACATCGCATCGGCACAAGCAGATCACGCCGGATTAAACCCTAGCGAAGAGTTTAGCTTTCAAATGCCCCCTTCCGTCGTGGATCATGTCTTCACCCTTGGGCATGCTAGTATCGACATCAACCCAAGTGATTTGACTTTTAGCTTGGATCACGGTGAGACCTCATCTCAGCTCATCCGCATCGAAAACCAAGGCACATCACCCTTGAATTACACCGTCAAAGGAGATTTTTCAATCGCCTCTCTAAATCATTTGAGCGCTTCGACTTTGGGAAAAGCTCACCATGTGAAGGCATACCCATCCCGCCAAAGCCAAAGCTTTAACAAAGGCGATATCTCCCAAAAAAGGAAACTCAGGCCCAAAAGATCCCTCAGTAGCACCAGCTACCAAGGGGACTTTATTCGCTTCTCCATCAGTGAAGTGGGCACCCTAGATAGCTTTGAATACCCCATCGGCAGCAACCATTTTTACCCCTTCTTTCCCTTCACAGGCTTTGCCCTTCACTATCGCCTGAGCGGAACTGAAATCAGCCTGATCAACGACGGTTTTTTATGGGGCTTCAACCCTCCCCATGCATCAGTTTTGGTCAACGACGAACACAAGTTAGAGATCTCTTATGAGTTCTCCTCAACGGATGGCTCCGT
>JACLAC010019957.1_pt1 | contig 17337 bp, 14 predicted proteins | sample 8027881 | NCBI WGS metagenome assembly JACLAC01 (sample SAMN15725517, study PRJNA655200) | protist metagenome | isolation source: fluorescence activated cell sorting (FACS) single amplified genomes of... | place: Spain: Blaines Bay Microbial Observatory, Mediterranean Sea | collected 2016-01-19
ACATGCTGCAATCATGGCGTGATCGGGCATGAACGGCGCCACCGTTTCGGGCATGGTATCCCCTCGGTGCATGAGGTAGTACGTCGGTAGCTCGGCAAGCGCCTCTGCGGTCCACCCTTTCAGCCGGCGGGGCCGGTTTCCGGGCCAGTCTCCGCTTTTGTGATGAAAGTACGCGCGCAAAAAATCATGTACCCCTTGCGGTGCATTGCACATGTCACCATTCGCTTCTGGCGTCGAGTAGTAGTAGTGGTAGTGTTTTCTTGGCGGTGTAAGTGCGGCCAGCGCCTCGGTGATGGCCAAGACCGGCGCTACTGCGCTGGGAGTGGCAACGCCCGAGAACGGCGCGCTCATTAGCGCCAGCCGGTGAAACCGGTCGGGGTGCAGCAGCGCCAGGGTAGCCGCCACAGATGCGCCGAAGTCGTGACCCACTACGGCGTGGGCATCGGTTTCGCCTAAAGCATCCAACAAGCGAGTAATGTCGCTCGCCAAGCTCGTCGCTCGATACGGTGCGAGATCGGTTTCGTAATCCGTGCTCCCTCCGAGGGTCCGGCCGAATCCCCGCTGATCGGGAGCGAGGGTGCGATAGCCGTGCTGTGCGAGCACCGGCATCACGTTACGCCAGCTAAAGGCCAGCTCGGGAAATCCGTGCAGTAGCACTATGAGGGGTTGCCCAGCGGTGCCGGCTTCGAGCACGTGCATGCTAAGGCCGTTCACATTTGGGACCTGCCGCGCCCGAACACCGGACGGGAGCGGCAAGGGGTTAGTCACTCACTGCCTCTGGTGCTTCACTCCACGCTTGCATCGCGAGTTCAAAGGAGCGCAAGCGAGCTTGGTGGTCGTAGATCTGTGAGGCGATCATCAGCTCGTTGGCGCCGGTACGTTCCACGAACGCTTCCATTTGGTCGCGAATGGTATCGGGTGCACCTACCGCTGAGCAGGAGCCTTGTGCATCCAGCATGGCCCGCTCGTGGGGTCCAAGCCGTGCTTCGAACGCGGGATCGGGAGGTGGCAGCGGCCGAGGTCTTCCCGTGCGCAACGACAGTGTTGCCTGTCGAGCCGATGTACGCAGCACGTGCGCCTCTTCATCCGTATCGGCTGCAAAAACGTTGAAACCCGCCATGCAATACGGCTCGCTGAGCTGCTCCGAGGGCTTGAATTCCTTGCGGTACATGGCGAGCGCATGGTCGAGCGCCTGCGGTGCGAAGTGTGATGCAAATGCATACGGCAATCCGAGTACCGCCGCGAGCTGTGCCCCGTACAAGCTGGACCCAAGAATCCAGATAGGGACCGTCTGACCCATGCCCGGGATGGCGCGAACCGGCTCGTCGGGAGAGGTCGATTTGAAGTAGTGCTGCAGCTCGAGAATGTCCCGTGGAAAGTCATCCACGTCACCTTGCATTGCACGCCGCAGTGCGTAGGCGGTCCTTTGGTCAGTCCCAGGCGCGCGTCCCAAGCCCAGGTCGATGCGACCAGGATAGAGCGCCTCCAACGTGCCAAACTGCTCGGCGATCATGAGCGGGGCATGATTCGGCAGCATGATGCCGCCTGCCCCTACCCGGATGTGCTCGGTACCGCCCGCGATATGGCCAATGACCACCGACGTCGCCGAGCTCGCAATTCCGGGCATGTTGTGGTGCTCGGCAACCCAGTAACGACGATAGCCCCAAGCTTCCGCGTGGCGTGCGATATCCACGGAGTTGGCAAGCGACTGCGCGGGTCCGCCGCCTTCGGTGATCGGTGCGAGGTCAAGTATCGAGAGGATGGTCATGTTGGGACGGTTAGGCGTAACTCCAGCCCTATTGTACCCTTTCGCTCCGCGGACACAGAGTGACGGGTTGAGGAGAAGCGCGATATGGAAATCGGCGTGGCAATGTTCATTACGGACTACTCCATCGAGCCGAGTGTCCTCGCACGGGCCCTAGAGGAACGGGGGTTCGATTCATTCTGGGCGCCGGAGCACAGCCACATTCCGCTAAGCCGTGCATCCGCCTTTCCCCAAGGCGGCGATTTACCGAAGAAGTACTACGATGTCATGGATCCGTTCGTCGTGCTTTCAGCGGCGGCGGCGGTGACCACGAGGCTAAAGGTGGCTACGGGAATTTGCCTGGTACCGCAGCGCGATCCCATCCAAACCGCCAAGTCGGTTGCTTCGCTTGACCAAATTTCAGATGGCCGTTTTCTTTTCGGTATCGGTCCTGGCTGGAATGCCGATGAGATGGAAAACCACGGCACCTCCTTCGGAGGGCGCATGAAGGTCATGCGGGAGCGAGTCGAAGCCATGCGCTGCATCTGGACTGAGACGAAGCCCGAGTACACGGGGGAGACGCTCGAGTTTGGGCCGATGATGACGTGGCCAAAGCCGGTGCAGAAACCGCATCCGCCCGTGCTCATCGGCGGCGGGATTCCGCATGGTGCCAGACGTGCGCTTAGCTACGGCGATGGCTGGGTCCCTCATGCGCGCCGACCGGACTATCGCCTGGTCGACCGCATGGCAGAGTTCCGCAGCATGGCCGCTGACGTGGGCCCGGAGTTGCCGGTCACTGCATTCGGGGCTGAGCATGAGCCGAGCGCATGGTCGGCGTACCGTGATCAGGGGATTGAGCGCATTGTGCTCAGTATGGATTCGGAGCCCGCGGGCGTCGTGCTGCCCAAGTTAGACGTATGGGCACGCGCGCTCGAGGGCGTCAAGTAACGCTATCGAGGACTAACTATGGCTCAAGACACGACCTTGCATCTCACCTCTACCGTTGAGGCGACGAGCACCGTTGCGGTCACCCTTGCGGAGTCGCCAGTACCCGCGCCGGCCGAGAACGAGGTAATCGTTCGCATGGAAGCAGCGCCGATCAACCCATCTGATCTCGGCACGATGTTCGCGGGCGCCGACACGAGCACCGTTCGCGTGGAGGACGGTGCGCTTGGTCCGGTTGTGCGAGCTGAACTCAGTGAGGGCGCGTTCAAGGCGGCAGCACCACGGCTCGAGCAGGCGATCCCGCTCGGGAATGAGGGGGCCGGGGTCGTTATCGACGCGGGGTCTAGCGATGCGGCACAAGCGCTGATCGGAAAAACCGTTGCCTTACGCGCTGGCACCTATACGCAATACCGGTGCATCGAAGCTGAGTTTTGTCTCGTTTTGCCTGACGGTACGTCTCCACCGGAGGCTGCGTCATGTTTCGTCAATCCGCTCACCGCCCTCGGGATGGTCGAGACTATGAAAGCCGAAGGCCACGTGGCTCTGGTGCACACGGCTGCAGCATCAAATTTAGGGCAGATGCTGCAGAAGATTTGTCTCGCCGACGGTATCGATCTCGTCAACATCGTGCGTAAGCCGGAACAAGCAGCGCTCCTCCAAGCCATCGGTGCGAAGCATGTGTGCGATACCAGTGAGCCCGACTTTGAATCGAAGCTGATCGAGGCGCTTGCACAAACGAAGGCCACCATCGGGTTCGATGCAACAGGAGGTGGGCGTCTTGCGAGCGACATTCTTGCCGCGATGGAAGGTGCCCTGAGCAAAGGTGCGGGCTATTCCCGCTACGGCTCCACGGTTCACAAGCAAGTCTACCTGTACGGAAGCCTGCAGTTGGGCGCAACGGAGCTTCGCCGGACATACGGCATGGCGTGGGGTGTGGGAGGCTGGTTGCTGACGAACTTCATGCGTGGCCTCGACGCGGAGGCGACGCAGGCATTGATGGGGCGAGTTGCCTCAGAGATCAAGACCACCTTTGCGAGCGATTACACGAAGGTAATCACGATGCGCGACGCGCTCGCCCTAGAGGAGATCGCGGTCTACGACAAGCGAGCGACGGGCGAGAAATACATGATCACGCCCTACGTCGGGTAGCGGACAGTGACAGTAAGGGATGAGCTGATCGAGCTGAGAGGGCTTCGATTTCACTACCGAGACTGGACGTCGACCCGTTCGGATCCGCCGACGTTAGTCTTGTTGCACGGGTATACGGGTCACGCCCGTACCTGGGACCACTTCGCCGAAGGAATGCGTGATCGCTACCGGATTCTCGCACTCGATCAGCGAGGTCACGGTGAAACGGCGTGGGCCCCCCCGGGTGATTACGGTACGACGGCGATGGTCGAAGATCTCACCGCGTTCGTGTCAGCGTTGGGCCTTGAACGCTTCTCTCTGCTCGGGCTCTCCATGGGTGGCATCGTTTCGTTCGCCTACGGGGGCCTCAAGCCACCCGCCCTGGAGCGGCTCGTTATTGTCGACATTGCGCCCGAACTGTCCCAGCCCGGTCTTGCGCGCATCAACGAGGGGGCCCGTGAGAAGGACAGTTTTCCCACGCGCGAAGCGGCGTTCCTGCACGCACGCCGCACGAATTCTGTGCCGCCACAAGACCATCACCGCCACCGCGTGGAGCATGCGCTGATGCGCACCGAAGAAGGCGGCTGGACGTACCGCTTCGATCGGGCGTTGCGGGATCCCAGCGTACCGCGCAACCGTATGTCTGCCGACGAGGGTTGGTGTCGCGTAGCCGCGATCGAGGTGCCCACGCTCCTCGTACGCGGAGCCCAGAGCGATCTGCTCGCCGTGGAAGTGGCGCAGCGGATGGTCAATGCGATACCCGATGCTTCGCTAGTCGAAATCGAGGGCGCAGGGCATTCCGTACCGCTCGACAAGCCCGATGCGTTCTTGCTGGCGGTTCGCCGGTTTTTGTTGGGCTAGGCCAAGTCCGATCCGTGTGCGCCAATGGCGTGCGCTCGGCGAGGGATCGCTAGCGGTCTTCACCGCGCAGCCAACGGAGGCCGCGGGGCAGTGAGATGCCGCCGAGAGTCCGACTGTGTCTCAAATGCGGTCTGGGTTCAGTACGGTGCTGAGCCCCGCACGACAGTGCGGTTGAGTATTCGCGGAAAACGGGCCATCTCGTAGTTGGGGCAGGCGCGATGCAACAAGCACCGGTTGTCCCACATGACGAGGTCGCCGGTTTCCCATCTGTGGCGATAGACGAATTGGGACTGGGTGGTGTGCTCGAGCAGCTCCGCGAGCAACGCCCGGCCTTCATCGTAGTCCATGCCGTCGATATGAGATGTGTGGATACCCAAATACAGCGTCAATTGGCCGCTCACCGGATGCGTGCGCACTAGCGGGTGGGTTACGGGGGGACGGTCGCGGATCTCTTCGGCGGTGGCGGGTGGATTGCCGCTGTTGCGCCTGCTCGCCTCCCAGCTATGTACCACGCGCAACGCACTGAGCTCCGTTTTGCGCGACTCGGGCAAAGCCTCGTAGCCGAGGCGGGTGTTGGCGAATTCTGTGTCTCCGCCCGCGGGCGGCAGCGTCACCGCGTGCAGCAACGTCGCCAGGGAAGGGACCTGGTGATACGACTTGTCGGTGTGCCAGTAATAGTTGCCTTTGGAGTATGGCTTCGACGTGGGATTGCCCTCCGCGTCGAGGTTCGTGATTTGGTGCAACAACGGTGCGGGTTTGCCATCGCGCAAGCGAATCACGTGGTGCTCCAGCTCGCCGAATTGACGGGTGAACGCGAGCTGGTCGTCCTCGGTGAGCGCTTGATTGCGGAAAGCGAGGAGATGATGCGTAGAGAATGCCTCATCGATTGCCGACTTGAGCGCCGCGGTCAGCGGCTCACGCAGATCGACCCCCGTGACGGCGGCTCCGCCTACGGACGAAAGGGGCTCGAGCTCGAGCACCGAGTTGCGTTCGTTCAGTACGGTCGACATCTGTACGCCTCCATGACCCGTTGGTCATTGTAACAACGGTTGGGGTACTGGCGACGAACGCGCTCGGGGAGAGGGAGGGCTTGTCCTTCTCCCCGCGTTCGGCCAGATTGGTGCTCCAACAAGGACAGAGGAAACCGCCACAATGTCTGGTCCTCGGATCGCGCTCACTGGGATCATGCTCGAAAGCAATGCTTTCTCCCCGACGGCGACGGAAGCTGATTTTCGCAGTCTCTACTACCTCGAAGGCGATGCAATCCTCACCGAGGCCGCTGCTGACGCTTCGCCCATGGCCATGGAGATGACAGCGTTCGTCCGCACGATGAATGCCACCGGTGCGTGGTCGCCGGTTCCCCTTGTTTTCACTGGCTGCCAGCCGTGGGGACCCGTCGATCACGGTTTTTTTGAGCGTACGGTGGACGCCCTCGTCGAGCGTTTGGAGGCTGCGGGGCCTGTCGATGGCGTTTTCGTGGCGAACCACGGCGCGATGGTCTCAACGCAAACGCATGATCCCGACGGCGAGATGCTGGCACGGTTGCGTGCGGTGGTAGGCCCTGATGTGCCCATCATCCTTACCTTGGACCTGCACGCAAACCTATCTGAGCAGATGGTCGATTCCGTGAATGTCACCGTGGGATATCAGACGAATCCCCATGTCGACATGTACGAGCGAGGCGAAGAGGCGGCGCTGCATATGCGAGGGATCCTGGGCGGTAACGCATCGCCAGCCTCCGCGTTCATTCGCTTACCGCTGACCCCCGCAAGTGTTACTTTGCTGACGCGAGAGGGCCCGTACGCGGATTTGATCAACTTCGGGCAACGCCGTAAGCGTGAGCATGCGGGGGAGATCCTCAACGTGTCCCTGCTCGGTGGCTTCGTGTTCGGTGACACACCCAAGAACGGTCTGGCGATCGTGGTGACGGCCCGGCGTTCTCAGAGCGCCGCCCGCGGCTTGGCTCGTGAGATTGCCGAGCAAGGTTGGGCGGATCGCGGTCGTTTCATCCGCGAGCTCACGCCGCTTGAGGCCGCGGTGCAGACTGCTGTTGCCAACGGCGCCGATTCTACGCGGCCGGCGCTCATCTACTCCGACGCGGGAGACAACCCGGGAGGCGGTGGGGGAGGGAACACCACGGAGTTACTCGCCGCGCTCGCCAATGCCGGAGCAAAGGGCGTGCTCTATGGCTCTTTCTTCGACCCCGCGCTGGTCGAGGACGCAAAGCAAGCTGGCGTAGGCGGTGAATTCAAGGCGATTTTCAACCGCGCAACTAACGTGCCCTTTGCCGATCGTTTGGAACTCGATGCTCGCGTGGTGGCGCTCAACGATGCGTCCTTTGTTGGCCGCCGCGGCATCTATGCGCACCGCCGGGTGGATCTCGAGCCGTCATGCGCGTTGGAGATCGGGGGACCCGGGGGCATTACGGTCGTCGTGATGTCCAAACGCTATCAGACCGCTGACCCGGTGTTCTTCGAGCATCTGGGCCTTGACGTGGGCGAGGCGCGCACGGTTTGTGTGAAGTCGCGCGGGCACTTCCGCGCAGGCTTCGATCCGTGGTTCGCGCCAGAGCAAGTCCTCGAGGTCGATACCGCGGGTCTGACATCTCCGGTATTGGAACGCCTCGACTGGAAACAGTTGCCCCGCCCCGTCTTTCCATTGGATGCAGAGACGAGCTGGACACCACCTCAGTGGTAGGTAATTTGTCAGGGGAGTATGGCCGCATGCCTTTTTTTCCTTCACTGAGCGAATCTTCCGGGCCAGGGGAAGTGTTCACCGCACGCCCTGCGCTTTATCGGCATTGGTCGGAGATGAGCCAAACACTCATGAACGGCGAGAGCGAGTTGTCACCGGGAGAGCGCGAGCTTGTCGCCGGGTTCGTCGCAGGCTTGGTACCTTGCGAATACGCCTACGTCGCGCATTCGGAAGCTGCTTACGCGTGGGGGATCGAGGCAGGGCTAATCGCAAGCCTGCTCGAGGACGACTCCCACGCGGCCGCCTGCCCGCGGTTGCGGCCGTTGCTCGCCTTCGTGCGCAAGCTGACGCTTGCGCCTGCAACCCTCTCGGCTACCGACGCCAACGCGGTGTTCGATGCAGGATGGTCTGAGCAAGGGCTTCATGATGCTATTGCCGTCGCTGCCCGCATGCATTTCATGAGCCGATTAATTTTCGGTCACGGATTCGTTCCCATGACACGTGAGCGTGCAAGGGCCAATGCCGCGGCTCGCCGTGAAAAGGGTTACGTTGGCTTGTATCCAGCGTTCGCCGGAGAGAAGGGCTGACGTCGAGGCGTCATCGCTCGGTGACTGGAAATTTCCGCACCGGCGCCCGGTCAAGGTGCCCGACGTGGCCTCGTTACCGTCAACGCGACGGGCGTCGTCGAATGGTTCGTCGCCTCGGGCGCGGATTTGTTCGCCCGTACGATCGTCCTTGCTTACGGTCTATTGGGCGGTGAGCAGGCGTACTCACGCCCGGGCCGCAGGCCCGGGCGTTGTACGGATCAGTCCCAGCTAAATCCGGGCGTGCGGGTGTAGAAGTGCAGACCTTCGTCCTGCACTACCAAGCTCACCATCCGCCGCGAGCCGCGGTTGTGATGAGAGTGGAGCTCCGTCGCGGGCGTAATTTGGGCAGCGCCTGCTATCCAGTCCACCTTTTGATCTTCGATCATCGAGTACACCGCCTCGCTTTCCACGGCGAGGGTGATAGCCACACCGTTGTGCCGGTGTGGTCGCTGATCGCCCCCGGGTTCCAAGGTGTTGATGGCAACGTTCATTGACGGGATGGGATGACGTGCCGGCTCCATGTCCGCTGCCGCGAGCTGCAAGGCGCGCCCGGAAACTTCTGCTGATTCTGGCCGGGCCAAGATGGCTTCGAACTCGCGGTCCATCTCGTCTCTGGCCCAGTGCAAGGGCCGCACGCGCTCGTGCCCATCACTCGATGGGTACAGATCCTCGAAGCGAAGTAGCGGCTCGTTGCAGACCGAAAAGATCACCGCTCGGTGATTCGCGGTGTGCTGAACGTCTCCCCCGGGGAAGCAAAAAACGTCACCAGGACGCCATTCGATGCTCTCTCCGAGCCCGGTGCTGGTGCCCTCGCCCTCCAGTACGTAGAAGATCTCCGCGGAGGCACGGCGATTGATCGCGAGCGTGTCTCCGGTCGTGATGGTGAGATAGCGTGCAAGTAGCAACGGGGTGGTAGCCGGGTAAGCTGTTTTCAGCACCGAGCTGCAATCCAAGAGCGTCTCTCCGCTCGGCGTTTTCTCCGAGTACGCCGTGTTTCGTTCGTCTAAGAACTGATGGCGAGGGACATCGGGCCAGCGAAAAGCAAAAAAGTTCTCGGGATCGTAGTAACGAACGCGGCTTTCGGGCGTATCGATTAAGGGGGCACGGGTGGCCATTCGCATTCCTCTCGGCGGCAGCTAGCTGTAAGTTAACAGATTCAACGGCCGCTGCGTCCAGCACCGTGCCAAGGAGGTATAGGAAATGACGATGTGGGCATATCAGTCAGCAACCCAGCTGGCGCAGGCGATTGCTCGACGCGAGGTCAGCGCAGTCGAGCTGCTTGAGTATTATCTGGGGCGTGTTGACCGGTTCAACGAACGTATCAACGCCGTTGTCGTCGATGACCGCGACCGAGCGCGGGCGGCGGCGGCCGCCGCCGATAGTGCCCTTGCACGCGCAGCGTTTTGCGGTCCGTTGCACGGCGTTCCGATGACGGTGAAAGAAAGCTACAACGTCACGGGTTTACCCACGACCCACGGCGTGCCGGAGCTGACCGAGAACACCGCGGCCGAAGACGCGTTGTCGGTTCACCGCCTAAAGCAAGCCGGCGCCGTTATCTTTGGGAAGACGAATGTGCCGCTGCGCCTTGCCGATTTCCAAAGCTACAACGCCATTTACGGCACTACGAACAATCCGTACGACGTCGAACGCATTCCGGGGGGGAGCTCCGGTGGTTCTGCCGCCGCGCTTGCTGCCGGCCTCACTGGCCTGGAGACGGGCTCGGATATCGGAGGGTCGATAAGAAACCCGGCACACTATTGCGGCGTGTTCGGGCACAAGCCTACTTGGGGGCTGTTGCCGCCGCGCGGCCACGCGCTTCCGGGGGTCCTCGCGCCAACGGACATCAGCGTCATCGGGCCGCTTGCGCGCTCGGCCTGCGATCTTGAGACCGCGGTGCTAGCGATGGCGGGCCCTGACGAGATTGCGGCGCGAGGTATGTCGGTTTCCCTCAATCGACGCCAGAAACCCGTCTCTGAGTGGAAAGTCGCGGTTTGGGCCGACGACCCGATAGCGCCGGTGTCTCAAGAAACGCAAGCCCGGGTTCGAGCGGCCGCGGCCGCATTCGCCGATGCGGGTGCCGTCGTCGATGAACACGCTAGGCCGGAGTTCAGCGCTGAGGAGGCGCATCTGTTATTCCAGCGTCTGCTCGATCCGGCGTTAGCGGCGCGCCTGCCGGATGCCGACTTTGCCGCCATCGTCGCGCGCGCCGATGCGTCGGCAGTCGACGATCGGAGTGCAGGAGCCCGCACGGCGCGTAATCAGTCTGCCCGTCATCGGGATTGGCTGCGTGCGAATGAGGCCCGAACCCACATGCGCTGGGCATGGCATCGATTCTTCGAGGAGTGGGACGTGTTGCTGACGCCGACGATGGCCACACCGGCATTCCCCCATGACCAGCGTCCGTTCAAGGAGCGCACGATCGATGTGGATGGCGTGGCGCGGCCTTATTTTGAGCAGATATTCTGGGCGGGATTGATCGGGGCGTCTTTGTTGCCGTCGACCATCGTGCCGACAGGTCTGGACGCCGATGGATTGCCGATCGGCGTACAGATTGCGGGTCCCGAGTATGGTGATTTGGATACGATTGGTGCCGCGAGCTTCCTCGAGCAAGCGGCGGAATTTCGATTCGTTCCACCTCGTGGCTACGAGGACTAAAGGGGGCATCGGACGGTGCCCAAGGGGATCGGGGAGGGCCACCATAACCGGCCCGTCGTCGAGCAGACACCGATCCCTTTCGATGCCCGTAAGGACGTGATTCCCCTCGTAAGCGGGAGGCCATAGTCTGACGATGGCCCGTTCAACGGCGCATTCAGCTTAAAGGCGACTAAATCTCGGCGGCTCCTGGACCGTTCTCGTCACCCGGCCCTCGCAGCGGACCGCCAACTGGGCGGCGGCGGTCGTGCGCTGTTCATTAGCGCGCTGCATGGCGCCGCGGGTCGAGCGTCCAGATCCGGCGCACAGTCGAGCACGGCGGACGGCGTATCGTTTGATGAGGATGCCCTGCGGAATGCCCCGCACGACCTATGCGCTCGAGAACATGGTCATTATGTCTGGAATCGGCACAATGACGCCTTGTGCGCATGCCCGGCGCTGGGTGGCTCGGGCAGCTGCGGCCGTCACAAATTTAGACGCGTTCGAAGCGGTACTCGAGGTGATGAATGACCGGTGATCTCTACGCACGCGGAGAGCGGCTCGAAGCATTATTGGCCCAGCTCACGGGAATGCCGAGCTGGACGTTGGACGAGCGCGCTGCGTGTGACCTCGAGCTATTACTCGATGGCGTGTTCGCGCCCCTCGGCGGCTACTTGGGAGAAGATGCCTACCGGCGTGTGGCGGCTCAAGCTCGCCTCGCCGACGGGTCAGCGTGGGGCTTGCCGGTGACGTTGAAGGTCAGCGAGACATTTGCTGCCCGTACGCCGATCAACAGTCAGATTGCCCTGACCGACGCAGAAGGGGTGCCACTGGCGGTGCTTGATGTGGAAGCGAAGTGGCCATGCGACGCTGCACTCGAGGCCGCCGTGCTTGGCCACACCCAAGACCCCTTGCGCTTTGGGCAGCGCGAAGCCCTCGACACCGAGGGCTTGGTGCACCTTGGCGGGACGGTCACCGGCTTGCAGGCACCGGTGCACTATGACTTCGTGTCCCTGCGCCCAAACCGCACGGACTTGCAGGCGCATTTTGCAGCGCTTGGGTGGAAACGAGTGCTCGGGTACATCCCGGAGTTTCTTCTGCATCCGGCTGAGGTTCAGGCGAGCTCGGATCACGCCAAGGCGCTTGGCGCGGGGTTATTGGTCGCCCCGATCGCCGGTCCAGTGCCAGCGGATGAGCGGGCTCATTTTGCTCGGCTGCGCTGCCTCGAGGCAGCGTGGCAGACCTATCCGGTGGGGCTCGCGTTCATGCGACTGTTGTCGCTTGCCGAGCGAGGTAATCCGTCGCGCCGGCGCCTTGGGAGACTTCAAGTGCTGCGGAACCTTGGGTGTACCCACGTGCTGATCGAGCCGCAGGACGTCACCGACGAATCCTTGGCGTGGGCACGCGAGCTTGGAATCGAGCTCGTTGAATCGGCGCTCGAGCCGTCGATCAGCCATTCCGAGCTCGGTGCCATCGCGCACGGCCACGACCGCCTAGACGAAGGGCGGGTGCTGCCGGAGGTCATACGAGAGCTCGAGCGCCTGTTTCCGCCGCCGCAGCATTGCGGATACACGGTGTTTTTCACGGGCTTATCGGGCTCGGGCAAGTCGACAATAGCGAACGCGCTGGCGGGCAAGTTGCGGGCGCGCGAGGCACGCCGAATCACCTTGCTCGATGGTGACCTCGTTCGTACGCACTTGTCCTCCGAGCTCGGATTCTCTCGCCGTGATCGCGATCTGAACATTCAGCGCATCGGGTTTGTCGCCCAGCAGATCACGGGAAACGGGGGCGCGGCCATCTGCGCGCCCATCGCGCCCTACGCAGCGACGCGACGCTTGGTTAGGGAGATGATTGAGCCGCTTGGCGGATTTGTGGAGGTGCATGTGGCCACACCGCTTGCGATCTGTGAGCAGCGCGACCGTAAGGGGTTGTACGCGAAAGCGCGGGCCGGACTCATCAAAGAGTTCACCGGCATAGACGACCCTTATGAGGCACCCGAGGATCCGGAGCTTCGGATCGACACGACGGCGCAGAGCGCGGGAAAGGCCGCTGATACCGTCATCGCGCTCCTCGAGCAGCGAGGGTATCTCTAGGGCGTTGGGTGGCGGCTGCGGGTCCGAGATGTTTAGCGAGGCTAACGTGGCCCACTCCAAGCGAACGTCGCCTTGACCCGGTTTCCGTGCGCCTCGTAAATGACGGACTGGCAGAGGGCTTCGACGATCCAGATACCGCGCCCAGCATACTTCGTCTCCCTGGACCGGGCCTCGTTCAGATCGAAGCCGGGTCCGGAATCTTCGATGACGACCTGAACCACTCCGCCGTCGTGGGTGGCGTAGGAGCGCGCTTCGATCCGGACGAAGCCGTGATCGAGCGATTCTAGCCGCTGCTCGCGTTCGGTGAAGTAGTTCTCAAACCCTTCCGCCGTCGACTTGAGCTCAGAGTCCAAGCCGAGAATGCCGTGGTCCAAGGCGTTGACATAGAGTTCGGTCAAGATAGTGAACAAGGCTTGGCGATGGTGCTCGGTGGCGTCGAGTGCCTGTATCTCGTCGAGAATGAGGGGAATTGGATCGGCCGTACGCAGCCTACGCCCGTTCAAGGTCATCGAAAGGGCCCAGTCGTGCTTGGCGGGTGAATGCACGACTTGGTCCTCGTCGACGACAGGCTCGGCCAGCTGCTCGATGGCTACCGGAGAGATGACGACCTCGGCCAAGCTCACATCGTCGTGATGTGGCTCACCTTCGCAGAATCGATCGAGTTCGGACACCAGCCTTTGCACCGCCGATGTCGGGTCGGTCGAAATCACGGCGTGGAAACGTGAGGTGCCGAATGCCTCCCCGCTTACGTTTCGAGCTTCGACGACACCATCGCTCGAGAGCAACACGCGATCGCCGACCCCGATGGGGAAGCGGTAGAACCCCGCGGACTCGTCCTCGCGCGGGGCGATGCCGAGCGGCAGTCCACCGGAACGCGCGCGGTGCTTGATCCCGCCGTTGTGGCCGTCGAGGATGTAAATATCGGGCATTCCGCAGTTGCACACCGTGACGTGCTGTAAGTCTCGATGTATCACCACAAGCTGGGCGGCCATGAACATGCCCACCGGCAAAACGTCGTTCAGCTTACGGTTGATTTCGTCGACGATCTGAGGGGCCGAGAATCCCTTGCCTACCATTGCGTGAAAGATATCGGCGGCTGGCAACGCGGCAATCGCGGCCGTGAGCCCGTGTCCGGTACAGTCGCCAAGTAGCACATAGAGGTCGCCGGCGGGGCCGTGTCTGCTCGCTTGTACGTCACCGCTAAACAGGTCCGTCGATCGCATGATGGACGATAGTGCAGGCGAGTCGACGTTACGTGCAGTGACGACCCGGTCGTATAGCGCCCGAGCGATTTCTTGCTCACGCACGAGTCGGTGATAGAGGTGTTGGCTCTGGCGCTGCAGCTGTCGGATGCGCTCGAGCGACCGAATCTTCGATTCTAGGATGACTCGGTTGTAGGGTTTCGTCAGGAAATCATCGCCGCCCACCTCAATGCAGCGCGCGAGCGCTTTTTGATCCGTCATCGCCGTTAGAAAAATGATGGGGATGAACTCGTCGCCCGAGAGCGCTTTGATGCGTTTCGTGGCTTCGTAGCCGTCCATCAGAGGCATCATCACATCCATCAACACCAATGTCGGCCTTGGTTGCGCTTTATCGAAGACCTCGACCGCCCGCGCACCGTTCTCCGCTTCGAGCACCTCGAAACCGACGTTGGACAGCAGCCGGGAGAGTATGAGCCGGTTGGTGACATCGTCATCGACGATGAGCGCGCGCCCGCGGCCTGCCGCTATGCACGGGAGGCGGAGCTCGGATTGAGAAGTGACTGCGTTCAAGGGTTGTGCTCGCGAGCTTGGTGAGGTCGTCGCTGTTACCGGTGTCGGCGCGCCGGAGAGGATCTTGATAAAGCGGTTCCCGATCCCCGATGACGGGCAGCCGCGACGAGCGCGATTAAATCCGCTTGCGCTGCCGCGTGATCTTTAACACGCTACGACGTTAGGCAAATCGACATCTGTTTGCGACGAGCCAAGGTCGTTTCGCCCGACGCATTTTCACGGGGATGTTGCAGCGACGGGTTGTTCGATCCCCAGTCGCTGCGCTGTGCGTCGGGTGTGTCCCGCCGCGGCCCGTGCCCTTGGCCGAGTGAACGGATAGCTAGGAAAGTTTTATGTCAAAAGTTCTTGCCTCGGAGCGGCACCTCGACGACATCGACATCCACCGGATCGATCGATACCAAAGCGAAGGGTATCCCTGGGAGGATTGGGTGCGGCTGCGACGAGACGCGCCGGTGTATTGGTACGACCGGCCCGGGATCGCTCCCTTTTGGGCGGTAACCCGTTACGCCGACGTCAAGGCGATCTCGCTCGATGACAAAACCTTCATTAACGGTGGATCGAGATTGCGTCTAGCGCCCTCGGAATACGATCGCCGGGCCCAGGCGGCGCGCAAGCGAAAAGCCGAACTCTATGGCTGGGATGCTTCGGCGCCCGATGACATGATTTACCTGGATAATCCCGAACATCGGAAGCTGCGTTTAATCGTTGCCCGCAGCTTTACGTCCGCATTTTGCCGTACGTTGTCCGAGGAGCTCGATAGCTTAGCCGTCTCGATCGCCGATGATTTCGAGCGCGCATTGGCTGCCGGCGAGCCGGTCGATCTCGTGCACGATTTCGGGGCGAAGCTTCCCTTGGCCACCATCTGCAAGATGATGGGCCTGCCAACCGACGACTGGGCGGATATCCATCGTTGGACCGATGCGCTGTTCGATCTCGACAACATGCAATGGGCAGAGCCCGGTGAGGATCGCCGTGACATGCGTCGTCGGCTGCATCGAGAGTTCCACGAATATCTATCGGCGCTCATCGAACGGAAGCGGCGCGAGCCCGGAGACGATTTGTCCACGAAACTCGTGCAAGCGGAAGTCGATGGTAGCCCCCTTAACGAACAAGAGCTCCACGGATACCTCCGTGTGCTAATTGCGGCCGGTAACGAGACGACTCGGAACTCATTGACCCGCGGCATGCTGGAGCTCCTACAGTGGCCGGAGCAGCTTGCGCGTTTTCACGCCGATCCCGACCGGTGGACAGATTCGCTCGTCGAAGAGATTGTCAGGTTTACTTCTCCCGTCATGCAGTTCGCCCGCACGGCGACTCGTGATGTGGAGCTTCACGGAAAAAAAATTCGTACCGGTGACACAGTGGGGATCTGGTATCCGTCGGCGAACCGCGACGAGACGGTTTTCGAACGGCCCAACGATCTCGATATCTCGCGCGACCCCAATCCACACTTGGGGTTCGGTCATGGTGTGCATTTTTGCTTAGGCGCAAATCTTGCCCGGTTTGAGCTTCGCGCTATGTTCAGGGAACTCGGGCGCCGACAAGTGCTGACGAAGCTTGAGGTGGCAGGCCCGGCGCGCTGGCTGACCGACCTTCATGTGGGCGCGATAGCGCAAGTGCCGGTTCGGTTTGCTGCTTAGGTGGTTGTTCGTATGAAGATCGAATCAGTTTCCGTCGACCACTTTCGTATCCCTTTGCCGGTTGCGTTGTCGGATTCGACGCACGGGACGATGACGCACTCCGGTTTGATCACCGTGAGGATCCGCGATGGTGATGGGATGGAGGGCGTGGGCTACACCTACACCGTCAATGACATCGGCTCCCGGGCTATCCGTACGCTCATCGAAGATGATCTGGCACCGGCCGTGTTGAACGAAGATCCGCGTGATATCGACCGCCTGTGGGAGAAAATGTGGTGGCATGCGCATTTCTGCGGGCGCGGGGGATTGGTCTCATTCGCGATGGCCGCGATCGACATCGCACTGTGGGATCTTGCCGGCAAGCGCGCGGAAGCACCGTTGTGGCGTTTGCTCGGGGGGCATCGAAACGCGGTGCAAGCCTACGCAGGGGGCATTGATCTGGCGTTTTCGCTCGATGCGCTGCTGGCCCAAGCCGACGAATTCCTCGAACGCGGATTCACTGCGATCAAGATGAAAGTGGGCCGCGCGATACTGGGCGAGGATGTTGCTCGTGCCGAGGCGATGCGTGACAAGCTGGGTGACCACTTCCCATTGATGGCGGATGCAAACATGCGTTGGGGAGTGCACGAAGCGGTAGCTGCCGCGCGTGCGTTGACGCCGGTGGGGTTAGTGTGGCTCGAGGAGCCGACAATCCCCGATGATTGGGCGGGGAATCGGCGAATCGCAGAGCAAGGCGGCGTGCCGATCGCGGCGGGGGAGAACCTCCATTCCGTGTATGAGTTCGAGCAGCTCATCATGCACACCGCCGTGAGCTATCCGGAGCCAGATGCCGCCACGCTGGGGGGAATTACCCCGTGGATCAAAGTCGCACACCTGGCGCAGGCGCGTAATTTGCCGGTGACCTCACATGGCATACACGATATTCACGTACACCTTCTCTGTGCGGTATCGAACGGCTCCTATCTGGAGTTCCATGGGTTTGGCTTGGAGCGCTTCTTGGAAGTGCCGTTAGTGCTGGACAATGGGCTGGCACGCGCTCCCGACCGTCCAGGCCATGGCGTTGCGTTCATTTGGGACAGGCTGGCGGAGCATCGCGTCGCGTGAGCGCGGTTAATTTGGCCCAAAAGCTGGTTCCCCTGCTCAACGAGCGGGCGGCCGAGACCGAGGTGCTCAGAGCGCTGCCTGAGGAGACGGTGCGAGACCTCGTGGAGGCTGGGCTAACGCGACTCCTGCAGCCGGTGC
>JACLAC010003245.1_pt1 | contig 17334 bp, 16 predicted proteins | sample 8027881 | NCBI WGS metagenome assembly JACLAC01 (sample SAMN15725517, study PRJNA655200) | protist metagenome | isolation source: fluorescence activated cell sorting (FACS) single amplified genomes of... | place: Spain: Blaines Bay Microbial Observatory, Mediterranean Sea | collected 2016-01-19
GTACTTATCTTCTACTTTTTGTTAATTCGCCCGCAAAACAAGCGGCGCAAGGAACACCAAAGTTTAGTTGGAGGTTTGTCTAAGGGCGATGAAATCGTAACGGCAGGCGGCATCGTAGGGTTGATCAACAAGGTAGAGGATGACTTTGTGAAGGTCCAAGTTGGCGAAAATGTGGAAATGCGAATTCAAAAATCGGCTATTGGCGCTACCCTGCCAAAGGGCACGATTAAATCGCTCGATGCTGATTAAGCGAACGAACGTGCACACTGATCAACGCATAAACTGCGGGTCAAAGGTCTAAAGGTGGCGGAAGATAATCTACCGACCGGTGGTCCGTTGTTGGGTTTTGGCTCCTCAACACCGCGTCAACCCAATACCTTTCGAGCGTGGCAATACGTAATCATCGTGTTTGTACTGGTCATGGGTGGAATTTATGCCGCGCCCAACCTCTTCCAGCCAGATCCGGCATTGCAGATTCGTTCAGCCTTGCAAGATACCCAGCTGACCCAGGCAGATCTGCAACGAGCTAGCGTTGCGCTTGAGGAAAATGGGGTCGAGGTGGTTGGTATGGATCTGATCGAAGGGTCAGGATTTATACGGGTTGCCAGCGATGATGATCAATTAAAGGCGCAGACGCTCCTGGCCCGGCTATTCTCCATGAGCGAGTACACCGTTGCCTTGAATAGGGCAAGTACGACACCGCCCTGGTTGGCGGACTTAGGGGGTAAGCCAATGTCCTTAGGCTTAGACCTTTCTGGTGGCGTGCACTTTCTTCTTCAGGTAGATATGGACAAATACCTTGATACGGTTGTCCGCAATACGGCAGAGAGCATGCAGGATGCGCTGCGGGAACAGCGCGTCAGATCTGTGCGCAATAGAGAGTGGGTTTATGGGCGGGATATTGAAATCGCTTTCAGTGACGAACAAACCAGAGAAAACGCCAGATCAGCCCTAAAAGACTTTGAAGATTTCCAAATCCGAGAAGTTGACTTTGGTCAAAATCCCGGCCTGCGATACCGGTTAACCAACGAACGTGTGCAAGCGCTTGAAGATCGCGCGATTAGCCAGAACTTAACGAGCCTCCGGAATCGGGTGAACGAATTGGGTGTATCGGAGCCTCAAGTGCAACGGCTTGGACGCTCACGAATTGTAGTAGACCTGCCAGGCATACAAGACAGCGCTCGTGCAAAAGATATTTTGAATAAATTCGCCAACTTGGAGTTTCGTTTAGCTGCTGAGCCGAACACGCCGCGCTTCCAGCGTGAAACCTACAGTTACGAAGGACGCGATCAGGACATCTTGCGCAGGATTATCGTGACAGGTAACAACGTCCAGGACGCGCAACAAGCTTTTGACCCAGAGACTTCGCAGCCTATTGTGTTGATTGAATTGGATGGCGATGGTGGTAATCGTATGCACGATTCGACCAAAGATAACATCGGTCGACAAATGGCGATTCTTTTCATCGAACAGAAACCGCTTGTTCGTCAAGTAATGAGAGACGGTGAACTCGTTGAAGAATTTGAGACTAAGGAAGAAAAACGCTTAATCAGCGTAGCGACCGTAAGAGGTGCGTTAGGTTTTAGATTTGAAATTTCTGGAATTAGCCTGCAAGAAGCGCAAGATCTAGCGTTGCTGCTACGTGCCGGTGCTCTGGCGGCGCCAATGTATATCGTTGAAGAGCGCACGGTAGGTGCATCTCTTGGTGATGAGAATATCGAGAGTGGTTGGCAGTCGGTGTCGATCGGTTTTGTGATCGTGCTGATATTTATGCTTTTTTATTACCGTTTTTTTGGCCTTTTCGCTAACGTCGCGCTGACCGTGAATCTGATCTTGTTGGTCGCCATTATGTCGGTCCTCGGGGCGACACTTACGCTGCCTGGTATCGCGGGAATCGTGCTGACTGTCGGGATGGCTGTCGATGCGAATGTTCTGATTTTTTCTCGCATTCGTGAGGAACTGCAGAACAGACCGCCGCAACAAGCGATTCAAGCGGGCTTTGAACGAGCGCTGCTCACTATTACAGACGCAAACGTTACGACGTTCTTTGTTGCGATCATTCTCCTATCTATCGGTAGTGGCCCGGTGCGCGGCTTCGCTGTCACGCTAGCGGTTGGTATCGCCACATCGATGTTCACCGCGATTATGATTACGCGGGCGCAAGTCAATCTTGTCTATGGAGGGCGCGCTATGAAGGTGCTAAAAATATGAAAACGCCAAACATAGATTTTATGAGTGGTCGCAAGATCGCGACGATTGCGTCGACTGTTTTGTTAATAATCACCTTCGGTTCATTAGCGATAAATGGGCTTAATTGGGGTTTGGACTTCACCGGCGGGTCTTTGGTCGAAGTTTCCTATGATGAACCCGTTGAAGCCGAGGTGATCCGCCAGTACCTGGAAAGTGAAGGCTTTCAAGACGGAACCGTCCAGTATTTTGGCACACAGAACGATATCTTGATTCGTATGCCGCCACAGGAAGGCTTAGATCAAAGTAGTCTTGGCGATAGGGTCCTAGCCGCATTAAAGGCCGAAAGCCCGACGGTAGAAATGAGGCAGTCTAGTTTCGTTGGGCCTGCCGTAGGTGATGAACTAACTGAAGACGGCGGTCTTGCCCTGCTGACGGCTCTAATCGTTGTCATGTTCTACATTCTGTTCCGTTTCACGAAGCAGTTTGCGGTTGGTGCTGTTTCTGCACTTGCACACGATGTTATGATCGTTATCGGGTTCTTTTCGGTGTTCCAGTGGACCGTAGATTTGACGGTTTTAGCCGCATTGTTGGCTGTCATTGGATACTCCCTGAACGACACAATTGTTGTCTCGGATCGCATCCGTGAAAATTTCAGGAAGATACGAAAAGGCCTACCAGTCGATGTGGTAAACCAGTCGCTTAATCAGACACTCGGTCGTACTTTAGTGACATCGTTAACGACTTTGTTTGTCTTGCTAGCGTTGCTAATCGCGGGGGGAGAAGTCATTCGCGGATTCGCTTTGTCGCTCACCATTGGCGTTGCCGTTGGCACCTATTCATCGATCTATATCGCGGCGAATATTCTGCTGCTAATGGGTATTACACGTGAAGACCTCTTAGTGCCGCAACAGGATGACTCTAATCCCGAGGGTAGTTACCCGTAGAGCCGGTTGATGAGACGCTAGGATTGCTTCAGTTGTTGCAGCATCAGCTTGAGGAGGCGGGGATTGGCAGCGATGATGTCGCCACTCTCGAAATAGCTTTCACCACCGGCTAAGTCGGAAATAAATCCACCGGCTTCGCGCACCAGAATAACTCCGGCCGCTATGTCCCAGGGGGACAAACCCATCTCCCAAAAACCATCGGTGCGGCCCGCAGCCACGTAGGCAAGATCAAGTGCCGCGCTCCCTGCACGTCTAACGGCGCGTACTTCAGAGGTAAAGCTGTGCAATCCTTTCATATAGAAGTCGAGTCGGGTTGGGACCGAAGCCGGCGGTATGCCCGTGCCTAAGACACATTCTTCCAGCTTGAGGCGATTGCTAACGCGGATTCGTTTGCCATTGAGCTGCGCGCCATAGCCGCGGCTGGCGACGTACTCTTCGTTACGAATCGGGTCAAGAATGACCCCATGTTCCATATGTTTGCCTTTGCGTACAGCAATGGATACCGCGAAATGGGGGATACCTTGTAAGAAATTGAGAGTTCCATCAAGTGGATCAATGATCCAGGTATACTCGCTGCCGGTCTCGCTGTCGCTGATACCAGATTCTTCTGCGAGAATTGCGTGATCCGGGTAAGCCTGTTGAATTGCCTGAATAATCATTTTTTCGGCGTGTTGATCAACATCGGATACGAAGTCGTTTAAAGCCTTGGTAGAGACCTCACGGTCTTCAGGTCTATCAAATGACTGGGCGATGAAGTCCGCTGCACGTCTAGCGGCGCGCAGGGCGATGTTGGCCATAGGTTGCATAGCAAGGAGTGTAAACGGTTGAAACGAGTACGCATAGTTTTGGTCGAGCCAAGTCATCCAGGGAATATAGGGGGTGCTGCTAGGGCTTTGAAAAACATGGGACAATCTGATCTCTGGTTGGTCAGTCCTAGACGCTACCCTGATCCTCAGGCGGATTGGCGGGCGGCGGGTGCTTTGGACGTATTGGATAACGCTCACGTTGTTGCAACGGTGGACGAAGCCATAGCGGACTGTCACTGGGTCGTGGGGACGAGTACCCGATCGAGACGTATTCCTTGGCCTATCGCGGATGCCAAGGAGATTGCGGAGCGGGTCAATGCCTTGCCCCAAAGTTCTGAGGTCGCGATTTTGTTCGGCCGAGAGGACAATGGTCTCAATAACGAGGAATTACGACGTTGTAACCACCATCTGCAAATTTCCGCCTCGAGCGACTACTCATCACTGAATTTGGCAATGGCGGTTCAAGTGGTTTGCTATGAGATTTATCAATGTGGGCTTGATGAACCTAGTAGCGACCAATGGGACCGACGCGCCGCGACTGTAGCAGAGGTTACCGGTATGTTGGATCACTTAGAGGGTACGCTCACGGACACGGGTTTCATCGATGGGGGTAACCCGGGTCAGACGATGACCCGCCTGCGAAGGCTCTTTGCTCGGGTCGAACTGGATGAGACCGAGGTGCAAATCTTACGCGGTATGTGCAAACACATCGGGCTGCTAGACACGAACTCTGCGCGGTAACCGTCTCTACTCGATTAGTAGACCAAAATACTAGGTTATTGCATACTCGGTTCTCAAGGACTGTCTCCAAAACCTATGCGTCTAACTACAAAAGGCCGTTATGCCGTAACTGCGATGCTCGATATCAGCTTGCACGCTGAGCAAGCGCCGGTGAGTGTTTTGGAAATTTCCTTGCGACAAAATATTTCGCCGGCTTATCTTGAACAGATAGTCGGTACGCTGAAACGTTGTGGCCTTTTGGAAAGCACTCGCGGCCCAGGTGGTGGTTATGTACTGGGGCTGCCTGCTGACACGATCACCGTGTCAGCCATCGTGGCGAGTATCGGCGAAGGTGTTGATGCTACGCGTTGTGGTGGTAAGGCAGACTGCAAGGAGGGCCATATGTGTTCGACGCATAATCTGTGGGTTGATCTCTCCGCTCAGATTGATGGTTTCTTGCAAGGAATTACGCTTGCAAGCTTGATGCAAAGCCATCTTGCAGAATCCGCTCGGGGTCCCAGTGACAAATCAAAAGACCTGATTGCCGCCACTCAGTTAGTATAAGTGTAGAAAACCGATGAGCGATCCAGTCTATCTCGATTATGCCGCAACGACGCCTACCGACCCGCGCGTCGCCCACCAAATGGGTGCGTGTCTCACTGTACATGGCAATTTCGGTAATCCGGCGTCACGAAGTCATGCGTTTGGTTGGCAAGCTGAGGAAGCGGTGGAATCAGCGCGGGCGCAAATGGCCAAAGCGCTGCATGCCGACGTGCGAGAAATCATTTGGACTTCTGGTGCGACGGAATCGGATAATTTAGCGCTGAAAGGACCGGCCCTGGCGCCCGGTCAAACAAAACGTCATATCGTGACGAGCGCTATTGAACACAAAGCTGTTCTGGATACGTGTGCTTATTTAGAAACCCAAGGTTTCGAAGTCACCTACCTTACACCGGATGCACACGGGCGGGTTGAAGCCAGCAGTGTTGCGCAGGCATTGCGCGAAGACACGCTCATAGTGTCCGTGATGCACGTTAACAACGAGCTAGGGACGATCAACGATGTGGCGGCAATAGGGCGTATATGCAGAAATAAGAATGTTTTATTTCATGTAGATGCTGCCCAGAGTTTTGGAAAACTAGAGATTAACGTTGAGTCCATGTGCATAGATATGTTGTCGATCTCGGCACACAAAATTTATGGTCCTAAAGGCGTCGGTTGCTTGTATGTCAGACGTGAACCGCCGATCAAGATGACGCCGCTATTCCACGGTGGTGGCCATGAAATGGGTTTGCGATCGGGCACCTTAGCCACGCATCAGGTTGTCGGTTTAGGTGCCGCCGCGGAACTGATGGTTGCGCATATGCATGAAGAGCAAGTCCGGCTGTCGACTCTACGGCAACGGTTCTTGCGCCACATTCACCAAATTCCGGGCTGTGTCGAGAATAGTCACCCGGAACACAGCTTACATGCCATCGTAAACTTGGGGTTTAGTGGCGTCGATGGAGAAACCTTGCTGCTTGCACTCGATGACCTTGCCGTCTCAAGTGGCTCAGCTTGCACATCAGCATCGGTAGAGCCGTCCTATGTTTTACGCGCAATTGGGGTGCCTGAAGAGATCGCACACGCGTCACTGCGCTTCAGTTTCGGCAGGTTTACGACGGAAGAAGAGGTCGATCTGGCTGGGCGTCGTGTGGCAGAAGTTGTTGGCCGATTGCGCGCGCCCTAAGCCTGCGTATAATACGCGCCCGCAAACCCGGCGAAGCGGGTAAATCCTTTATTTGTTAAACACTTAATATAGATATTGACTTAGTCACTTAGCGCCATTGCTAAAGCTGCTGGGATAGAGCTGATCGCGCTAATGTTCTTGGAGACAAAAATGGCTGTAGAGCGAACCCTTTCAATTGTTAAACCCGACGCGGTGGCGAGAAATTTGATCGGCGAAATATATTCTCGATTCGAAAAAAGTGGCTTGAAAATCGTCGCTGCAAAAATGCTGTCTTTGTCAGAGGATCAAGCAAAGGGCTTTTATGCAGAACATGATGGTAAGCCGTTCTTTAACGATTTAGTGAGCTATATGCGCAGTGGCCCCGTCGTCGTGCAAGTCTTAGAAGGGGCGGATGCGATCGCGACAAACCGTCGTTTGATGGGTGCGACCAATCCGGCAGATGCCGAGCCTGGAACCATTCGTGCTGATTTTGCAGAATCTATTGATGCGAATTCTGTTCACGGATCCGATGCCACGGAATCGGCCGCTCGAGAAATCGGCTTCTTTTTCAATGAAGACGAAGTGCACGGTCGCTAGCGGGAAGGCCTAGCGTAGTGATTAACCTTTACGGTCTTGATAGGAACCGGTTGCAGGCTCTGTTTGTTGGGCAGGGCCTGCAAGAGTTCCGTGGGCGCCAGTTGATGAAATGGGTTTACCATCAGGGAAAAACCGACTTCGCAGCAATGACTGACCTGCCAAAGACGATGCGAGATTGGTTGGCAGAAAACGCGTGTTTTGAGTTGCCGGTGGTAAAGGAATTTTTCAAATCTAAGGATGGCACCTTGAAGTGGGTGCTTGATTTGAATGACGGTAATCTCATTGAGACCGTTCTGATCCCGGAGAAGAGTCGCAATACGTTGTGTGTATCGTCGCAAGTTGGTTGCATGCTTGATTGTAGTTTTTGTTCAACCGGCAAACAGGGGTTTAACGGTAATCTTTCGTCGGCGATGATCGTTGGACAGCTTGTAATTGCCAACCAAACTCTCGCTGCGGAAGGTAGAACCGTCACTAATATCGTGTTGATGGGGATGGGTGAACCGCTCCTCAACTTTGATGCTGCAATTGCCGCGACCAACATTATGAAGGATGATCTTGCGTTTAATTTGTCTAAACGTCGCGTCACGATTAGTACCGCTGGTGTTGTCCCCGCGATAAACAAGCTTGCAAACGTGACTGATGTTTCCCTTGCTATCTCTTTGCACGCCCCGAATGATGAGCTACGCAACGTACTGGTTCCGATCAATCGCAAGTACCCCATCGCGCAGTTAAAAAAAGCCTGCCAGAGTTATGTTGAGCATCTGGGTGAAGCTAGAAAATTAGTGATCGAATACACTTTGATCAAAGGCGTCAACGATCAGCGAGCGCATGCCCTGGCGTTGGCAGAATTGCTTAAAGGCGTGCGATGTAAGGTCAATTTGATACCGTTCAACCCCTTTCCAGGGGCTGAATATCAGCGACCTAGAAAAGCCGACATTTTGGATTTCCAGTCCATAATGATGCGGGCAGGTTACGCGACAATGTTGCGGACGACACGTGGAGAAGATATTAATGCGGCTTGTGGGCAATTAGTTGGCAAGGTTTTGGACCGCACTAAGCGCCAAGCACGCTATAGGGCTAAGCTGGATGCAAACACGATTGCAATTGGTACAGGGTGATGACCAGTAGGATAGATTTAAACCAAGTCCGAAGTTGCTTGCTATGGCTATTGACGAGCGTAATGCTCAGTGGGTGTATTACAGAAATCACAGGCGGATTGCCTGGGCCGGCGCCCAAAGAGGATCGGCTGCGTGCGCAGTTAGATCTGGCGCGCGGGTATATGGAAAAGCGAGATTGGGCTCGGGCAAAGGTGCCGTTGCAGAACGCGCTTGAAATCGACAATTTCAGTGTTGAAGCTCACGTCCTAACAGGTGTTTTATTTCAGGCTGAAGGTGAACCAGCGCTTGCTGAAAAACGTTTTTCACGTGCCTTGACAATTGATCCTGATGATCCGCAGGCATTAAACAATTACGCTAGCTTCTTGTATGAGCAAGCGCGTTACGACGATGCTTTGTTACCGCTACGGAAGCTGGCGCAAAATACCAACTATCGGGCTCGTCCCCAGGTGTTCGAGAGTTTGGGGCTGGCTTTTTTGCAGTTGGCGCAAATGGACGACGCGGAACGTTCTTTCCAGAGAGCGCTTGAGCTTAATTTCCGCTTGGCGCGGGCAAATCTCGAGTTGGCCAAATTGCTATTTGAGCGTGGTAACCTAAACGCGTCGAATGAACGATTTTTTCTCTATAATCGGGTAGGTAAACCGACGGCGCGTAGTACCTGTTTAGGGTTGCGGCTAGCGATAGCGAGCAAAGATGAAAATCAGGAAGCCCGTTATCGACTCTCGTTGAATAATCTCTTTCAAGATCAAGCTGAGCAATGTCTGAAGACACTATAGGACAAATTACGCCGGGTTCGACGCTGGCCTCAGCACGAAAGGTAAGCAACCTGACGCAGCGGGAAATTGCCGATGCGCTAAATTTGTCGATAGCCGTTGTCGAAGCCATTGAATCGGGTGACCAAGATAGGCTTCCAAGCGGGGTTTTCACCAAGGGCTATATACGCGCTTATGCCAAGTTACTGGATCTTGACCCTGAACCACTCGTCGGCGCCTTCTCAGGGGAGGAACTGGTTAACAGAAAACCGCAAGTTCCAGCGAAAACTCGAGTAGCGCCGATCCAGTTGCCCCTGTCGGCGTTTGTTGGCGCAGCGCTTTGTTTAGTTCTTTTGCTTGTTTGGGCTGCGTGGCCGAGCGGTGATGAGGTCTCTGCACCAACGGATGCTGCAGTCAATGTTCTGGCCGGCGACGTAGAGCAATTGCTGGCGCCAGCAATTGAAGCTGGCCCAAGCGAACCGGTCGCCGCAATGCAAGATGCCGATGAAGGCAATTTGGCGATCTTGGAGGTTCAGGCGTCTGATGTGACCGACGCTGTGGCAGACCGCATCGGCGCGACAGAGACACAGGATCAAACCGCGAGCGGTGAAACGGATAGTGAGGGTTTCAGAGCGTTGACGGCTGTTGGTGATCAACGCTTAGAACTCGACTTTCTGGAAGAATGTTGGGTAGAGATTAAAGATGCTGACGGCGACACCCTGTTTGCCGACCTTGGTCGTCCGGGTAGAGCCTTCAAGTTTCAGGGGCAGGGGCCCTTCCATGTCCTGCTCGGATACGCACCTGGTGCACGGGTAAGCTTCAATGAAAAGTCGATCGCTTTGGCGCCACACACTCGTAATAACGTCGCTTCCGTCGTTTTGGGGCAATAGGTGAACGTGGTTAATTGCATTACAGGCAACTCGCCGGAGCTGAAGTAAATGGTCCAAGCTGTGCGTGGAATGCGTGATGTCTTGCCGCAAGAGGCAAGGCGTTGGCGGCTCGTAGAGGACGCGGTGACCGCTGTTCTGCGTTCTTTCGCATACGAAGAGATGCAGCTGCCCGTCCTGGAATTCACAGAGCTCTTTTCGAGAGGCGTCGGTGAAGCGACTGACATCATCGAAAAAGAGATGTACACGCTCAATGATCGAGATGGGGACTCGTTGAGCTTGCGTCCAGAAGGTACAGCGAGTTGCGTCCGTTCGTTACAAGAGCATGGCTTACTCTATAACCAAACCCAAAAAGTATTCTATGCCGGTCCGATGTTTCGCTATGAAAAGCCACAAAAGGGGCGTTATCGCCAGTTTGCTCAGATCGGTGCAGAAGCATTCGGTTTTAAAGGTCCGGATCTCGACTTTGAGCTGCTACTGATGTGTGCCGAGTTTTGGCGTGTGTTGGGGATTGATGAGTTCGTGCAACTAGAAGTGAACACAATTGGCGCACAGGCATCTCGAATTCGATATCGTGAGGCGCTGGTGGCATTCCTAACACCGCTTAAGGAACACTTGGATGAGGACAGTCAACGACGTCTCGCCACGAATCCAATGCGAATACTAGATTCCAAGAACGAAACCACTCAGTCGCTCCTAGCTGACGCACCGAATTTAGTGGACTACATCGATGACGATAGTTTGGCTCATTTCAAAGTGCTTTGTAGTGCGCTCGATGAACACCGTATTCCCTACGTTGTAAACAATCGCCTAGTTAGAGGCTTGGACTATTACACGCACACCGTTTTTGAATGGACGACAACCGCACTTGGTGCTCAGGGTACTGTTTGTGCGGGTGGACGATATGATGGTTTGGTCGAACAACTGGGTGGCAAGGCAACGCCTGGGGCTGGGTTCGCAATGGGCGTGGATCGAATCGTCTTGCTGCACGAACAGGTTTGCCAAGACCTTCCAAACGCCAATGTCGACGTGTACGTTTGTTTTGCACAACAGAGTATGATGCGCGCTGCACAAATGCTGGCGCGAGCATTGAGAGAAGACCGCTACCGTGTGCGAGTGCACATGGGCGGAGGGAATTTTAAGAAGCAGCTCAAACGAGCCGATGGCAGCGGTGCACGCTGGGCACTGATTCTAGGTGAATCGGAAGTAGAAGAAGGGACTGTGGCCGTTAAGAATCTGCAGTCCGGTGAACAGCACGTGGTAACAAATGCAGATTTGCGCGGTCATATGTTAAACCTCGACGATAGACCGTGATCTGGACGTTTAGAATTATGAGACTGAAGAACAATAGGATGGACGTTACGAGTGTCTGAGTATCTCGAAGAAGAAGAACAACTTGTCCGGCTGAAGCGTTGGTGGGATGAGAACGGAACCGCATTAGTCATCGGTGTTGTCGCCTTGGTTGGCAGCATTATTGGTTGGAATTGGTTCGCGAACTATTCCGAAACTGAGCGACACGAGTCTACGCGTGCGTATGAGGCTTATGAAGCAGCCACGGCTGAAGAAAAGGTCGATCAGCTTGCGATCTTGCGGCAAGAATTTAGTGGCAATGCGGTGCATCTATTTGCTTTGTTAGACCAAGCGAAAAATGCCGTCGCCGAAGGTGATGCTGCGAAGGCGCAAGCATTGTTAGCAGAAGCCATCAACGAGGGGGATGACCAGATCGTCGTGGATCTGGCACGTATTCGTTTAGCCAAACTGGAAAGAGAGTTGGGGCTCGCGGATGAAGCTTTGCTGACACTTGATGCGGTGCGCAATGAAGGCTATCGCGGGTTGGTCTTGGAAGCCAAGGGGGATATTCATTCATCTCGGGGTGAGATCGAGCTTGCTCATCAGTCCTATAAGGTCGCGGTCGAGAGCTTACGTGATGGTGAGACGCGTCCCTTCCTAAATATGAAGCTAGAAAATACTGCACCATTTGGTGATGAATTTGTGACGATGACAGATACGCTAACAGAAGCGTTAAGAGCGGCGGAAGATACGCTTGAAACAGCTGAAGCACCGGAGGCCGAGCAAGCCGAACCTCAGCTGGTGTCTGAAACAGAAGACACTACGCCGAATGAGTAGCGCAATGTTTAAACTGTCCTCGGTTGTGATGATGAGTTTCTTGATGGCAGGCTGTAGCTGGTTTACTTGGCTCCCTTGGGTTGAAGAAGACGAAGAAAAAAAGAACGAAAAACCCGCTGAACTTGTAAAGTTTGATGCGGAGTTCAAGCTTGACCGCGTTTGGAAGGGTCGTATTGGAGAAGGGCTCGGTAAGAAATACCTCCGCCTTGTGCCTGGTCTAGTAGCTGATCGAGTGATTGCGGTAGATGGCTACGGTGTGCTCGAGTCTCGGGATAGATTTAGTGGTAAGCGGATTTGGCGTACCCAGATCGATCAGATAAAAACGGGTTTCTTCGGTCGATTTAACTTTCTTGATCGCGCGGATGAGAGCTTTATTAGTGGTGGCGTAGGTATCGGCGAAGGTTTGGCGCTCATAGGTACGACAGAGGGGCAGGTGATTGCCTTTGACATTGCGACCGGCCAAGAACGCTGGCGGGCCCATCTTCTTAGCGAGGTCTTGTCGACACCGGCAGCGGATGATGGGCGCGTTTTTGCGCAGACGATGGATGGTCGTATTGTTGCGATGAATGTCTCGGATGGGGCCGAAACCTGGACCTATGACAATCAGGTGCCGATTCTAACGCTACGCGGAACGAGCTCTCCCGTCGTACGAGATGGCATTGTCTACGCGGGCTTTGCAAACGGCAAAATACTCGCTTTTCGTTCTGAAAATGGCGAACCCATTTGGGAACACAGGGTGATATTGCCGGAAGGCCGATCTGAATTGCAGCGAATGGTCGATGTTGACTCACGACCAATAGTGTCTCAGAACCAGGTGTTTGCCGCCGCTTATCATGGACGGGTGAAAGCAGTCTCTCGGCGTGATGGTTCGCCGCAGTGGGAACAAGACATATCGACCTATTTGGATCTTGCTCGCGGATATAGCCAAATTTATGTTGTCGACGAAGACGACATCATTACCGCGATCGATGAAAATAGTGGGGAGGTGGTCTGGACCCAGGAGTCTTTTGCACGGCGCAAGCTCAGCGCTCCAATCGCGTTTTCCAACTATTTGGTCGTTGCGGACGAACAAGGCTACGTGCATATCATTGCACAGAGAGACGGTCGATTGCTTGGCAGACGCAAGTTGGATGGCAAAGGCATACGAAATAATATGGTCGTCGCTGACTCCACTATATTTGTACTAGGCAATAGTGGCAGTCTCCATGCGCTGGAAGTAGAGCGCCGCTAAATGTCTGCTCCAAGCGTGGTGCTGATTGGTCGTCCCAACGTCGGCAAGTCGACGATATTCAATAAATTAACGCGCACTCGCGCAGCCCTTGTCGCCAATGTCCCGGGCCTGACGAGAGATCGCCGCTACGGCCGGGCCACACTCGGCGAACGAGTCGTGAACCTTATTGATACGGGTGGCCTTTTTGGCGATCACGAGTTGGTTGCTGCGCTTTCAGAACAAACCCGGCTAGCAGTTTGGGAAGCGGATGTTGTGATTGCAGTGTTTGATGCCCGAGATGGCATCACCAATGCGGATCATGATGTGATCGATTACCTGCGTCGAGAAAATATTCCGTTTATTCCTGTGCTAAACAAGGTAGATGGGCTCGACGAAAACATGATCGTTGCGGAGTTCGCACAATTCGGGTTTGCGCAACCGCTGTTAATGTCCGCGACCAATAATCGAGGCTTAAAGAGCCTTGCGGAACTGGTGGTGGCGGCCCTTGGTGATATTGCGCCAAACTCTGACGCACAGGACGCGTTCGTTGTTGACGGGGTCAAAGTTGCGATCGTAGGTCGTCCCAACGTCGGCAAGTCGACGCTGGTCAACCGCCTTCTAGGGGAGGAGCGCCAAGTTGTTTTCGATATGCCGGGTACGACGCGCGACGCGATCGATATTCCTTTTGAACGCGATGGTACTCAGTATGTGCTGATCGACACCGCTGGTGTCCGGCGCAAAGGCAAAGTCGATGAAATTGCGGAAAAATTCAGTGTTGTGAAAGCGCTGGATGCGATGGAGCGCGCTCATGTGGTTGTGTTGGTGGTCGATGCTCGTGAGGGGATTGTTGACCAAGACCTGCACGTTTTGCAGTACGCCCTAGAAGCAGGTGCGGCGATGGTCTTGGCTGTCAACAAGTGCGATGGCCTGGATGACGAGCAACGTGCTCGAGTTAGAACGGGAGTGGATCGCAAGCTCAACTATATTCCATGGCTGCCGGTTCACAGAATATCGGCATTGCATGGCACAGGCGTCGGCCATCTCTTTGGTAAGGTGGACGAGGTCTACGAGGCAGGAGAATTCGAATTTTCTACTTCATTGCTGACTAAGCTGGTTCGCAATCTTGTTGAAACTCATCCAGCCCCGGCAGTGCGTGGTCGCCAGATCAAAATTAAGATGGCGACCCGCGGTGGCGCGCATCCGCCGTCTCTGACAATTCATGGTAATCAGCTCAAATCTCTGCCGGCGAGTTATAAACGATATCTTGAAAATGGGATTCGTGAGGGGCTCAACTTGGTGGGTAATCCTGTCAAGCTTGATTTTCGGGATAGCGAAAACCCGTTTGCCGGACGTCGCAATGAGCTAAATAAACGACAACAAGTTCATCGGTCACGGGTTGTGAAACGGCGCAAGCAACGAAAAAAATCTCGCTAGTTTGCTTGGCTGTTAACGGTTCGGTTCAGTGCCTCGGTAAATATTTTCGGATCGACTCGAGTCTCATTTAGGCTTACGGACCAATGCAGATGAGGCCCGGTTGCTCTTCCGGTAGCGCCAACTAGACCGATCGTTTGTCCCTTTGAGACAAGTTCATTCTCGACAACTTCCAACTTGCTCATATGGCAGTACATCGTAATCAGACCACGACCATGGTCGATAAAGATCGTATTACCGTTGAAATAGAGTTCATCTGCCAATGTCACCACACCGCCGCCCGCTGCCACTATGGGTGTGCCGCGCTCCGCAGCAATATCGAGTCCGCTGTGCGGGTTGCGTGGTTTGCCATTAAAAAATCTCTTATGTCCGAACAGGCTGGTGGTCCTGCCTGTCAGAGGTAGCTGGAAGCCACTGGTGACGTTGTGTTCGGGGCGATGACTGGCGTAGAGCCCGTGTTGTCGCTCAGATTCTCGCTGGATGCGTTTTTGTGCCTCGGGTGGTGGGTTCACGAGCGCTTCGTTCTTGATTGTAATGTGCTGCTCTGTATAGGCATGCGGCTGGATAGTAAAATTGTGAGTCTGTAGCGAACCGCCTTGCGCATAGGTCAAAGAAGATTCACCAGGTTCTGTCGTTATGGGTATCGCCACAAGCGCCCAATCTTTTGCAATAAATACGGATTTGCCGCGATAGGCAATATTTGTCGCGTCGATGGGAATTTTGAACCGATAGATCCCACCCGGAATCGGTTTTGTTGGTGCGCCATGAGCGATTGACGTTAGACACAGCAAGAGAATAGCGAGTAAAGGCTTCATTTTTCTAAATCCGACAGCGTTTTCGGGCTTGTCTGATTGACCTTAGTTGCAATAGAGCCATCAGAGACGTAAATGGTTAAGAGGTCATCCTGTTGAACATCTTGTACGGACGCAACGACCGTACCTTGGGCGGTGGTTGCTAAAGCGTAGCCTCGGTCGATCGTCGGAAGAGGCGAAAGGCCGTTTAGCATCCGTGATTGATGCCCGAGTTGATTTTTTGCCTGGGTAATTTTCGCTGTCATGCAGCGCAGGAGATCCGCATCGCTTTGCTTAATCCGAGTTTGTAATTGGCCAATAAGCTTGTGCGGCGCCTGCTGGTGAAGGCGAGCCTGCATGTGTTGTGATTGTTTTCGCGCCGAATGCAATTGCATCTGGGACGCTCGGCGAAACCGCTCTAGTAGTGCCCGAATACTCGTTTTTTGTCTTTCAAGGATATCCATTGGATTGGAGATTCGTAGCGCTAGGTTCTCGATTCTCAAATGTTGGTGTTCGACGTAGCGTTGGAACATGGCCAGTAAATGGCGCTCATAGCCCTGAAACTCGCTTGACAGTTCTAGCCGGTCAGGGCTCACGAGTTCTGCAGCTGCGCTGGGTGTCGCTGCTCTGACGTCAGCAACGAAGTCTGCGATCGTGACATCAATTTCGTGCCCGACAGCAGAGACCGTCGGTATTCGGCATGCGTGAAGCGCACGGGCTAGGCGCTCTGAATTGAAAGGCCACAAATCTTCCAGACTGCCACCCCCGCGTGTTAGAAGAATGATATCTGGCACCTGTTCGATAGCCCGGTCAAGAGCTCGGAGGAGTTCCTCTTCCGCAGCGGTACCTTGGACCAGGCACGGTACAAGTAGGATTTCCAAAGCGGGGTAGCGCCGAGCAAGCACTGCCCGGATGTCTCGAAAGGCAGCGCCGGTGGCCGATGTGACCACAGCGATTTTTTCCGGATAACGGGGCAGGGGAAGTTTAGCCGCGTTTGCGAATAGACCTTCTGTAGCGAGCTTAGCCTTAAGTTGGTCGAAGGCTTGGCGTAGTGCGCCTTCACCGGCTGCTTCCATATGATCGACGATAATCTGAAATTCGCCGCGACCTTCGTATAGACTCACACGTCCTCGAATCAAGACCAATTGGCCATCGCCAGGTTGCATCTGGACAGCACGATTACGATTAGAGAACATCGCGCACCTTACCTGCGCGCGCTCGTCTTTCAAAGTGAAGTACCAATGTCCTGACCGCGGTCGCGCGAAGTTAGACATTTCACCAAGGACCCAAACGTCGTGAAAACGATCCTCGATCGCAACTCGTGCTTGGCGATTTAGATCGGTAACTGAAAGAACGGTTTGTTCGTTGGGTTGGTTCACGTGGGCATTCTGAGTATTTGGCGGCAGGCTGTAAACAGCAACCGATCGGTGTCTATCGCTGGCTTTAATTCAATAACTCGACCCTTTTTGACGCGTATCGCAAGACTCGAATTTACTTAATCGGCCAGGATCGGTAAAATACCGCTTTTGCGGGGATCCTAAATGTTGCGGATAGCAGCCGATGCATTAACGTTCGATGACGTTCTCCTACTACCTGCTTACTCTCAAGTCCTGCCCACTGATGTTTCGCTGCACACTCGCCTGACGCGCGACATACAGCTCAATATTCCACTGATCTCCTCTGCCATGGATACGGTAACAGAAGCACGTCTTGCGATAGCGGTCGCACAGGAAGGTGGCATTGGTATTGTGCACAAGAACATGAGTATTGAGCAGCAGGCCAAAGAGGTACGTGCGGTCAAGAAATTCGAATCTGGGATTATTAGAGACCCGGTTACCATCGGTCCCGATGCGAGCATTCAAGAACTGTACGCGACGACCATGGACAACGGCGTCTCTGGGTTGCCGGTCGTTGTTGGTAACGAGCTGGTTGGTATCGTGACGAGTCGAGATGTTCGTTTTGAGGATCGTATTGATGCCCGCGTTAGAGATGTGATGACGAAAAAAGAAGATCTCGTCACCGCGCTGGAGGGTACCGGATTTGATGAAATCACTCG